>Ga0209536_100002063_pt1 | contig 32745 bp, 24 predicted proteins | sample DeeMarSeWOR28_12_FD_187461 | JGI IMG/M metagenome (GOLD analysis project Ga0209536, IMG submission 187461) | Marine sediment microbial communities from White Oak River estuary, North Carolina - WOR-2-8_12 (SPAdes) (version 2) | ecosystem: Environmental > Aquatic > Marine > Intertidal zone >... | reverse complement strand
CACCGTCGGTATCGGTCCGGTAAGCCTGTCACAGATGCTGGACCGCCCTCAGATCATCATCCGCACCAGTGAAAATGAAATCCGGGTCGCCGATCTGGACCGCTGGGCAGCGCCGCTGCAGGAAAATATCACCAATGTGCTGGCGGACAACTTGACAACTTTGCTCTCCACCGGATCCATTCTTAAATTTCCCTGGAAAACGACCCTTCCCATTGAATACCAGATCGTTATGGAGATTACGCGCTTTGATGGCATGCCGGGGGGCGACGTGGACCTGCGATCCCGTTGGGCCATTTTGGGAGAAAACGGCCGCAAGGTGTACGCCAAGGCAAAAACAGACTTGACCGAGCCCATCGGCGCGGATACCATCGCTGCAATGGTTTCCGCCCAGAGCCGCCTGGTGGCCAAACTCAGCCTTGAAATCGCGCAAGAAATTAAGCGGCTCGAAGAAACGGGGGCGCGGAAGTAGAATCTTTCAATTGCGGATTGCGGATTGTGGATTTTTCGAGGAGAAAAATGAAAAGATATCTATATTTGATCATTCTAATGCCTTTACTGGTGGCTTGCACCAGCGGCAAAACGGAATTTTTCCCGACCCAGGGCTATTCCGCCGGTGCAGCCGAGGTGACGGTGATCCGCGAAAGACGTATGTTTGGCATGGGTTTTTCAATGGAGGTCTTTTTTGATGACAAGGTGATTGCGCGCTTAAAAACCGGTCAATATGTGACATTTTATATCACTCCCGGCGTCCACAACATCGGCATACCGAATCAGAGCATTGCCGCTGTCCTGGATCGGGGGCGCAAGCATTATTTTGTGATAACAACCGATTCATCCCAATTCGGTTTTGAGATCGCCCAGATCAGCGAACGCGAGGCCGCATCTTTGATGGCGCAGGCAAAATCAATTCACTAGATCCGTATTGGGAATGGTTGTAGCAAAAAAACGTACCGTCGTCGGAACGTTTTTTTGACAACCACTACAAAAATTCCGCTTATGTACGCCGACGGCAACAGAGCATTCGCTGTGCGAATCTGTGTGGCCGCATCGGCGGCTGCGGTTCGGTTTTAGCTGCTCGAGGTTAAAATTTAAACACCACCAGAACAGCGGTAAAAAACTGGGTTTCAGATCCTTCATCCACCACCGGGCTGTCGTCATCGGCATCGCCCACCAGCTGTTTGACTTGAAGTATACCCCGCAAATCCCATCTTTGCGCAAAGCCCCAGTTTGCACCCAGATCGAGGGCCACATCTTTGATGCCTTCGTCCGCATCGTAGCGGTCCAAGCCGCTGCGCTGTGCATCGCTTTTGCTGACGCCAAAATAAGTTTGCATGTAGTCATCATCGGCATAGGTGGTGCTGGCGCCCGTTGTAAACACAAAGTTTTCGCTGATACGCCAGTTGTAACCGCCTTTTAAAGTGGCATACCAGCCCTCATAGGCATTGCCCGTATCGGCGAGTACATCAAAAAGCAAAAACCAACCTTGCCAGTCGATACCGCCCCAAATACCCAATTCATTGGCGTCGCTCACATCTTTCATCCGGTCCACCCGGTTGTTTTCAACATCGTCTCTTTCCGCCCGATAATTGTACATCAGCCCCAGGCGCCAGAAGTTGCTGGGAATCAGGTTGGCTCTCAGATTCAGCCCCAGCAATTTTACAAACATCCCATTATCAAATATGGCAGCGCCGGTCGGAACCGGCACCAGTTCGTAATCTTCCGAGCCCTCATAGTCGGGCTTGATACCGACCCCACCGCCGATGGAATACTGCCCGGCCTGAACTGACGGGATCACCAGCAATAAAATCAGCAGCGCTGCCAGCAGCCCCGCAAACAAATGGTGTTTTTTCATCTTGTTCTTCTCCTTTTTTCGATTTGGCATCAAACTATAAATAAGCCGATACTCAGTTAAAATGAAACGGGAATTTTTGTTAGGGATAGCGGGTGTTACATAGACTAAATCTGGCGGGAAATCAAGGTTAAACTGGAATAACATTTAAAGACCGTATGTTAATGCAGTCCAAACAGGCAATCAGCTCGAGCTTCTGTGATATGGAATACCGGCGGCCATTCGGGCCTGAATTTCAGCTTTCTGGGTCGGTTCCCTTTAGCTCCAGACCCAACATCGTGATATCATCCTGCGGTTTGGTGTGGTCACCAAAATTCAATAAAGCCTCGATGGATAGTGCTATCATCTCGCTTATGGATCGACCCTGCAGCGCCTGCAACGTTTCGCAGAAGCGCTCGGTGCCGTATAATCCGCCCCCGGGTTTCTGGTATTCAATAATCCCGTCGGTATAGACAAAAAGCTGATCACCGGGATCGAGTTGCAGGCGCCCCTCTTCGAATCTTACGACCTGCCCGCTCAGCAGGTGAAAATCACCCATGCCAATTGCCGGACCGCCCTTCGGCAATAATTCCAGTTGGCCGTTAGGGTGTATCAAAATGGAATGGGGGTGGCCGGCATTGCTGTATCTCAAATCGCCGGTCCGGGTGTTGATGGTCATGTAAGTGATCGTAAAAAAATTATTAAAGCGCTCGAATGGAAACTCGTCATCCAGTGCAGTCAGCACTTCGGCCGGGGTTCTGATTTGAGAGGTGGCCGCAGCCCCTTTAGAACTTCGCTTGAGAAGCTGACCGGAATTCGGCTGCAAGAACTGCGCAACCGAAACCGTGACCATCGCGGCCTGAACCCCGTGACCGCTGACATCGAGCATGTAAAGGGCCCAGTGGTCATCATCGAGCTGAAACAGATTAAAAATATCCCCGCCGGTATGTTCACAGGGCTTAAATTTCCAGGCTATCGACAGGTTGGCGGTTGAGTCGATTTTATGCGGTAAAAGGCTTTTTTGAATCTCAGCTGCCGCGGCCAGATCGGCATCCAGGCGTTTTTGTTTGTCCAGTAGCTCCTCATTGAGCTGCTTGAGCTTCTTTTCAGAGGCTGAATACTTTAAAACCAGTTCCTGCAGAAGCTGGTTATTGATGCCCGTATCTTTCAAAGAAGCCCAGTATTCCAATACTTGCCTGATTAAAGGCCCATTATGCGGATTTTGCAGGTCTAATTGCTCGATTTGATCTCTTAGCGGATCGTCAAAATTCATCTCAGGATAACCGTTTCTTCAAGTTTTTAAAATTAAATGTATAATGATCGTCGATGAGCCCGTCTATTCCTACATCCGATAGGTTGATCAACTGCTCGAACACGTATCGTATGACCTGCTGGTCGCTGATAATGCTGCCGTGCTGAGGGGCAATTATCGAGAAAGGTATTTCTGAAATCTGTTCAAGAGCGTATTTAAGCGCCTTGGCAGACGGCATCACGGTTTTATGAAAATTCAGGATGTCATTGATCGGGCAGACGGTTCTTTTCATCGGGCAATTGGAAAGATGAAAGCAGTCCATGCATTCCGGCCGCAAGCGCAGGTACAAATCCCATTCGAGTCCCAGACTGCCGAATAGATCGCTGCTGAAAAGAATCCCGCTTTGCGAATCGAAGGTGACGAAACTGCCACCGGAATGCGAGTAAGGGGTCTTGATAAATTGCAGGGTGCGACCGGAAGAAAATTCATATTGAAAATTAAACCGGCTGATCGGCAGCAAGCGGGTCGATACCGAATAGTGGCGGATAAACATCAAATTGGCCGAATCGGATATGATTCTTAAATCATCTCTTTTGATGATATCTTCAAAATTGGGAATACTGCCGCACAGGTCCGGATCGTAGTGCTGGTAGAGAAGGGCCTTGATCTGATCGGGGGCAATTCCGGTTTGCAGAATTTTCATCATCACCGTGGCAAAATCCGGTCGGCTGCCGCCGTCGATGACCAGGGCCTCATCGTTATCGACAATCAGATACGGATTGCAGTGCAAGCCTGCCTGCTCATCGTAATATCCGACCCAGTATACGCCTTCTGCGATTTCCACTGAACGCTCCAGGTCGATGTCATCATTTCCATGTTGTCGCATCGGTAATTATTCCTCAAGCTGTATATAAGGTATGGCTGTGCACGGTATAAATATGAACCCCGGACATTCCAAACTTAAATATTCAAGATTCGTATCCGGGAGCAATTTGTCAAGGCTGCCTCTGCCCCGCAGCCGACATATAGCGGTTGTCGAAAAAGCATTCCGATTGCAGAAGGCTTTTTTGCTGAAACCGCTTATGCCGCCATGCTTTTATTTGAAACTTATTTTATCATATGAAAAGCGGTATAAAACGCCAGCGGGGCTTCTGCCAAACAGAGGCCCCGCGGAGTATTCAAAATTTAATCGATGCGAGATTTTAAAAAGATGTGTTTGCTGCCCCGGCTAATTCAGGTCTAAAACTTTATGAATGAACGCCCTGCCACAGATCTCCCTGCAACCGATTTGCGCACCCAAACTACTCGGCAATCAATTTGTCGCGTCTTGCGACGTATGCATCACGAACGGCCACATAGGGGTCCAGGACCGCCTCTTTTAAAGCATCGATATCGTCGATATCAAAGGACACCTCGTTAAATTTATCATAAGCCGTAATGGCCACGCGTGTCTGCCAGCTGTAACCGCCGAATCTTTGATAGCGCAGCCAGCTGACCGGATCGAGGAAAAACGAGTCGATAAAGCGGGCGCTGTCACGTAAGCTGGAGGGGCCGAAAATAGGATACATGATGTAAAACCCGTTGCCCACCCCCCAAACGGCGAGTGTCTGCCCCAGGTCTTCGGGGCTGGGCGGCAAGCTATCATAATAGGAGGCCGGTGTCTGAATACCGGCAAAACCGACGGTGGAGTTCAGAAAGAAGGTGGCGAATTCCTCCATGGCCTTGGTGCCCTTGGCCTGCAACAGGCAGTTGACGAATCGGATGGGAAAGCGCAGGTTGTAAAAGAAGTTTTTAACAGAGAGGCGGATCTCTTCCGGCATAACGGCATTGTATCCCAATCCCAGCGGCCGTAAAATCGCCTCATACAAGGCATCGTTGAAAGCATAAAATTCCTGGTTCAGCCGGTACAGCGGATCGTTTATCTGGACAACATCATCTTCATACTCGTCGTCATACTCGTCATCATACTCGTCATCTTGAGCCGCTGCTTCATCGGCTTCAGCCGCTTTTTCCTCGCTCTGCTGGGCCAGCAGATAGGTTCCCGCCTCACGGTCCGAAGCAAAGGAGGGATTAAAAGCCCCGACGATCAGAAAAAAAGCCAACATGACTGCTGCAGCCAGTAGTTTCTTCACCGATTATGCTCCTTTCGTCAGTTTCGGGTTAATTCGGCTGGGTTACCAATCAAATTTTAACGTCAACAACCGCTCAGCCCGGTCTGGCCGGCTGCTTATCCCTGTGTTTTTTCGCGCAGGGTTTGCAGAAGATCTTCGGGTTTTTTCTTCGACAGGATCTCACGGAACTGTCCGCGATAATTCTTGACCATGCTGACGCCCTCGATAACGACATCATAAACCCGCCACTGGCCGCTTTTATCGGTCAACCGGTAGAACAGAGGGACTTTTTTGCCGTCTGCTGTGATGATGTAGCTTTCGACTTCCACCAGTCCCTTTTTGAGCTCTGTTTCTTTGTCGAATTCGATTTTTTCACTGGTATAAGCCAAAATACGATCAGCGTAAATGTCCTGCAGAAGCTTTTCAAAAAGATTCACAAATTCCTTTTGCTGATCGGGTGAAAATTTTTTCCATTCCCGCCCGAGGGTGCGACGTGACAGCTCCTGCCAGTCAAAAATCTCATTGATGACGGTGGTAATCTCATTTATTTTGGCGCTGCGGTCCAACCCTTTAAATTCGGGGCTTTGCATTTTGGTCAGCATCTTGTTGATCTGAGTTTCAACTGTTTCTTTGGCACCGGCTGCCAGAACCTCATACGGTAACAGTATTGAGATGGCCAGCAGGAGAACACCCAATCCGATATATGTTTTTTTCATCTGATTTCCCCCTTGATCCTTTTAATCAAATATTTAAAAATTTTATATTCTTACCTTTATAACCGGGACGGAGCAAAACCGCTTTTGGTTGACAAAGCGGTTTTACTCTTCTGATTCGCCGCTGCCGACATCGCCGAAGGCGTACTTGCTGACCAGGTCCATGATATCGGTGGGTGATTCGGTATCGGTAATGGTGTCACCGTCTGCAAGCAGATCGCCGCCGCCGCCGGCATCGATACTGATAAATTTGTCGCCGATCAAGCCCTCGGTCTTAATGGAGGCAATGGCATCATCATAAATTTCGATACCGTTATCGATTTTGAGCGTCACCACCGCAACCTGGTTTTGCTGGTCCATTTCAAAGGACTCCACCCGGCCGATCTCAAGACCCAGCATATTGACGGGGTTGCCCACCCGCAGGCCGCTCACCGAAGTGAACTTGGCTATAAGGGTATAGGATTTTTCCCCGAGAAAGCCGACATTGCCCAGTTTTACCGTCATGTAAGCAATGGCGAAAAGACCGATGACCACAAAAATACCAACAACTGTTTCCTGGGTATACTTTTTCATTGCGTCTTACCTCCGCGTTCACATTGAAAGCGTGCAATTGGTGTTTGATTAAACCGCGCAAATTCCATAACCGACTCGATTTCGATCTGGGGTTTGCCCTGGGCCAGTCCGGCCAGAATGCTGAATTCAAAATGATCCTCGTCGGGTTTTTCACCCTTCTGCAAGCTCTTCAGGTCGGGCAAACCATGTTCTCGAAAATCTCTCTTAAAATCCGCCATAATGCGCTCGGCCTCATCCAGATCCGAATAGGGCAGCACGGTGGCATATTCATTGATGGTCTGGCGGGAGGAAAACCCGCCGACGGCACCAAAGTGTTTATTGATGTAAGAGCCCAGGGCCCGGATGATCTCCTGGGCGGCATCGTGTCCCATATGCTCGATGATGGTGTCCAGGTCATCGACGGCAAAGGCGGCCACCGCATACATGGCATCCGGCTGCCGTTTGCTCAGGTCGGTTTGATAGCGCACCTTAAAATGGCGCTTGGAATAAAGGCCGGTGATGTCTTCCTGCAGACTTTCAAGGCTGGTCAGGATTTCTTCGCGAAACGGGTGCTCAAATTCTTCAAATTCGTCCGGGGTGCCCTGGAATACGATCTTCTTGCCGTAAAGCGCCAGAATGCGGTTGGAAATAAAATAGACATCCGGAATCTCATGGCTGATCAAAAGGGCCGTAAAGCCAAAGCGGTTTTGGTATTCGGCCACCATGCCCAGAATCGCATTTTTGCGGATGGGGTCCTGACCGGTGGTGGGCTCGTCAAAGAGCACGATCGATGGATCGGTGACCAGCGCCCGGGCCAGGGCGGCGCGCTTCTGCATACCGCCCGAAAGTTCAGAGGGATATTTATCAAATACCTCGGTCAGCTCGGTCTGCTCGATGGCCGCCATGGCCTTTTTCGCAATTTCCTTTTTGCCCAGACGGGTGGTCTGTCGCAGCGGCAGCGATACGTTTTCAACAATGGTCATCGAGTCAAAAAGAGCGTTATTTTGAAACATATAACTGATCTGACCGATGTAGGCGTTCCATTCTTTCTTGGTCATTTGATCGATGGGCTTGCCGCGGTAAAGAATTTGGCCCTCGTCCGGTTTGAGCAGCCCGATAATGTGCTTGAGGGTTACGCTTTTGCCGGTGCCGCTCAATCCGATCAGGGTGGTGACTTCACCTTCATAAATTTGAAAGTCGACTTTGTCCAGAATGGTGCGCACGTCAAAGCGCTTGGTCACGCCTCTGAATTCGATAATCGGTTGTTTTTCCATAGCAGGCCCTTACAAAATGAATGTCGTTACGACATAATCTGAGATCAAAATCATCACACAGGAGAGCACCACCGCCGAGGTGGTCGACAGGCTCACACTGCGCGCGCCGTAGCTGTCGGTGCGCATGTGGGTATAAAAGCCCTGAAAACAGCAGATGGTCACCACCAGAAGGCCGAAAACCAGGGATTTTATCAGCCCGCCGGTGATATCCGACAGTTCGGTGGCGGAAACAACCCGGTAATAATAGGCCCCGGAATTCACTCCCAGCAACAGGCAGCCGCTGACCCAGCCGCCCAGGATTCCAATCCAATCAAACAGGGTGGTCAATATCGGAAAGCTGATGACAGCCGCGGCAATCCGCGGGCTGATCAAAAATCCCACCGGATCGATGCGCATGGTAGAAAGGGCATCGATCTGCTCGGAAATACGCTGAATGCCGATTTCAGCCGTCATGGCCGATCCGGCCCGTGCGGTGATCATAATGGCAGTTAAAACCGGACCCATCTCCCGGATCAACGACAGCGCAACGGCTGTGCCCAGCACCCCCACCGAGCCGAATTTCACCAGCACATGGTACAGCTGCAGGCCCAGCACCATGCCGGTAAAAAATCCCACCAGCATAACGATCTGGGCGGATTTGGCACCGATGAAATAAATCTGCTGGATGATGGCGGAAAACTGCTTGGGATTGAAAATGAGTATAAAGGCGCGGAAAAAAAAGATCGCTATAGCGCCCAGGTTACCGTTGATCCGGATGGCACGGGCACCAAAGGGATGAAAAAGCCAGGTAAACGGATTACCCGGTTTTGGTAAGGCGACCTCGTCTGATGGATCTTGAGCGCTTAAATTTTCTGCAGCCATAGGAATGGTTCCCCCCCTTCCTAAAACGAAAGATAAGATCCGATAACCGGAATTGCTTTTCAGGGTATGCAAATTCAGTTATTAATTCAACTTCTTTCAGTATCCTGTCCTTTTATCATAATAATGATCCAGTGCAAGGGTAAAATGCAATTAACCTAAATTTAACTTTGCAAAATCGAGACCGCTAAATGTCAGGGAAAAGACATCGGAATTCTAGATCCAATCTTATCTTTGTTGTTTTTAAACGATAATTGGATGCCTGTGCACTCAATTAAGGATAAACAAATGGCGTTTAGGGTAAAATTGGACCTAAAAATGGTTCTTCTGCGTTGAGGTGTCTCTGTGAGTATTTATTGACAAAGACTCAGGAATAGTTACAAATTGATAAGTATTTTCAACCGGATATTCATCCGACCGCACCTCAACCTTGGATAGATAAAGGAAGCATCATGGCAGACCGTCTCTACATCGCGGCAATGGAGCCAGGAAGCGGCAAGTCAGTTGTCGCTCTCGGCATCATGGAGATGCTCTCGCGCAGAATCCGCCGGCTGGGCTATTTTAGACCTGTGGTACCTTCCGCAAATGCGCCGGACAGCAATATTCGGCTGATTAAAGCGCGCTATCAATTGGAGCCAGGTTACAAGGAGATGTTTGCCTTCACCCACGAAGATGCACGCAATCTGGCCGCGGACGGCAAGACGCAAACACTTTTAAAAACCATTCTAAAAAAATTCAGTGATTTAAAACGGCAGTGCAATTTTGTGCTGTGCGAGGGCACAGATTTCACCGACGTTGCATCCGCCTTTGAGTTTGAGTTTAATGCCGATGTGGCCAACAATCTGGGATGCGGAATACTGGCGCTGATCAACGGCCGTAAAAAATCTCCAGATGAAACCGTAGACGCCATGCAGGTTGCCCGGGAGTCATTTGAAGAAAAAGGATGCACCGTCGTTGCAACTATCATTAATCGGGTAGAGCCTAAACGGGTCCCGGCAGTAAGAGATCAAATCCAAAAAATAGGGCTGACGGCCGACTCGATTTACATTTTGCCCGAAGAACCCGTTCTGGGAAGGCCAACCGTCGGAGAAATTGCCCGTAATCTGGATGCGCAAATTCTGCAGGGGGACCCCAAAACATTGAACCGCGAAGTGCAGGGTTTAAAAATTGCAGCCATGCATTTGCCACATTATTTGGAGCGCATTGCCGACGGCGATCTGATTATAACTCCCGGCGACCGTGCCGATGTCATTCTGGCAAGCCTGGCCACCACCGTCTCCGAGACGGCGCCCAATATTGCCGGGTTACTGTTAAGCGGAGGCCTGGTGCCGGAAAATCCGGTCCAGCGTTTAATTCAAGGACTCAGGAAATATTCACCCATTCCGGTTATCACTGTCAGCACCGACACCTACGCCACCGCCATGAATGCCAGCGCGGTGCGACCGGCGCTGCACCCTGAAAACGATCGCAAAATCGCTGCGGCCCTCGGTCTTTTCGAAATGCATGTCGATACTCAGCGTCTTGAAGATCGCATCGCGGTGGTGCGCTCCAATCGGATTACGCCGATTATGTTCGAATACGAGCTGATAGAAAAAGCCAAAGTCGATCGCCGCCATATTGTGCTGCCGGAAGGCGCCGAAGAGCGCATTTTGCACGCCGCTGAAATCCTGTTGCGAAGAGGCGTCGCCGACCTCACCCTGCTGGGCAACCCGCAGGCGATCAATACCAAAATCGGGATGCTGGGGCTGACCCTGGAGGGCGTTAAGATCGTCGATCCGCATACATCCGAATATCAAACGGATTTTGCTCAGACCTATTATGAATTGCGCAAGCATAAAGGCATATCGCCGGAAATGGCTGCCGATACGGTTACCGATGTCAATTTTTTCGGCACCCTGATGGTATATAAAAATTTAGCCGACGGCATGGTGTCCGGCTCCATCCACACCACTGCTGAAACAATTTTGCCGGCCTTTCAAATTATTGGCACCCGGCCGGATTTCTCAATTGTTTCCAGCATATTTTTAATGTGCCTGGCCGACCGGGTTCTGGTCTACGGCGATTGTGCAGTAAATCCCGACCCGAATGCAGAGCAACTGGCCGAAATCGCCATTAGTTCTGCTGAAACTGCGGCCATTTATGGCATCGAGCCCCGCATCGCCATGTGCTCCTATTCCACCGGCGAATCCGGTAAAGGCAAAGATGTGGATAAGGTGCGTCAGGCCACCCGCATCGCCCAAGAACGGCGGCCGGATCTAAAAATTGAAGGCCCCATCCAATATGATGCCGCCGTGGATGCGGGCGTGGCCCGCACCAAGATGCCCGACAGCGAAGTCGCCGGCAGGGCCACCGTTTTTATCTTTCCGGATTTAAACACCGGCAACAATCTATACAAGGCCGTGCAGCGTTCCGCCAAAGCGGTGGCCATCGGGCCGGTTCTGCAGGGATTAAAAAAACCGGTCAACGATTTAAGCCGCGGTTGCACCATCCCGGACATCGTCAATACCGTTGCCATCACGGCCATCCAGGCGCAAGCCGTCAAATGAGATTTTGGAATTTGGATCCGCAATCCGAAATAGATAAGGTCGTATTATGAAAATTATGGTGATCAATTCCGGAAGTTCTTCGATCAAATATCGACTGTTTGATATGCGCACCAAAACCGTGCGGGCGTCCGGACTGGTGGAGCAGATCGGCGAGGCTAAGAGCCGGCTCAGCCACCAGACACGCAACACTCAGGGGGATATGGATGAAATCGTCAAAACTGTGGCAGTGGCCGATCATCGTGCAGGATTTGAGCTTATCGGTGCCGCCCTGTCTGAATCCGGCGCCCTTAAAAACACCCAGGAACTGGCCGGCATCGGCCATCGGGTCGTTCACGGCGGCGAAGAATTCAGAAAACCCACCCTGATCAACCAAAACGTTATCGACACCATTCGCCATCTGAGCCCCCTGGCTCCGCTGCACAACCCGGCCAATCTGCTCGGTATTGAAGTCGCCAGGCAAAGTGCGCCCAATGTGCCCCAGGTGGCCGTGTTTGACACGGCTTTTCACCAGTCACTGCCGGAACATGCCTACCGGTATGCCATTCCCCGGGATCTTTATGAAACCCATCAGGTGCGCCGCTATGGATTTCACGGCACCTCTCACGGCTACGTCGCCAGACAGGCTGCCAAAATGTTGGACCGCCCGCTGAACGCATTGAACCTGATCACGCTTCATCTGGGAAACGGTGCCAGTGCAGCCGCCGTCAAAGACGGTCAAAGCATTGATACGTCCATGGGCATGACTCCCCTGGAGGGGCTGATCATGGGGACCCGCTGTGGAGACATTGATCCGGCCATCATCTTTTACCTGAAGAGAAAGACCGGTCTGGCCAGAGATGACGTCGAAATATTGCTGAACAGCCGCAGCGGCCTGAAAGGTATCTGCGGGGCAAATGATATGCGTGAGGTTGAAAAATGGGCCGGGGAAGGTGATTTGCGGGCTCAGCTGGCCATTGAAATGTTTTGTTACCGCATCAAAAAATATATCGGTGCCTATTTCGCCGTTCTGGGTCGGCTGGACGCACTGGTTTTTACAGCCGGCATCGGTGAAAAATCGCCATTGGTTCGAGAGCGCGTCTGCCGGGGACTGACCCATCTGGGCATCATTGTTGATCCGCAAAAAAACGATCGCACCGCCAATGAGGCATTTGAGATTCAGGCGAATGACAGTAGCGTCCGCGTCCTGGTCGTGCCCACCAACGAGGAATATGAAATTGCCAAACAAACCGTTGCGTGCATCCGGAGCCTGTCGGAATCCGAATGGACGCTTCAAGGGAGAAAACAATGATCATCGAAGAAAGTATAGATATCCGCGCACCCTTGCCGGTTGTCTGGCGCGTCTTCTCTACGATGGAAGACTGGAAGAGCTGGAACACGGCCATCGAAAATTGCTGCATCGTCTCCGGTGACAGCATGGCCGAAAACACCTGTTTTACCTTTCAAATGCGCCCTTATTACCTGCCGATTAAAGTCATGCCGACCATAACCAAATGCGATCCGGGCAAAGAAGTCATCTGGGAGGGAAGCCGTTTCGGCGTCAGGGCGGTCCACAGCTTTATCTTCGAAGAAAAAGGAGACACGGTCAGGCTGACCAGCAGCGAAACCTTCCGCGGCCCTTTGCTGTGGCTCAGCAAACTTATTTTCATCCCCAAACGTCTTCATGGCCTCACCCGGCAATTGATGCGGGCCATCAAAAAACAAGCCGAAGCCTGTACAGCCGAAGCCGGTTCAAATTGATAAAACATTGCTCATGAACGCTTAACGCAGTCTTCAAATGCGACAGCATCATATAGGTCAATAGAAGAAAGCGATTGCTTTTAGGAGTAAAAGCTTTTAAAAAATCTTTATGCAGATCCGGGGAGAAAACAGCCGTCTTGACCCTGCATTTCCAGGATGAAAATGCCTGTTACCGTTTTTTAGTATAAATTTTCACGATCCATTTCTCAAAATTAGGCGCCCAAAATCAGGGCTTTAGCGAAGGCTTGACGAACGAAACACGGGGCTTATGTTACCTCTATGTATTTGAGCGGAATCCAACGATCTTCTAACATTCTCAAAAAAAATCCCGGTAAACAGCAGCATTTGTCTGAAAACGGCCGTTCAGAAAGGACCGCCAATGAAGCGCATATGGAAAACGGGAAGCGTTCTGCTGTTCGTCGCTCTATCTGCTGCAACACTTTCGGCTGATCCGGCGCTGGCGGCTCAGCCGGCTGCGACTGATGCAGATGCGTTTCCTCCCCGTCTGGATAGTTACAACGATGCCGATCTCGGCGGCATCTGGGCGGTTTTGAAAAATCGTGTCCAGCTGGAGCCCTTCAATTTGGTAGCCACCCTGATCTTTTTTCTGGCCATCGTGCACACGTTTATGACCGGCCGATTCATGGCCATTGCTCACAAATGGGAACACGAGCACGCCGAAAAAATTAAAAACGGCAAGGCACACCGCGATTCGGTCCACCACGGCGCCGAGCTTTTTCATTTTCTGGGTGAAGTCGAAGTGGTCTTCGGCATCTGGGCCATTGCCCTGATTGGTGCCATCATCGGTTTTTACGATTGGCAGACCATGGTGCACTATATCAGCTACACGGTCAATTATACCGAACCGCTGTTTGTGGTGGTGATCATGACCCTGGCGGCAACCCGCCCGATTCTGCGATTGTCGGAAGCCATCATCCGCAAAATCGCCGGCCTGCTGGGCGGCTCACTGACCGCCCAGTGGCTGACCACCCTGACCATCGGGCCCTTCTTGGGGTCATTAATTACCGAACCGGCCGCCATGACGATATCCGCCCTGGTGCTGGCCAGAATTCTGTATGATCTTGAGCCCAGCCAGCGTTTTAAGTATGCCACCCTCGGCTTACTGTTCGTCAATATTTCGGTCGGCGGCACCCTGACGCATTTTGCGGCCCCGCCGGTATTGATGGTGGCCACCCCCTGGAAATGGACCACGGTGCATATGCTCACCCATTTCGGCTGGAAAGCCGAACTGGGCATTCTGCTTTCAAATGCCCTGTATTTTTTGGTGTTCCGCAGGGAGTTGGCCCGGCTGGAGGAAAAATCCATGCTGGTGCGTCTGAAAGATGAAATTCAGCAAAAGTATTTAATCCGCATGGACATGGATGCCCACTTTCAGAAATTTGCGCAGGCCGTCAACGCAGAGCAGGGAACGATGGCTGCCGTTGATCGCAAAATTCAGGAGCTTGCCGACGAAGTCAGGCAGCGGCTCGAGAGACACTACATCCCGCAGCTGGTTGATAAGGGCATCGATGAAGAACTCGTTAAAAAAGCCTTTCAGCAGCGTTTTGAAAGAATCAAGCTGCGGGCCATCCGTCGGGCGCTGCCGGCCCTTTTGCCGGATGACCAGCGCGGTGGGTTTAATGATCCCGATTGGGACCGACGGGACGATCCGGTACCGGCCTGGATTACGATTGTGCATGTGTTTTTTATGGCCTGGACGATTTTAAACGCCCACCATCCCGAGCTGTTCATTCCCGGCCTGCTGTTTTTCCTGGGCTTTGCCGAGGTCACCAAACCCTTTCAGAATCGGGTGGACCTCAAGCCCGCCCTGCTGGTGGGTTTCTTTCTGGGCGGGCTGGTTATTCACGGCGGAGTGCAGGGCTGGTGGATCGCACCCATTCTGGGCAATTTGACCGAGGTCCCGCTGATGCTCGGTGCCACCATTCTGACGGCCTTCAACGACAATGCGGCGATTACATTTTTAAGTACCCTGGTGCCGGATTTTACCGACAGCCTGAAATATTCGGTGGTGGCCGGGGCGGTTGCCGGCGGCGGCCTGACGATCATTGCCAATGCCCCCAACCCGGCCGGGGTTTCGATTTTGAAAAAATATTTCAACAACGAGGTCTCGCCGGGGGGCATCCTGGCCGGGGCGTTGGCGCCGACGATCATCGTGTGGCTGATTTTTCTGATATTCCGCTAACCCGGTTAAAGCAGGGAAGCGAAATAGGCAGACAAAAACGGGAATGAGATATTTATGTGCCACCTTTCGGCGATTGAATATTTTCTATTGAATATCCAAGATTTAAGGTCTGCCTCCGGCAGATCCCTATATTAAGAAGGACGGCGCAAAGCGACAACCATAAATATTCAATTTTCAATATTCAATTGACAGTAGCCTGATTAGAATTGTGTTTTAGATACGAATATTTTACCCTCAAAGTAATTATAAGGTAAAGATTTGCGATGGAACCTTTAAAAAAGGCCAAAAAATTCAAAGGACCAAAGGGACCGGTTGTTCTGGCAATCTTAGACGGGGTCGGCATCGGCGCCTGTTCCGAAGGCGACATCGTCAGCCGGGCCAACACCCCCACCCTGGACTGGCTGGCGCAAAATGCCCTGGCCGCAAAGCTCAAGGCCCACGGGACAGCCGTGGGCATGCCCTCGGATAAGGATATGGGCAATAGCGAAATCGGCCACAACGCCATCGGTTGCGGCCGCGTCTTCGCCCAGGGCGCCCGCCTGGTCAACGAAGCCATCGAAAGCCGCTCCTTGTTTGAAGGAGAGGTCTGGAATGAATTCATCGAAAACGTGGTCCAGCATGATTCCAAACTGCATTTTATCGGCCTTTTCTCCGACGGCAACGTGCACAGCCATATCGATCACCTGGAGGCCATGTTGACTGAAGCCAAAGCTCAGGGCGTAAAAAAAGCCTGTGTACACATTCTGCTCGATGGGCGCGACGTGCCGCCGACTTCGGCCTTAGAATATGTCGACCGGTTTGAAGATTTTTTAGCTGAGCTTAAAAAGGACAGTGACATTGATTTTGCGATTGCATCCGGTGGCGGTCGCATGCAAATCACCATGGACCGCTATCAGGCCAACTGGGGCATGGTCAAACGGGGTTGGAAAACCCATGTCCTGGGTGAGGGCCGGACATTCGATTCGGCCCGCGCGGCAATTGAAACACTGCGCCGCGAAAACCCGGATGCCATCGATCAGGATCTGCCGCCGTTTGTGATTGCCCGCAATAATAAACCACTGGGCCCGATTGAGGCGCATGACAGCGTTATTTTTTTCAATTTCCGCGGTGACCGGGCCATCGAGATCAGCATGGCATTTGAAGAGGCGGAATTCGACAAATTTCCCCGGGGGCCCAAACTGAATGTCAAATATGCCGGCATGATGCAATATGATGGTGATGCGCTCATCCCCAAAAAATATCTGGTCAATCCGCCGGGTATCGATCGCACCGTTGGCGAGTATCTGGTCAACGCCGGTATCCGCCAGTTGGCCATCAGTGAAACCCAAAAATTCGGCCATGTGACCTATTTTTTTAACGGCAACCGTTCCGGCAAGTTTGACGACTCCCTGGAGGATTACATCGAGGTCCCATCCGACATCGTTCCCTTTGAGCAAAGACCCTGGATGAAAGCAGCCGAGATTACCGACAAAGTCGTTGAAGCCATTCAGGGCAACCAATACGATTTCATCCGCCTCAATTATGCCAACGGCGATATGGTGGGGCATACAGGCAACCCCCAGGCCGTTGAGATCGCGGTTGAGACCATCGATTTATGCCTGGCCCGGCTGGTCAGGGCGGTCAAAAAGGCCGGCGGTATCCTGGTGGTGTCGGCGGATCACGGCAATTCCGATGATATGTACGAATGCGATTATAAGACCGGCAAAGTCATCTATGATGAAAAAACCGGCAAACCCAAAACGCGCACGGCCCATTCACTCAATCCGGTATTTGCCTACGTGTATGCGCCCGGCGATAACATCAAAATGAAGGTTTCAAAACACAAAGATCTGGGGGTCAGCAGCCTGGCGGCAACCTGTCTGACGCTGCTGGGCTTTGAGCCGCCGGCGGACTATACGCCGAGCATTATCGATATTAACTAAGTTAAACAACCGCAGGAACCGTTCGAAACGAGTCCGAAGGACTGGGGCATAGCTGTCAGAACCCTTGAAACTTGAACCCAGAACCTTTGAACCCAAATATTTAGGGGAGGTGACGTATGGCAACAACAATCGGCTTAATGGGCTTTGGCAGAATTGGAAGAAATCTCTTTCGAATTCTTTACCAGAGCGAAGACATTAAAATTGCCGCCATCAGCGATATTGCCGAACACAAGGCCCTGGAGTATCTGTTGCGTTTTGATACGATTCTGGGGCCTTTTCCCGATGAGGTCAGCATAAAGGAAGGAAACCTCTATGTGGTCGGCCGCCAGGTTCCCATGCTTTCCGAAAAAGAACCCGGAGATGTGCCCTGGGGAGATCTAGGCGTAGACACAGTCATTGAAGCCACGGCCCAACATCGAACCCGGGAGGACTTTGAAAAGCACCTCAAGCAGGGCGCCAAACGGGTCATATTGTGCGTGCCTCAGAAGACCCCTCCGGACATAACCGTCGTCATGGGCGTCAACGATGACCGGCTCAAAGCAGAACACAAAATTGTTTCCAATGGTTCCTGCACGGCGCATTGTGCCGCACCGGTGGTTAAAATTCTCAATGAAGCCTTCGGTATAAAGCGCGCATTCTTGAGTACCGTTCACGCTTATACCAACCAGCAACGCCTGGCAGATGTCCCCTCCGAAGATAAACGGCGCGGACGCGCCGCCGCCGAAAACATCATTCCCCAGGAAACCAACGCCGCCCAGGTGGTCACCGATCTGATTCCGGAGCTGGCTGGCCGGTTGACCGGTGCCTCCATGAATGTACCGGTTCCCAACGGGTCGGTGGTGGACCTGGTATGCTGGCATGAGAAAAAAGTAACGAAGGTGGCCATAAACGAGGTGATCCGTACGGCAGCCGCATCGAGCAAATGGCGCCGAATCCTGAGCTATGAAGATGATCCCATTGTCTCCAGCGATATTATTCGCAGTGCCTATTCCAGCACCTTTGATTCGATGGCGACCATGGTTCAGAAAGAAAATGTTTCCAAAACCCTGTCCTGGTATGACAACGGCTGGGGATACGCCCACCGGGTGGTTGATTTAATCAAAAAGTTCATGGAAATAGACAAGGAGGCCGCATAATGGCAATTCAAGTTGGCATAAACGGTTTCGGCCGCATCGGCCGCAGTGTATTTCGAATTATCAGCGATCGCGAAGACATGGAGGTGGTAGCGATCAATGATCTGTTTGACAATGAGCAGCTGGCTTACCTGCTCAAATACGACACCGTTATGGGCATCTTCGATAAAAAGGTCACCGCTGAAGCAGATGCCATGACGGTCGACAATCAACGGGTGGTGATGACCGAGCAGCGAGATCCGGCAAACATTCCCTGGAGGGATTTAGGCGTACAATTTGTGATCGAATCCACCGGTGTGTTCCGCCATCGCGAACCGCTGGAAAAACATATGGCAGCGGGCGCGGAGAAGGTGATTCTGACGGTGCCTGCCAAAGAAGAAATCGACGCCACCATTGTGATCGGGGTTAATAACCACGAGCTCAAACCCGAACACCGCATTGTTTCAAACGCATCCTGCACCACCAACTGCCTGGCACCCATCGCCAAGATCCTGGATGAAGCCTTTGGCATCGAAGAAGGGTTCATCACCACGGTGCACGCCTACACCAACGATCAGCGTCTGGCGGATGTTCCGCATAAGGATTTCAGGCGCAGCCGGGCGGCCGGTGAAAACATCATACCGACCACCACCGGTGCTGCTGCAGCCGTTGGAAAAGTGCTGCCTCAGCTGCAAGGCAAGCTGGACGGGTTGGCCATGCGCGTGCCGGTGCCGGACGGATCAATTGTGGATCTGGCCGTTCGGCTGGGTAAAAAAGTTTCACGCGATGATATCAATTCGGCTGTTCGCGAGGCTGCAGCGGGCCCCATGCAACGCGTGGTTGAATACAGTGAAGCGCCGCTGGTCTCCAGCGATATCATCGGCAACACCCATTCGAGCATCTTCGACGCCCTGTCCACAAATTCCCAGGGAGACGGATATGCCCGCATTGTTTCCTGGTATGACAATGAGTGGGGCTATTCGAACAGGGTCGTGGATCTGATCGGCATGCTGGCCGCATTCGCATAAGAGGTCTGAGTGATGAGGTCTGAGGGCTGAGTAGTTCATGAGATGGCGAAAAAATGAATGATGAATTAGCCACAGACCCACACAGACCCACACTAACTTTTGTTCGGCCGACCCGCTTACGCTGTGGCCGAACAAAAACTGCCAATCGCTTCGCGATTAAAAATATATCCTCCAATAACCTTATGGGATGGATTAAATTCGGTTGTCGGATTAAATTTATAATGTTGATTTGAACTGTTGCCCGCAGGGCAAACAGTTTTTCCTCGGGCATGGCTTGCCCCGGCGAAGCACGCCAGAGCGTAGACGGGTCGCCCGAGGAAAAGATTTGTCTGTGTATGTCTGTGTGGGTCTGTGGCCATTAATAATATATCATTTCGGGAGAAAGGTATGGACAAGCTGACGGTTGACGATTTAGACGTTAAGGGCAAGCGCGTTCTGATGCGCGTTGATTTCAACGTTCCTTTGGAAGGCGGCCGGGTCGCCAACGACAAACGCATCCGGGCTGCTCTGCCGAGCATCAACACCATCACCAACAACGGCGGTAAACTGATTTTGATGTCTCATCTGGGCAGGCCCAAAGGCAAGCGTGTGCCCGAGATGTCATTAGCGCCCTGCGTAACGGTACTCAACGCCCTGCTCGGTAGAAAGACCAAATTTGTCGACGACTGCATCGGGCCTGCCGTTGAAAACGCTGTTGATTCACTTGGGGAAGGCGAAATCCTCCTGCTGGAAAACCTGCGCTACTACAACCAGGAGACCGAAAACGATTCAGACTTTGCCGCCCGGCTGGCCAAACTTGGCGATGTTTACGTCAATGATGCCTTTGGCACCGCGCACCGGGCGCATGCATCCACCGAGGGGGTCACCCACTATATCGATCAATGCGCTGCCGGTTACCTGATGATGAAAGAGCTCGCCTATCTGGGCGACGCCCTGCAAAAACCGGACAAACCCTTTGTCGCCATTTTAGGCGGTGCCAAGATATCGGGCAAGATCGACATTATCGCCAATCTGCTGCCCCGGGTGGACACCATCATTATCGGCGGCGGGATGGCCTATACCTTCTTTAAGGCCCAGGGAAAAGAAATCGGAAAATCGCTGCTCGAGGAAGATAAAGTCGACCTGGCCAAAGAATTGCTGTTAAAGGGCGCTGAAAAAATAATTCTACCGATTGACTGCATGATTTCCGATACCTTTGATTTTGACAGACGCCAGGTGGGTACCCTACAAGCAGTCGCCGCAGATGCGATCCCGGCCGACAAATACAGCCTGGACATCGGACCGCAATCGATTGAAAAATTTCGCTCCATAATCACTGCAGCTAAAACCATCGTCTGGAATGGACCCATGGGGGTATTTGAAATCGAAGATACGGCCACAGGAACATTTGCGATTGCACAGGCGCTGGCAGAGGCAACCGCCAACGGTGCGACCACAATCATCGGCGGCGGTGATTCCGCTTCGGCGGTTGACCGGGCCGGTGTGACCGACAAAATGTCGCATGTATCCACCGGCGGCGGTGCATCGCTGGAATTTATGGAGGGCAAGGTATTACCCGGAGTTGCGGCACTTACAGATAAATGAACTAAAATGCCTAAAATCTACTAAAATGAGCTAAAATTAAAACGATTTTGATCCGAAACTTTAGGCATTTTAGGCATTTTAAACTTTAGGCATTTGCCAATTATTACCATGAGGTTTTCGTATGACTGAGGTTATCAAGTACAAGGATATCGGTTTGGTGAACACCCGCGACATGTTCGCCAAAGCGATGGAAGGCGGTTATGCCATCCCGGCCTATAATTTTAGCAATATGGAGCAGCTGCAGGGCATCGTCATCGGGTGCGCGGAATCCAGATCGCCGGTCATATTACAGGTGTCCGGCAGTGCCCGCACGTATGCCCACGCCACATTTCTGCCCTACATGGCCATGGGAGCCGTTCAGATGGTCAACGTATTGGGTGCAGCGATCCCGATCGCCCTGCATCTGGATCATGGCAACTCTTTCGAGCTGGCCAAAGCCTGCATCGATTCGGGCTTTTCTTCGGTGATGCTCGACGGCTCCCACCACCCGTTTGAAGAAAATGCAGCCCTCACCCGCCAGGTGGTCGAATATGCCCATGAACACAATGTGACCGTGGAAGGCGAGCTGGGGGTCCTGGCCGGGGTGGAAGACGAGGTCTCCCATGCGGTATCGCATTATACCAAACCGGAAGAAGTCGAAGAATTCGTTGAAAAAACCGGGGTTGACAGCCTGGCAATCTCTATCGGCACCTCCCACGGTGCGCACAAGTTTAAAGTCAAACCCGGCGAAGAAGTTCCACCGCTTCGTTTCGACATTCTTGAAGAGATCGAAAAGCGGGTGCCGGGTTTTCCGATTGTGCTGCACGGCGCCTCATCGGTGGAGCCGGAATATGTGAAGATGATCAACGCTTATGGCGGTAAAATGGATGATGCTGTTGGTATTCCTGAAGAGCAGTTGCGAAAAGCGGCCGGCTCAGCCGTATGTAAGATCAATATCGACAGTGACGGCCGCCTGGCCATGACCGCAGTTATCCGCAAGGTGTTTGCCGAAAACCCGGCTGAGTTTGATCCCCGTAAATATCTGGGTCCGGCACGCGAAGAGCTGATCAAGATGGTCAAATATAAGAACGAACACGTTCTTGGAAGTGCCTTTCGGGCTTAGAGCATTTTTAAATAGGGTAACCCATAACTGGTTAGCGCCTGATGAGTGCTAATTTTGCATGAAAGGTAATAGGATAAAACGATGTTTAGCAATAGGCAGGTAATAGAGGAAGCGGCTTTATGGAGAAGGTAAAAGATCTGCTGATTAAAATATACGGGGAACAGACCGCAGCGCCTGCCCTGGAACGCATTGCGCCCATCATTGAAAAATATGGTGCCAATAAGAGAAAAAATACATCCTATTTTTCCCAGAAAGACGTGGTACTGATCACCTATGGCGACTCTCTTCAAAAGGACGGTGAAGCTCCCCTGGTGACCTTGCATGCCTTCGCCAACCAGTACCTGAAAGGCGCAGTTTCCAACATTCACTTTTTGCCCTTTTTCCCCTACTCTTCCGACGATGGCTTTTCGGTCATGGACTTTTTTAAGATCGATCCTGCTCTGGGCACATGGCAGGATGTGGCGGCCATCGGTGAGGACTTCGAGCTGATGTTTGACTATGTGGTCAACCATTTCTCCGCCAAGGGGCAGTGGTTTGCCAACTACCTGGCCGGCCGAAAAGGATTTGAAGATTTTGCCATCGAAGTGGATCCGGCAACCGATCTGTCCATGGTGACCCGGCCGCGATCATTGCCGTTGTTATCGGAGTACAAAAAAAAGGACGGCCAAACGGTGCATCTGTGGACGACGTTCAGCGCCGATCAGATCGATTTCAATTTTCAAAGCCTCAACGTGCTCGAACAAATGATCGATGTGTTGTTGTTTTACGCCGATCGGGGTGCGACCATCTTAAGGCTGGATGCCATTGCCTACCTATGGAAGGAAATCGGCACCAGCTGCATTCACCTGCCCCGGACCCATGAGATGGTCAAGCTGTTTCGGGCGGTGCTCGATCGGGTGGCCCCGGATGTTATCATTCTAACAGAAACCAACGTGCCCCATGATGAAAATATCAGCTACTTTGGCGACGGTCACGATGAAGCCCAGATGGTCTATAACTTTACCCTGCCGCCGTTGTTGCTTTACACGTTTGTCTCCGAAGATGCCACCATCCTTTCTGACTGGGCCCAAAGCCTGCAACTGGCATCTGAAAGCAACACGTTTTTTAATTTTACGGCCTCCCATGACGGTATCGGCGTGCGCCCGCTGGAAGGCATCCTGGAACCCGATGAAATCGAAAAACTCTTAGAGATCGTAAAATCCAATAATGGCCAGGTCTCCTATAAGCGAAATCCCGACGGCTCTGATAGCCCCTATGAGTTAAATATCACCTACGTGGATGCCATTCTGGGTGATCGTTCCTCGATTCAGGCCGATAAATTTCTGGCTTCCCAATCCATTCAATTCGTCCTGCCGGGTGTGCCGGCCACTTATATCCACAGCCTGCTGGGCTCACGTAATTGGACAGAGGGCGTCGAACAAACCGGCCGGGCCCGAACCATCAACCGCGAAAAACTGCAGGTCGAAAAGCTCATTTCAGAATTAAAGGACCCGGATTCGCTTCGCGCGCGGGTATTTTTTCCCTACCTGGAATTAATCAAGACGCGCAAAAAGCAACCGGCATTTCACCCCAATGCCGATTTCGAAATTCTGAATATCGATCCAAGGGTGTTCGGGATCAAACGGTTCAGTGATGGCCAGACGATTGTTGCCCTTACGAATATAGCATCTGAATCGGTCTCCATTTCTCTGCCCGCAGGCCCTGCAGTCGGCACAATGGTTGATTTAATTACCGGCAAAGATGTGGAGCCCTCGGCAATTCAGATAGATCCCTATCAGTATATGTGGCTTGAAGAATCAGACTGAAAGCGGAAACCTTGAATCAATGAAATTAACGCAATAGGATAATTTAGTGCTGATCTATTCTTAACTGTACAAGCTGATTAAAGGATTGTGAGAAATGAATACGAATACCCTGCTGGCAAAAGCAAAAGAAGGCTTCAACACCCAGGATGTTTCACAAAAGTATGTCGACGCCGCCCTTCAATGGCTGGAAGTCTGGCTGAGCGATCAAATGTTCAGCGAATATGTTCACCAGATTCAGTATTTAATTCAAAATGAACGCTGGAACTTTCTGCTGGACGCATTCTACCAGGTAATCCCCTTCGGCACCGGCGGCCGCCGGGGCCTGGTCGGTATCGGCCCCAACCGCATCAATACCTGGACCATCCAGGCATCCGCCCAGGGGCATTCGCAGTACCTGATTAAGATGTTCGGGGATGAAGCTAATAAAAGGGGTGTCGTTCTTACATACGATGTCAGAAAATATGTGCAAAAGGGTATCTACGACGATTCGTCTCCCAATCCGGTCATGGATCTGGATGGCCGCAAGCTCGCCATTGCCGCCGCCGAGGTATATGCCGCCAACCGAATGAAAGTGTATATGTATGATGCAACCCGCAGCACGCCCCAGCTGTCGTTTACCATCCGTCATCTGAGCGCGATCTCCGGCGATATGTTCAGCGCCAGTCATAATTTGCCGACCGATAATGGTAAAAAGGTTTATGATCAGTACGGCGGCCAGCTGATACCGCCGGACGATCAACACCTGGTGGATGAGGTCACCCGGAATGTTAAGGAAATCAAGACCCTGGCTTATGACAAGGCCAGAGAACAGGGACTGATCGAAATCATTGGCGCTGAGATTGACGAAGCCTATTATGCGGCCGTTTGCCCGGTTTCGCTTTCAGCAGAGCGCCATGTAAAGATTGTTTATTCTCCTTTGCATGGAACGGGCTTAACATCGGTTTATCCAATCCTTAAAAAGCTGGGATTTGATGTCACCCTCGACCCGGCCACCTCCAACTTGAGCGGTGCTTTTGAAAACGTCACCTTCAACATACCCAATCCGGAAGTGGTTGAGTCCTTTGACCAATCGCTGCCGTTTGCCCGCAAAGTCGATGCGGATCTGTTGATCAGCACCGACCCGGATGCGGATCGGATCGGCGTCATGCTTAAGTGCAATGGGGACTGGCGGTTTTTAAGCGGCAATGAAATCGGCGTCATCCTTACCCAATATGCCATTTCAAAATATAAGGCGCAGGGCCGCCTCAACCCGGATAATGTCATCATCAAAACCGATGTCACCACGTCTTTGATTCAAAAAATAGCTTCTGAAAACGGTGTCCAATGTATCGGCGACTTGCTGGTGGGCTTCAAGTATATCGGCAACCTCATGAATAAAATCGAAGCCGACAATAAAATCGAGCATTTTATCTTAGGCACCGAGGAAAGCCACGGCTATCTGATGGGCAACTACGCCCGGGACAAGGATGCCGCCTGTGCCGCAATATGGTTGGGCGAACATGCGGCCGAGCTTAAAAGCAAAAATAAAACGCTTCTGGATGACCTGGCTGAAATTTACGCCCGCTACGGCTATTGCCACAACTATTTAACCGAAATCAGGTTACTGGGCGCCAAGGGCATGGAGCAAATATCACTGATTATGGACCATCTGCGGGATACGCGGATCGAGGCTTTTGGAGACCTCAGCGTGCGGCATAAAATTGATCGCCGTGAAGGAGAGCCGCAGCCGCATCTGTCGCGCACCGACACATCCGCCCGCAACATGCTGGTCTATCAGCTGAACAATACTCCCGATACTGCCAGCCTGCGCGTAACGGTGCGACCGTCGGGCACCGAACCCAAAATCAAGATGTATTTCGAGGTTTTCGGCAAACCCTTCAAACTGCAGGACATTGAAACGGAAAAGGAAAAAATTATTCAGCTGCGTGAACAATTGGAAAAAAATGTGATGCAGTATTGTTACAAATTGCTGGGGGTGGATTTTCCGGACAGAGGTTTTCTGCTGTTCTGGCAACTGCCGCTGGCAGATAAATTGAAGTATTTTGAAATCGAAGAAAACATTACCCGACTGAAAAACGTCTCCGATGATGGCGAACGCAAAGAAAAATTATTCAACCTGTTGGAATTTTTAGGTGCCAATCCGATTCAAAAAATTGACAAAGCGTTCGAGGCAAAGTATCAGACCGGGATATTGGAGTATCTCGGGTTGTCTTAAGTCCATTTTTTAACAGATGACAGCGGTCAGTAAACAGAGGTCAGAGTGAATGATTGAATGAGTGAGAAGGCAGAATCCCAAATATACATAGATCAATTAAAATTTCATCTGAGATAAAATCAAAGTTTGCTGTCTTCTGACTTCTGTCCTCTGTTTTCGATTAATTAATTATAATGATCTTGTATATTCGCCTGAGCTGATCCGGAACGCATCGTTTGAGGAGAAATGAGGAATGCCCTTCCCTGCCCATAAAACCAAAATTGTGTGCACCATCGGTCCGGCCTCGGATTCCCCGGAAATTCTGGAAAGAATGATCCGGGCCGGCATGAATATCGCGCGGCTTAATTTTTCCCACGGTGATTTTGAAAGCCATGCAGAAACCATTCAAAAAATCCGCGCCGCCGCCAAAGCTACCGAAAGGCGAGTGGCCATAATGGCCGATATGCCCGGCCCCAAGATGCGCATCGGAGAATTTGAAGAGGAGCCCATTGTTCTGGAGTCTGATGATCCCTTCACGCTGACCACTGAAGAAATCGTCGGCAGTCAGCAGCGCGTATCGGTGAGCTTTTCGCGATTGCCCAAAGCCGTGAAACCGAAAGACAGACTGTTTCTCAACGATGGGCTGGTCGAGCTTGAAGTTATCCATGTGGCAGGCCCGGAGGTGCGCTGCAAAGTGATCGTCGGCGGTCCACTCCGGTCCCGCAAGGGGCTCAATTTGCCCGACATCGACCTGGGTATCAGTGCCTTTACAGAGCGCGACCATCAATGTCTTGAGTTTGCCCTGCAAAATGGTGTGGATGCCGTCAGCCAGTCATTCGTGGAGACCGCCGAAGACGTCAAAGCCGTTCGCAAGGCCGCCGAAGGCCTCGGCCATGATCCGTTTATTATCGCCAAGATCGAGCGCATCGGGGCGCGCAATCACATCGATAACATCCTGGCGGCAGCCGACGGTATCATGATTGCCCGCGGTGACCTGGGGGTCGAAATTCCCATCGAAAAAATAGCCTATGCCCAAAAACTGCTGATGAACAAGGCCAATCTTGCCGGCAAACCGGTCATCACGGCTACCCAGATGCTGGAGTCCATGATTCACAGTCCCAGGCCCACGCTGGCGGAAGCCACCGATGTGGCCAATGCCATCCTGGACGGCACCGATTGCGTCATGCTGTCCGGGGAGTCGGCCGTGGGTGAATATCCGGTGCATGCGACCAACATGCTGGCCAGAATTGCCGCAGACATCGAGCCCCATCGCACCGTTAATCCCATCAGGGGCAAACTGAAGTCCCGCCGGGAATACGATGACGTAAAGGTTGAAGATTTGATCGCATTGTGCGTTGAAACGACCCTCGAGCGTATTACACCCCCAACCGTTATCGTGCCCACCCGCAGCGGAGCGACCGCCAGAAGAATCACGCGTTTTAGGCTGCCGGTCTGGATTACCGCCTTCAGCCGCCTTGAAAAAACCTGCCAGGATTTGATGTTTTCTTACGGCGTCATTCCGGTTTGTGAGCAGGATCACCCGGATAATTGGAAACAATGGGCTCGCAACTGGCTGTTAAACGCCGGGGAGGCCGGCAACCTGGTGGTCTTGACCGAAGGGCCGTCAAAAAAGCATCCCCATCGCAACAACCGCATGGAGATCCTGGATTTGAGCCGAACCTAAAAAAGCGTCTGCGGCGCGTTTTTGTGATTGGGTTAAATTTGTTTAGTTGGTTCTATGATTGGCTGCTTGAAAAAAGTAAAAATATACTGCATTCGTGGCTGGAAGCCACTCCCACACTAAAACACAAAAAGTGTGAGCGGCATCTTGCCGCGATATCAAGAAGGGCAATACGATTCGCATATGGGCCCAAATTTAGCAAAGCTGAGAAAACATGCCCGCCGGATCTTTGAAGCCGGGCTGCAGGCTGTAGATCCAGTGGCTGCCATCAATCACTATGTGAAGGTGAATGATGGCGTGCTGCGCATCGGCGAGCAGCAATTCAATTTCAAGGATCATGATCGCATTCTGATCGTTGGTGCCGGCAAAGCGGTTGCGCCCATGGCCAAAGCAATGGAAGATCATCTGGGCAATCGAATCGCCGATGGTATCATTGTGACGAAAGATGACCATGGCCTGCCTTTAAAGAAGATAAAGGTGCGCGAGGCCGGCCACCCGGTTCCCGACGCGCGGGGTGTGGCGGGTACCGAAGAAATCATCGCTCTGGTCGAAAAGGCTGCTGAGCGAGATCTGGTCATCTGTTTGGTCTCAGGCGGGGGCTCGGCGCTTTTAATCGCACCGGTCGATGACATATCACTTGCCGACAAACAGCATACCACCAAGTTGTTACTGGCCTGCGGCGCTACGATTCACGAGTTTAATACGGTCCGCAAACATCTATCCCGCGCCAAAGGCGGCCGCCTGGCACAAAGGGCTTACCCGGCAACGGTGACCAGTCTGATTTTGTCGGATGTGGTCGGCGATGATCTGGATGTGATCGCTTCAGGGCCGACCGTTCCTGATTCCAGCACATTTCATGATGCCCTACAGATTCTCAAGGGCTATGGCATCTGGGATCAACTGGCCGCCAATGTCCGCAATCATTTCGAGCAGGGATCAGCCGGCCGGATAGCGGATACGCCCAAACCGGGTGATACGGTCTTTAAAAAATGTTCACAGGTTCTGGTGGGAACCAATCTGCAAGCCCTGCAAGCTGCGGGTAAGGCAGCCGAACATCTCGGGTATCGGCCTTTAATCCTCTCTTCTAAGATAGAAGGCGAATCCCGCGAGGTTGCCAAGTTTTATACGGCGATCGCCAAAGAAGTTCTGAGCTCGAACAACCCGGTGGAGCCGCCCTTATGTGTGCTTGCCGGAGGAGAAACCACCGTCACCATTGCAGGTGAAGGGCGAGGCGGCCGCAATCAGGAGTTTGCCCTGGCATCCGCACTGGCTATCGATGGTGTCAAAAATATGGTTGTGCTCAGCGGCGGTACGGATGGAACCGATGGCCCAACAGATGCGGCCGGGGCGATCGCCGACGGCGCGACCCTAGCGCGGGCGCGTAAAAAAAATATGGATCCGAAAGATTTTCTGCGACGCAATGATTCTTACAGCTTTTTTCAGAAGCTGGATGATCTGGTAATCACAGGCCCCACCCGCACCAACGTGATGGATATTTATATGCTGCTGATCGGCAGGGAAGATTAATTTCGGATTGCGGCCTGCGGATTGGCCAAAAAGAATATTTTTCATCATTTAATCCGCAATCTGCAATCTGAAATCCGCAATCTTTAAAAGGTATCTGTTCGGCTAGGGTTTTTGCGTAAAGTGGGTCAGACCGCGGGCTGCGGATCGATCTAAAAACCAGATCAACTCTCCCCTGGACGGTTGGATGAGCCGGGCGGGATAGCGAGCGGGTGCCGCGGCACCCTCCAGCACCGTCTTGAGCGCATCGGCTTTCTCAGCACCGCTTACCAGGAACAGAACCAGATCGGCGCTATTCAGGACCGGCAGCGTAAGGGTGATCCGAAACGAATCAGATTTTTCAACCCGGTTGGCCACTACCAGACGCTTTTTTTCACTCAGCGCCGGGGAATCGGGAAACAGTGAAGCCGTATGGCCATCCGACCCCATCCCCAGCAGAACACAATTAAAATGCGGCACCTCATCGCCGGCAATCTTAAAAAAACGGCGAATTTCGCGCGCGTATTGTTCTGCCGCCGTGTCGGCATCTGGGTTTTCGGCGTGTATGCGGTGGATGTTGGTCTCAGGAATGGGAGCACGGGATAACATCGCTTCAAAGGCCATCCGGTAGTTACTGTCCGGATGATCCGGTGCGACGTGGCGTTCATCGCCCCAGAAAAAATGGATGCGCTCCCATGGAATCTGATGGTCCAATTCGGTGTCATCGGCCAGCAGTGCATAAAGTTTGCGCGGTGTCGAACCACCGGACAGGGCGATGCTGTAAAGATCTTGTGTTTGCAGGGTTTTGCCGATGTGCTGCATCAAGCTTTCAGCGGCCGCTCTGCACATCGCTTCTGCATCGGCGGCAATTTGAATTTTACGATTTTTTGAGGCCATTATTTTAACTGGAGGCTTACCTTTGATTTAAACGGATGCAGAATTTCAAATAATTTATAAAAATAAGAATTAAAATGATGATTTGCAATTGTTTGATGACAGAGACGACTTGTTAAAGAAAAAAGAAGCATTATTATTAGCCATTGTTCACTCCGGGGGATGCCAACATGCTTGCCAAAAAAAATCCGACCACAACAAAAAGCTGGCAAAACTTACGCCGACACTACGAAAAAATAAAAGATCTTCACATGCGGGATCTGTTTGCCGAAGATCCCCGGCGGTTTGAAAAGATGTCCATCCATTTTAACAATATGATTGTGGATTACTCCAAAAACAGGATCACGGAGGAAACCCTCAAACTCCTGATAACGCTGGCAGAAGAATGCGAACTTGGCAATGCAATCGAGAGTCTGTTTACCGGACGGAGGATCAATGAAACCGAAGATCGAGCTGTCCTGCATACGGCTTTGCGGAATCGGGACAACACACCGGTGGTCATTGATGGTCGGGATGTGATGCCGGAAGTCAACCGGGTCTTAAATCAAATGCAAGATTTTTCCGGCCGGATCATATCGGGAGATTGGCAGGGATATACCGGTAAAAAAATTTCGGATATCGTCAATATCGGTATCGGGGGCTCCGACCTGGGCCCGCTGATGGTCACGGAGACGCTGCGGCCATATGCCCAAAAGGACATACGTGTTCATTTTGTTTCAAATGTGGACGGCACCCACCTAACGGAGACCCTCAGGTTCCTGAATCCGCAAAACACCCTGTTTCTGATCGCTTCCAAAACGTTTACGACTCAGGAGACCATGACCAACGCGTTTTCTGCCAGAAGCTGGTTTTTAAAGGCGGCCGGAGATCAGCAACACATCGCCCGCCATTTTGTGGCAGTTTCGACCAACAGCGAGGCCGTTGAAAAATTTGGTATCGACAGGGAAAACATGTTTGTTTTCTGGGATTGGGTGGGCGGACGCTATTCTCTGTGGTCGGCCATCGGTTTGTCCATCGCCTGCTTTATTGGATATGAGAATTTCGTTGGGCTGCTGCAGGGCGCGTTCGAAATGGATCAGCATTTCAAATCGGCGCCTTTCGATCAAAACATCCCGGTTATTCTGGCCTTACTGGGTGTCTGGTATAATAATTTTTTCGGCGCCCAGACCGAAGCCATCCTGCCCTATGACCAATACCTGCATCGCTTCCCGGCTTATTTTCAGCAGGGCAATATGGAAAGCAACGGCAAATCCGTTGATCGCAAAGGTCAAAAAGTAAATTACCAGACCGGGCCGATCATCTGGGGCGAACCGGGAACAAACGGGCAGCACGCCTTTTACCAGCTCATCCATCAGGGCACCAAATTGATTCCGGCTGATTTTCTGGCACCGGCCATCAGCCATAATCCCATTGGCGAGCATCATCGGATTTTACTATCAAATTTCTTTGCCCAGACCGAAGCCCTTCTGAATGGAAAGTCAAAGAAAGAGGTGATTGCAGAGTTAAAAAAAGACGATAAAAGCGACAAGGAAATTGAAAAATTATGGCCGCATAAAGTTTTTGAGGGCAATCGCCCGACCAACTCCGTTCTCTTTAAGAAACTGACACCCAGGGTTCTGGGGCGTTTGATCGCCATGTACGAGCATAAGATATTCGTCCAGGGGGTGATCTGGAACATTTTTAGTTTTGATCAATGGGGGGTTGAGCTCGGAAAACAGCTGGCCAACAAAATTTTACCTGAGCTGAAAGATGACAGACCCGTCGACGCTCATGATAGCTCAACCAATGGGTTGATTAATACCTACAAAAAGATGAGAAGCTAGTTTTGGAGCCAGCACGTCATTTATGAAGCTCGGTCTTGATACAGGCTTCTTGCTACTGGCCCCGGCTCGACTGATCTCGTCGCAGGCTTGCTGCTAGCTGACCTGCAAACGGGCAGCTCATAACCAATGACAGGAAACGAGCCGCCAGTGGTCAAAGGATTTTAGAGAATTCAACTGAACTCAGGAGAGGAGGCGTATGAAAATGAATTTGAAAAAATTAGCGATTGTTACAATTGCTCTACTTCTGCTTTTAATCGGCTGTGCCCAGACCAACAGCAGCACCGTCAATGCCTCGGTTACACCGGTCATCGACCGCATTCAGCAACGCGGCACGCTGACGGTGGGCATGACGGGCAACATGCCGCCATTGAATATGACGTCCAAAGAAGGCGAGCTGATGGGGTATGAAGTCGATCTGGCCCGGGCAATGGCCAAGGCCATGGGGGTCAAGGCCGAGATCAAGACGATGCCTTTCGCCGAACTGCTGCCGGCTTTAGAGGTGGGCAAAATCGATATGATCTTGTCCAATATGACCATTACACCGGGGCGCAACCTGAAAGTAGCTTTTGTCGGGCCGTACTTTACCTCCGGCAAAGCCTTTTTGACCAAAATCAAAACCATTGCCATGGCAGACGAAGCCGGCGACATTGATGCCAAAAACACCAAACTGGTCGCACTCAAGGGCTCCACCAGCCAGGCATTTGTCGAAACCGCGCTGCCGGAAGCCCAGCTTTTTACCGCCAAAGATTATGATGAAGCCGTCAAAATGGTGCTCGATGATAAGGTCCATGCCATGGTGGCGGATTATCCGATTGCCGTGGTTTCGGTTTTCCGCTATCCGGACCAGGGACTGCTATCGGTGGTGACCACGCTTACCTATGAACCGATCGGTGTCGCTGTGCCGGCCGGTGACCCGCTGCTGGTCAACTGGGTCGAAAATTTTCTGGATATTGCCGACAGCACCGGTTTACTGGAAGAATTAAGAGGGAAGTGGCTGCTCAATGCCGACTGGTTGAATCGGCT
>Ga0209536_100002062_pt1 | contig 32745 bp, 26 predicted proteins | sample DeeMarSeWOR28_12_FD_187461 | JGI IMG/M metagenome (GOLD analysis project Ga0209536, IMG submission 187461) | Marine sediment microbial communities from White Oak River estuary, North Carolina - WOR-2-8_12 (SPAdes) (version 2) | ecosystem: Environmental > Aquatic > Marine > Intertidal zone >... | reverse complement strand
GGAGGCTTGCCCCATCCGGTAGCCTACCCCATGGCCCACATTGAGGGCCCGGCTCAGCTTTCCCAAGCGCTGGAGGAGTACACCTTTCCCGACCCCTATCGAGAGGGGCGCTTTGAACAGGCCCGGCAACTGGCCGACCGCTACCGCGGGGAGGTATTCCTCTTTGGCAAATTGGGCATGTGCCTCTTTGAGCGCGCCTGGAGCATCCGTGGCATGTCTCAGTTGCTCATAGACATGGCTGTGCAGCCCGAATTCGTCGAGGAACTTCTCGATCGCATCCTCTACGAGTGGAATCTGCCCATCATCGACCAGCAACTAGCGCTGGGAGTGGATGGCTTCTACTTTGCCGACGATTGGGGGACCAAGACCGGCCTCATGTTCAGCCCTGGCATGTGGCGACGCTTCATCAAACCGCGGTTGGCAATAATCTACCAGCACTGTCAAGAAGCTGGCGTCATCGTGGGGCAGCACTCAGACGGAGCAGTCCAGGAGCTCTTCCCCGATCTAATTGAGCTAGGCTTGCACGTCTTCAACCCGCTATCCCCCTCTGTTATGGATCCTCCTGTAGTCAAGCAGGGATACGGTCACCAACTGACCTTTTATGGGGGGATTGACGTGGAACACACCCTCCCCCTGGGCACGCCACAGGAAGTGCGCGAGGAGATGCGCTCCAGGTCGGAGACGATGGGCCAGGGCGGAGGCTATATCCTCCAGAGCTCCCATACCATCCTGGAAGACGTGCCTATGGAGAACATCACAGCCTACATTGATGAAGTACGCCATATGTCAGGATTAGATTAGCATATTCCCTGTTTCGTCAACGGAATGCGCAGCCTGCCCCCCAAGCGGGCCAGGCTGTGCAACTCGCAACACAACAAGACCATTGGGGAGAAGAGCATGCTTGTACCATTCAAAAACCTATTGGCCGATGCCCAAGCCGGCGGCTACGCTGTAGGCTACTTCGAAGCGTGGGACATCTATTCGCTGGAGGCTGTCTTGGAGGCGGCTGAGGCTGAAGACGCTCCCGTGATTCTTGGCTTTGGCGGAATAATGATGGAACCGGCCTGGTTTGATGCCGGTGGCCTGGAAAGGCTTGGGGCCCTGGGACTGGCGGCGGCTCAGACGGCCAGAGTACCTGTGTCGCTCATCCTGAACGAGGTGGCAACCTACGACCAGGTAATGCGTGGCCTTAAAGCTGGTTTCAACGCCGTTATGTTGGATACCAGCGACCTGCCGTACACGGAGAATGCCCGTCTCACCCGGCAGGTGGTCCAGACTGCCCATGCCATCGGCGTAGGTGTGGAAGCGGAGGTGGGCGAATTGCCCGATGCCTCCGGCGATATGGGCGGCGTGGCAGGCCGTATGACCGATCCCGATGAAGCGGCTCGCTTCGTCAGCGACACGGGAATCGACGCGCTAGCCGTGTCCATCGGTAACGTCCACACTTTGATAGGTGGCCAGGCGGCTGTCGACCTCGGGCGACTGGCGGCGATTCACCAGGCCGTGTCGGTGCCATTGGTGATTCACGGCGGTACTGGCTTCCCCGATGAAGCAATCCCCAAGGCTATCGCCCTGGGCGTCGCCAAGTTTAATGTCGGTGCCGTCCTCAAGCAGACCTTTCTGACCGGTCTGGCGGAGGCTGTCAAGGCGCTTACCCCGGGAGTAAGCGTCCACCAGGTCGTGGGCTCTCGCAAAGAAACCGATGTCTTCCAGCAGGCAAAGGCACGTATGCGAGGAGAGGTCATCCGGCGCATCCGCCTTATGAGTCCCAATGCTTCATGAGAGCTGTCCGCCCCATACCCTTCATAATATGAATGAAATCCCCACTTTGAGGTGTCATCGTGTCTGAATCACTGGTAGGCGAAGCTTCTCTCTCGGACCTGCTGCTTGTGTGGGCATTGCGGATTGCGACCGCCCTTGCAATTCTGGTTGTTGGGTGGCTTGTTACCAAATTAGTTGTACGACTTGCGTCTAGATACCTTGCCAAACGTGAAGTTGATGAGCTATTGATCAGATTTGTCGCTTCCGTCACAAACATAACACTGCTCGTCGTTGTCATTATTGCGGCACTCAGTTCACTAGGTATCAACGCCACTTCATTGGTCGCTCTACTCGGCGCCGCCGGCGTGGCAGTGGGTTTAGCGCTGCAGGACTCGTTAAAGAACTTTGCCTCTGGGGTCCTGTTGATTTTCTATCGCCCCTTTGGGGTAGGCGATTATGTGGAAGCCGGTGATGCTGAGGGCATTGTGGAAAAGATTGACTTGTTTAGCACCATTCTGCGAACGCCAGATAATAAAGAAGTCATCGTGCCCAACGGGGCAATTTACAACGACACAATCACCAACTATTCCGCCCGCCCCATCCGCCGCGTGGACATGGTCTTTGGTATCGGTTATGACGATGACATTCACAGGGCAAGGGAGCTCATTCAGCAGCTTCTCGAAGCAGATGAGCGTGTGCTCGAAGAACCGGAGCCTGTCATTGCAGTTTCCGAATTAGCCGATAGCAGCGTCAACCTCGACGTTCTCCCCTGGGTCAAGACTGAAGATTACTTGGCAGTCAAGTTTGACTTGACTGAGAAAATCAAGCTGGCATTTGACGAACACGGTATTTCGATTCCGTATCCACAAGTGGATATCCACCTGAATGGAAGCAACTGATACTGCGCATAAGCTGATCATTCATCAACAGACAGCATTCGTGAGGTGACTATGAGCCTGCTAGGACTTGACATTGGGATCACAGGATGCAAGGCTGTGGCCTTCAGTCTCACGGGGGAGATGTTGGCCCAGGCGTACCGTGAGTACCCGCTTTACCAGCCGCATCCCGGCTGGATGGAGCTTGATCCGGATGAGGTCTGGGATGCCGTGAGGGATGTTATCCGCCACGTCACTCAGGCCATCCCTGGCGACCCGGTACGGGCGCTGAGCGTTTCCACCCACGGCGAGTCAGTTGTGCCCCTCGATGCGGGGGGCCGCCACCTGTGTCGATTCATCACCGCCCTCGATACCCGCGCAGCTGAACAGACAGAGTGGTGGGGTGAGCAACTGGGCAAAGACCGCCTCTTCCAGGTCACCGGTATGCCTCTCCACCCCATGTACACCGTCAACAAGCTGATGTGGTTGCGGCAAAACCAGCCTGACATATTCGCTGGCGCCCGCCGCTTCCTGTGTATGCAAGACTTCGTCTTTTATAAACTCGGACTAGATCCGGCCATGGACTACTCGCTGGCTACCCGCACCATGGCCTTCGATGTAAACCACCTGGGCTGGTCCGACGAAATACTGTCGCTGGCCGACTTGGCTGTCGAGCAGCTCTCAAGACCACTCCCCTCGGGCTCAATGCTGGGCCAAGTGAAGCCCTCAATCGCCGATGAGCTGGGATTGGCTCCAGGTGCGGTGGGCGTCACCGGAGGCCACGACCAGCCTTCCGGCGCGTTAGGCTGCGGCGCGATCGGTGAGGGCATCGCTATGGACTCCACCGGCACTGTGGAGTGCGTAGCGGTAGCCTCCCCGAAGCTGGTGCTGGATGCCAAACTTCTGGAAAGCAACCTACCAGTCGCCCCCCATACGGTGCCTGGTATGTACCTGGTCTTGGGTTATTCTTCTACAGGTGGTGCACTGCTCCGCTGGTTTCGAGACAACTTCGCCGCCGCCGAGCAGCAAGAAGCAGCCCAGACAGGAGGGGATGTCTACGAACTGATTCTGGAACAGGCTACTGAGGGGCCATCGCCCGTGTTGATTCTACCGCACTTTTTTGGCAGCGGGACGCCGTGGATGGACCCCGACTCGAAAGGGGCGATTCTTGGCCTGGACATGAGCACAACCAGGGGGCATGTCATCAAGGGCATTCTGGACAGCGTCACCTACGAGACCAAGCTTAGCGTCGACGTGATGGAAAAGGCTGGCATCGCCGTGCGAGAGCTGCGCGCCATCGGCGGCGGTGCTAAATCCCCTCGCTGGCTGCAAACCAAAGCGGATATCTTCGGCAAACCGGTGATGGCCATGGACGTCTCGGAAGCTGCCTGCCTGGGGGTGGCCATTCTGGCTGGTGTGGCCATACAAGCTTTCTCGTCGATCGAGGAGGGCGTGGCCCACATGGTCAAGGTGAGACGCGTCCATGAGCCAGATATGGACAACCACCAGCGCTATATGAACCAAGCCCAGCGCTTTGCTCAGATCTATCCGACACTGGCGCAACTCAACCACCAGCTGTAACGCTGCCCAGAGATCTGCCGTTCCAAAGAATTGGAGGCAGGCATTGGCCAGCGTAAATATGATCGCCCCCGCATCTAGGAAGCAACTATTATGTCAACTCATATTGGGAGGAATCAATGAACATCGGCAAAGAAATGAGGATGAGTAGGCTGTTCCGTCGCCACAGCAAGCGTATGGTGCTCATTACCATCGACCACGGGATATGCATCGACCCTATGCAAGAGATAAACGACCCGGTGGAGGTGGTACGCAGGGTGGCCGAGGGAGGCGCTGACGCGGTACTGCTCACTCCCGGCATTGCCCGCCTGGCGTATCGGGAATTTGCTAACAGCGACACGTCGCTGATGCTGCGCATAGACGGCACAGCCACCTCCATCGGACCGGATTTGACCAATGATGACCTCATCTCTTCGGTGGAAAACGCCCTCCGCATCGGAGCGGATGCAGTAGCCACATTCGGCGTCATCGGAGTCCCCAGAGAGGCACAACTCTCACGCAAGATCGGCGTGGTTTCAGACGAATGTGATCGATGGGGCATGCCGCAAATGACCGAGGTCATCCCCAATGAGATCCTCACCCACCAATTCCAGGACAGAGCAGACCGGAAATGGCCTACTGACCCAGAAATCGTCAAGTATTCTGCCAGGGTTGCCGCGGAATTAGGGGCCGACATCGTCAAAGGCTACTACACAGGCGACCCGAACACCTTTCGAGAGGTGATCGAATATTGTCCTGTGCCGTATGTCGTGCTCTCTGGACCAGCCGGGGGCGACCCGGAGGCCTTCCTGAGATTCGTCCAGCACGCCATCGAATGTGGGGCCTCGGGTGTCTCGGTAGGACGCAACGTCTGGACCTATCCCGACCCCACTGCCATGACGCGCGCTGTCTGCCGCCTGGTCCACGAGGAGGCTTCCGTGGAGCAGGCACTCAAGGAATTAAGATAACCTGGGAGGATTCGCGCGAGGAGGCGGGACCATGAAACCACGAGCCATGCTCGTCCCCTTTGGTTATCCCGATTACCCTCAGGGGCTACTGCATCGATTCCTGGAGCAATCAAAGGAAGTCATCCTGGCCAACGGTCTCAACCTACTCTCCACGCCGCCGGTAATCGTCGAAGGCGACGTGGCCCGCACCCGACGCCTGCTTCAGGAGAGCGACTACGACTTCCTGGTTGTCCTGCTCCTATCCTGGGTTGAAGCCCCCCTGCTGGTAGCTACCCTGGAAAATCATCTCACAAACACCCCCATCCTGCTCTGGAGCCACACTACGTTCCAGGGAGATGGAGAGCAGCTCACTCTGGGTCCTTTACCAGCCGCCGGTGTTGTACGCCAGACCCTCGAGGAAATGGGTGCGCACTTCAAGTTTATCTACGGCCAGCCCGACAGCCCGGAGGTTTTTGACAAGGCCCGGGCCTTTGCATTGGCTGCTCGCGCCCGCCAGGCGCTCCGGGGCGCCAAGATTGGTCTCTTCGGCTACGTGTCAATGGGCATGTATACCGGCACGTTCGACCACACCAAACTACGACGCGAGATTGGCCCCGAGATCGTCCAGTTGGATCAATACACGATTGTTAAGAGAGACGAAGAGATACCACAAGAGGTCGTGGGTGACCTGGTAGCACGCTACAAAGAAAAATGGCTGCTGGCCGAGGGCGTAACTGATGAAGCCCTGGCAGCCACTATGCGTCAGTACGCTGCTATTCAGGGGCTGAGCCAGGAGCATGGCTTTGATGCACTGACTGTTAAGTGCCAGTATGAACTCTCGCGCCTCTTTGGGCTGGCTCCCTGTGTCGCGCTCTCAGTTCTCGGGGATGAGCTACCCGTCTCATGTGAAGGGGACGTGCCCCTCATCGTCAGCCAACTGATGCTGCATTATCTGACCGGAGGTGGCGTGACTTCTTACGGTGACCTCCACGACATCTATCCAGGAGATGAGGTTCTGTTTGGCGCCTGCGGCTTCGCACCCATGTCCCACGCTGCTGGCCAGCCCCAGATCGGCAAGCACACTGCCCTGTATGAGGGGCTGCTAAATACCTCCCCCTACAAAGAGGGCGTGGTGACCCTGGCCCGGCTGGCCAACGATGGTGACGCGACCAACATTGACTCGGGCTACAAGATGCACATCGCCTCCGGGCAGGCCAAGCCGCCGCCCACCTTCCGTGAAGTCGAGTGTCCACCCTACCCCTTCATCCGCATCGCTCTGGATGGAGATGTGGACAGTCTTATGCAGAATCTCATGAGCCAGCACTACGCCATCATATACGGGGACGTTCGAGCTCCGCTACAAGAGCTCTGCGGCATGCTAGGCGTCCGCCCCGTACTGCTGAAGTGAAATCGTGCGTTACCTGTTGGGCATCGACGCTGGCACCACCGCGCTGAAAGCCGTCCTCTTTGATCAGGAGGGTCGCGCCCTGGGCCGGGCCATCCAGGAATATCAACTGCTCACCCCGGCTCCAGACCGAGCCGAGTTGGAACCGGAGCGTTATTGGCTTGCCTGCTGTAGCTGCACGCGGGCCTTGTTGAATGAGGTAAACGTCGATCCCCGCCATATCGCCGCCCTGGCGATCTCCAGCCAGGGCGAAACCTTGGTAGTCGTCGACGAGGCGGGAGACCCTTTGTATCCCGCCATCGTCTGGCTGGACAACCGCTCCCAGGCCGAAGCAGATGACATTTCAGCACAATTTGGAGTCGAAACCGTATATCAGGTAACTGGCCAGCCGGAGATCACGCCCACCTGGCCGGCCACCAAGATACTGTGGCTGCGTCGCCACCAGCCCCAGGTTTTTGCCAGAGCCTACAAGTTCTTGCTACTCGAGGATTACCTGCTTTTCCGCTTCACAGGGCACTTCCTGGCCAACCCCTGCCTGCTCTCCTCGAGTCTGCTTTTCGACATCCGGCGCAAGAGATGGTGGTCCGAGATGCTGGACTTCATTGGGGTCACCGCGCAGCGGCTGCCTGAAGTGCACGAGTCGGGCCAGGCAGTGAGCGAACTCAGTGCCAAGGCAGCCCATGAAACCGGGCTGTGGCAGGGAACCATAGCCGCTACCGGCGGCATGGATCAGGCCCTCGCTGCCCTAGGCGCGGGCAATACTCGTCCCGGCCTGATCACCGAGAACACTGGCAGTGCGCTGGCCGTCGTCGCCACGTTGGGGCAACCTGTCTTCGATCCCGGCGCGGTCATCCCCTGCCACTATCACGCCTTGCCAGATACTTACTTTCTGCTACCATGGGGCCAGACGGCCGGCATGGCTTTGCGCTGGTTCCGCGACGTTTTCGGCTGGGAGGAACTGGAGGAAGCAGGACGCACCGGTGCGGATGCCTACGTTCTGCTGACGGCTGCCGCAGCTGAGGTGCCGCCTGGCGCCGAGGGTCTTGTGGCTCTGCCTCATCTGATGGGCGCCGCATGCCCTGAGTTTAATCCCGCCGCTCGAGGCGTCTGGTTCGGGATCGGCCTGCATCACACCAAGGCTCATTTTGTGCGCGCCATCCTGGAATCGGTCGCCTACATGCTGCGGCGCAATGTGGAAGTCCTGGAGGAGCTGGGAGTGGCCGTGCGGGAGATTCGATCTTTGGGCGGCGGCGCGCGCAGCCCGCTCTGGAACCAAATCAAGGCCGACGCCCTGGGCGTGCCGTTGGTCACTATGACCAACGAAGAACAGGCCTGCCTGGGAGCAGCCATCCTGGCCGGATCGGCGGTGGGCATCTACCCTTCTCCCCAAGAAGCTGTCCGGAAGTTGGTGAAACTAGCCGATCGTTGGGAACCCGATCCGGGGACCAAGCCGATCTATGACCAGGCCTACAACCTGTACGTTCGGCTATACAATAACGTGGAAGAGTTATTCACCCTGACACGAGAATAGTGTACGCTGTGCATAAAAGAGGAGGCTAATATGATTGAACTTCGTGACAAGAGGACAAACACTCTATTAGGCACCATCAGCGAAGCACAACTCCAATTCTTGATCGATCAGCTCGAAGAAGAAGATATCGAAGACAAGGATTACTACATCAACCTCGGCACGCTTGACATGTTCGAACGCGCCGGTGCCGACCCGGAACTTCTGGCTGTGTTGCGCCAAGGCCTTGGGACCAGAGAGGATATGGATATTTTATGGTCCCGCGTGCGCGACTAGTGCCCCATCAAAGTGGTTTTGATAGACTATACAGAGCCCACATGGGCGCGAGCTTTGGTATATCAAAATCATCTCGAAGGGGTACTAATACCCCATTACACGGATAATAGAACCTGATGATCCCGCAGGAGGTTCTTCAGTGACGGATACCTTTGACGCTGTAGTGGCCGGACATCTCTGCCTGGACATGATCCCTGACCTGACCGCTCTTTCCCAAGATAGGATTGCGCAGGCCTTCCTGCCAGGCCGCTTGACCGAGGTGGGTCCCGCGACTTTCTGCACCGGCGGACCCGTCTCCAACACAGGCCTGGCGCTGACCAAACTGGGCATCCGAACCCAACTTATGGGAAAAGTGGGGGACGATGTGTTGGCCCAGGTTGTCAAGGAGATGGTCAGTTCCTATGGCCCGGGCATGGCCGACAATATGGTCATGGATAAGGCGGTCAATACCTCGTATACCATCGTTCTCAGCCCTCCTGGCGTGGACCGTTTCTTCCTTCATCATCCCGGCGCCAATGATACATTCAGTGCCGACGACGTGTGCTATGACCGGCTTCCACAGGCCCGCCTGTTTCACTTTGGCTATCCGCCCATCATGAGGCTGATGTTTGAAAACAACGGAGCCCACTTGGTAGAGATCTTCCGCCAGGCCAGAGACACGGGTATCACCACCTCACTGGATATGGCACTACCTGATCCCGCATCAGCCGCCGGGCGTGCCGATTGGGTCACCATACTGACCGCCACATTGCCCTACGTTGATGTCTTTCTACCCAGCATTGAGGAAATCCTGTACATGCTTCGCCGAGAAACCTACGAGGAACTTTACCAGGCAGCCAACGGACCCAACTTCCTCCCGCTGATTACTCCCCAGTTACTGTCGGACACCAGCCAGCAACTACTCGACCTGGGCGTGAAAATCGTGGCACTCAAACTGGGGGAGCGCGGGTTGTACCTTCGCACAGCCAACGCATCGGCCATCGAGATGCTGGGGCGCGCCCGACCTTCAGATGCGTCCGCCTGGGCCGACAGGGAGCTCTGGACAGCCTGCTTCCAAGTAGACGTAGTCGGCACCGCCGGGTCCGGGGATGCCACTATTGCCGGATTCCTGAGTGCACTGCTGCGCGACCAGTCCCCTGAACAGGTGGTCACCGCCGCTGTTGCCGTCGGTGCCTGCAACGTAGAAGCGGCTGATACCCTATCCGGGGTGCGCCCCTGGGATGAGACCATGCGTCGCGTCGCAGGCGGTTGGCAGCGCCACAAACTGCAGCTTGAGACGCCCGGCTGGCGCTTCGACGAGCAACATCAACTGTGGATCGGAGAAGGACACTAGGGGCCATAGAGAAGTAACGTCCCGGTGTACGTACAATTTGACTGAGAAAATCTGTCCGAAAAGCGGGAAGTTATTCTTTCACAGACCCTAAGAGCTGTGAAAACCCTTAGAGTCTTCAGATAGGCCCGATGATCATCACCGTCACACTCAATCCAACCCTGGACAAAACGCTCAGCGTACCTGAGCTCAAACCAGGTACCATCCACCGGGCACGCATCCTCCGTGAGGATTTGGGTGGCAAAGGGATCAACGTATCGCGGGCCTTGCGAGCCCTCGGGATTCCCAGCAAATTGATAGGGTTTATGGCTGGGGGCACAGGGCAGATCATGAAAAATGGCCTACAGGCGGCCGGCTTCGACATCCACTTTCTTGACGTGGAGGGTGAAACGCGCCGCAACATCACGCTTCTTGACGAAGCCAGCGGCCAATATACCAAGATCAACGAACCGGGGCATAGCGTCGCCCCCCACCACTTGGCCGCTTTGCACGACCAGATCGCTCAAATGGCCCATCCAGGGGACCTATGGGCCTTTTGTGGCAGCCTGCCCCCCGGCGCTCCCACTGATCTCTATGCCAGTATGGTTCAACAAGTCCAGGAACGCGACGGGCGAGCTTTCCTGGACAGCAGTGGCCTTCCTCTCCGCGAAGGGGTCGACTCGCATCCCTATGCCATCAAACCCAACAGCGAAGAGGCGGCTGAGTTGCTGGGAAGCAAATTGCACACCGACGAAGAACACTGCAGCGCTGCCCGCCGCTTGCAGGCGAAAGGAGTCTCCGTGGTGGCTCTGACCCGCGGAGCGCAAGGACTGGTGCTGGCTATGGGTGGAGATGTACTGATTGCCACCCCCCCGCAAGTCCCTGCTCGTAGCCCGGTAGGAGCAGGCGACGCAGCCTTGGCCGGATTGCTGTGGGCCGCCTACGACGCCTGCGATACTGTCGAGACCGCACGCAGGGTCGTCGCCTGTGGGACCGCCACGGCGATGCAGGAAGGAACTGGCGTCGGCGACCGGGCGCTTGTTGAGCAATTATTGAACCAGATTCAGGTTGTCAACTGCTAGTGCCCTATCAAAGTGGTCTTCATGAACGACATAAAGCCAACATGGGCACGAGCTCTGGTATATTCCCCAGAGGGGACCTGCCCCTCACAGGGACATGCGGGCATAGTCATCGTGAAAGGGTACTAGCTGGGTGCTTGTTCAGAAATGACCGCACACCCTTGGCGTCAGTTTTTGCCTGATTTGCCGCTAAAAACGCGAAGTCGTTGACGGACAAGTGCCAATGGAGGAGAATGATGTTAAAGGATAAGATTTCATATCATCCGGCAGACTCGGTTGCGTCATCAAGAGGAAAGGCAGAAGCGTCTTTCTTGATCCCCGACGAAATGCGCGCCCTGGTATTGGATGGAACCGGTTTCGAGCATCTCCAGATGCGCAAAGTGCCGGTTCCTCGCCCCGGCCCAGGCCAATTGTTGGCACGGGTCGATGCGGCGGGCATCTGCACCTCCAACATCAAGCTCGTGGAGCAGGGACCGAAACATAGTCTTCTTTATGGGTGGGACATCTCACGCTATCCCCTGATCCTCGGTGACGAGGGTTCAGTCACGCTGGTGGAGGTGGGCGAGGAATTGCGAGGGAACTACCAGCCTGGTGAGCGCTACGTGATCCAGCCAGCTATCGATCATCCTCCCATCAACCACCGCGAGCGTTATCGGGACGGCGCCAAAGGTGTTGAGAAGATTGCCGTGAGCTATACTCTGGCTGGGCACCTGGCAGAGTATATACTCATTACCGAAGAGATTCTCGCAGGCAAGTGCCTGATACCCCTTCCAGACGCGGCCATCCCATATGCACACGCGGCCATGGCCGAACCCCTCTCTTGCGTTATCTCGGGGCAAGACCACCATCTGCACTTGGCCCAAGACAGCCCTCTCTCTCCCCGCAGCGTTCTGAAAGGCTTGAAGCCCGGCGGCGTCACTATCATCATCGGTAGTGGGGCGATGGGTCGCATGCACGTCGATCTGGCGCTGAGCTACCGCCCCAGGGCTATCATAGCCACTGACTTCATCAACGAACGGCTGGAACGAGTAAAGCAGATCTTTGGGCCCAGGGCAGAAGAACTAGATATCGCTCTATATCCCGTCAATCCCAGCACGACCGAAATCCAAGGGCTCGTGAACCAACTTACAGAACACCGGGGTGCCGACGACGTGATTGTGGCCGTCGGCTCGGCCAAGGCGATCGAGGTGGCTCAGAACTACACTGCCCGGGGCGGCGTGCTTAATCTGTTCGGCGGACTTAAAAAGGGCGAAGACATCATCGGGCTGAACACCAGCATTGTCCACTATCAGGAGATTAACGTCACTGGCTCCAGCGGTGGCTCACCTTGGGACGTTGCCCGCACACTGGAATTGATGGCCAGCGGCGAAATCGACGCAGGAGCTCACATTACCCGCATCGGCGATTTGGACCACGCCATCGAGTTCCTGGAGATGGTTAAAGCTCAGGAAATTGATGGGAAGGCGGTCGTCTATCCACATCGGCATACCGACGAGATCATGACAGTCCCATCCTGGACCGGTGAAGACGAACGTGCCTATTTGTCCGGTAAACGGGGTTGAGTCATGGCATTAGCCGGGACACGTACCTACGTCGGTTTCGGATTCGGGGCTATTCAGGCTGGCCTCTTTCTGTACGAAGCCTTTCGCTCAGATGCCTTCTCCCGTCTGGTGGTTGCGGAGGTACTACCCGATGTGGTGGCTGCCGTGCGCCAAGCGGAAGGATACTTCACGGTCAATATCGCCCATTCGGATCACGTGCAGCACACCAGAGTTGGGCCAATGGAGATCCACGACCCCGCATTGGAGCCAGACCGTCAAAGCCTGATCGACGCCATTGCCCAGGCCGAAGAGATTGGAACGGCCATTCCCAGTGTGGCGCATTACGTTTCAGAAGGCCCAGAGAGTATTCATCGAGTTCTGGCCGCGGGCCTGCGCGCAAAGGCCGCCCGCCATGGGCCGAGAGCCGTGATCTACACTGCAGAGAATCACAACCACGCGGCCGAGATCCTGAAAGCACACGTCCTGGAGGAGATCCCAGAGCACGAGCGCGACGGGGTGCGCGACCGGGTGCGCTTTCTCAACACAGTAATTGGGAAGATGAGTGGCATCATCACCGATCCGGAGGAGATCGAAACACAAAAGTTGACCACAATCACTCCAGGGGAGGGACGCGCATTTCTGGTAGAGGCGTTTAACCGGATTCTCATCTCCAATGTTGAATTTCCAGAATCGGCCGAGCAGACACCTTTTCATCGGGGCATTGCCGTGTTTGAAGAGAAAGGAAACCTGCTCCCCTTCGAGGAGGCCAAACTCTACGGGCACAACGCCACCCATGCGTTGGCTGCATACTTGGGAGCCGTCAGAGGGGTGGAACGCATCGCTGATCTGCGGCAAATCCCTGATGCGCTCCCCTTCCTCAGGGCAGCTTTCATTGAGGAGTCTGGAGGAGCATTGGTTCGAAAACATGCCAGCGTGGATCCCCTTTTCACCCGGCAGGGGTACGCCAGGTACGCAGAGGATCTCTTAGAACGGATGACCAACCCATACTTGCGCGACACCGTCGAGCGCGTCGGCCGTGATCCACAACGAAAACTGGGCTGGGATGATCGGTTGATTGGGACGATGCGGGTGGTGCTACAACAAGGCCTAAAACCTCGCCGCTATGCCTTTGGAGCCGCCGCTGCTCTGGCAACCATGGACCAATCTGTCCTGGAGAGGGATAAATCCGCGCAGGTCCTACTCAACGTGCTTTGGCGCGAAGCATCACCAGATCGGCATGAGAAGGATGCTGTGCTCGCCCTGGTTGATACTGGCCTTGAGCAGTTGAGAAAATGGCGCGAGTCCGGGTTTGAGGACCTGCAACGCTTCTACAGAGTTGACTGAGCCTGCGTTCCACCCATCACCCTCCCCCACCAGCTTGAGCACTAGGGCGGCGCAAAGAAGTGAGGACCTGCTGCAAATCGGGGGGCAACGGCGCTTCTAGCGTCACCCTCCCCTTTCCGCCCGGCCTCTCAAACGACAATCGCCAGGCGTGCAAGAATTGGCGTTCCAGGCCCAGTCTACTCCCCGCTCGACGACCTCCTCGCCCACGTCCATACACCGAGTCGCCAACAACCGGAACACCCAGCCAGGCCAGATGAACCCGGATTTGGTGCGTGCGGCCAGTCTCTGGAAAGACAGCCAGCAGGCTATAATCACCCAGATCTTCCCGTAACTCGTAACGCGTGCGTGCCGGGCGGCCACCGGAGATGACTGTCATGCGTTGCCGCTGGCGCGGGTCCCGACCAACTGGGGCCTCGATGATCCCCTCTGGAGCTGGGGGCTGCCCGTGAACCAGAGCCAGGTAGGTCTTCTGCACCCATCGGCTTTTGAATTGCTGGCGCAGGTGTTCCAGCGCCTCGCCTGTCTTGGCCACCACGATGAGCCCCGATGTATCCCGGTCCAGGCGATGTACAATCCCTGGCCGCCCCGCATCGCCCACGACTAAGTCCGGATAACGATCCAAGAGGGCATTGACCAAGGTCCCTTGGGCGTGCCCGTGGCCCGGATGCACCACCATCCCCGCTGGCTTATTCACCACCAGCAAGTCATCACCTTCGTAGATTATATCCAGTGGAATGGGCTCAGGCAGGACCTCCTCAGAAGGGGCTGCTGGAATGCGCACAACCACCCGCATACCTGGAGCGACGAGAGTGCCCGGCTTGGGCTTCTCACCATCCAGAGCTACCAGCCCATCGCGTATCAAGCGTTGGACCTGCGAGCGAGATAGCTCCGACAATGTACGCGTTAGAAAACGGTCCAGGCGCTCGCCAGCCACCTCCACTTGAAAATGAACGACTCGATCCGCCAACTGAATAACTACTCCTTGTTCCGCAAAATACCACACGACCGCAACAAAAAGCGTTCGAAGGGACCTCCCTCGAACGCGCTGGCCCACGTTAAGCTGCACTCAACCCTCATGGGCACGATCCTCGTCCATATTCCCACACAGGGACCGGCCGGCATGATCCGTGTGATGGGGTACTAGCGCTTCTTCTTCCGGTCAACCGCCTGCTCCAAGCGCTGGAGAGCATAGGCGGCGGTGCTTAAGTGACGATCACCGTTGCGATGCACCTCCTGCCGCTGGCGCAGACGACGGGCTGCCACGGCGCTCCGCAACGAGCGTCCCGCCTTGGTCTGCTGCCCCTTGCCGAACTGTCGGAAGAGGTGCAACCTAAGCCAGGTGCCTAGGGCAACTCTCTCCTGGCGATAGGCATTTAAACGGGCCTGTCCTTGACGAGCCACCTCAACGACACGCCGTATCGCATTACTAGGCTGTGGACCTTTGTCAGCGTCGGATGCGCTCACAACTTCCCTTCTTCGTCAGCCGGGTGCAGTGTCAGATCACGGGCACTACCGTCCTCACGCCAAAGCCAGTATGCTAAGATCCCCACACCAGTCACAATAGCCAGATCGGCCACATTAAATATTGGCCAGAAGCCTATATCAACAAAGTCAACCACGTGGCCGTAGCGAAGACGGTCGAGCAAGTTCCCAATAGCTCCTCCCAGTTGAAGGCCCAGACTCAAGCGAACAAGCCAACTTCCAGATGGTAGATACCGATAGTAGAGCACGATTACCAATGCTACAACTACGGCAATCAGAACAAAGAAGTTACCCTGGTTGGGAAAGATGCCAAAAGCTGCCCCGCTATTAGTGATGTGTGTGATGCGAAAGACGCGCCATACCCCGGGCAGGGGACTCCACCATCCGCCCTCCGCCAGCGAATTCAACACCCAAGCTTTGGTCAACTGATCTAGGGCCAAAACTGCGACAGCCACGCCTAACAGCATCAAGAAAGAAAATGGCCACCCGGAAAACGGAGTCTCCTCATAACCATCCTGAACACTCTTCTTCACCCTCTCGATCGATCCTCCAACCCTGTGATTTAGGCCAGCTCAGAGCGTTGCTGACAGTTCATACACAACGACGCATATGGTAACGCTTTGAGCCGGGCCGGGTCAATATGTTCACCACACCGCTCGCAAATGCCGTATACGCCTTGTTCAAAACGCGCCAGCGCAGCTTCCACTTGAGCCAGAACACGCTCCGAGTTTTGCAGAAGGCTCAATTCCTTGGCCTGCTCAAATGCATCCGAGGCATCGTCAGCCTGGTGATTACCATATCCCAGATTGTCGCGCCCAGTAATGCGAAACTGTCCGATCTCTTCCAACAACCGGGCTCGCTGATCTTCCAGCCGCTGCTTGAGCACCTCGTGCGAGACTCCCATGGCTCCCCTCCACCACGAAACAGGAAAAATCCCTTCGCTCAATGCTTGTGATTTTACCTCAGGGTCAGTCTATTGGCAAGCCGAGAACATTTCGGATACACATTCCTGCGTCTTGACTTACAGCACATTACATGGTAAAATAACTTCAGGTAGTTATGTCAAACTACCATCTATGCGCAAAGGAGGTGATCGTGTGACCGCCCAGTCCTCGCAGAGGGCCCAGTCCTCGCAGGGGGCCCAGTCCTCGCAGGGGGCGCAGTCCTCGAAGGGGGCGCAGTCGCCTCAAAAGGGGGAAAATAGACAGCCGCCGCTACGAGCTGAACAGCTATCCCTATTCCCGCAGAAAGGGAAACGTGGTGAAAAGGGTCCAGTCGTAGCTGAGATCAGACCGCTGGATGGCACATCATCGCTCGGAGCGAGCATCGGCGCTTTCCGCGACCACATGCTACGACAGGGATTCTCCGAAAACACTATCAAAGCATTTCTAGCCGATTTGCGACTGCTCGGCAAACACAGCGGTCTCAACGTTCCCATTAACGAGTTTGGCACTCGCGAGCTGAACGACTTTCTAACCTGGATGCTCCACTACCGCGGCGTCGCATGTAGTCCCAAAACATATGCACGGCGTGTGACGACACTCAAAGTCTTTTTTGGCTGGCTACACGAGGCGCGCATGCTGCCCCAAGACCCAGCAGCTGCCATTCTCCACAACCGGGTCGTCACCCCTATGCCACACATCCTTCACGACGACCAAGTGGATCAACTCCTGTCCTCGGCCCGGGACTTGATGCTGGGTGAACAGTCCGACCCGCGCCCCTACCTGCTGGTCAGCCTACTGTTGAAAACTGGCATCAAAAAAGGTGAGTGTGTGGGCATCGCCCTCAACGACATAGATCGTTCAAATCCAACAGCGCCTGTGCTCTATATTCGGTACAAGAACCCCCGTATGCATCACAAGGAGCGCAAGTTGGCTCTGTCGCCTGAGCTAATGCCTACCCTGGATCGTTACCTGGAAACCTATCAGCCCCACCGGAATCTGTTCGAATGCACCGCCCGCAACCTTGAATACGTTCTACGCGATACAGCCCAGTTCGCTGGTTTGAAGGACGGCGTTTCCTTTGAGATGCTACGTTGGACCTGCGCAGTGCGAGATTTTCGAGGCGGAATGGACGCAGAGCGTCTGCGCAAGAAACTGGGACTGTCCAAGATCAGTTGGTACGAGACAGAAGAGAAGCTCAGGAAGCTGGCTGAGCCGGCGCTTTAGGCCACGTGGAAGCCACCAATCTGCCAGCACCCATCGAATCACTGGGCTACCGGCAGGACGATACGGAATATTGCCTGATAGGCCTCATGTATGCCCAAGTAGCCTCCATTCCAGCCGCCGACAGCGTAGATTTGAGTATCTGATGCTGCCACACCTAGGTTTCGCCACTCGCCCAGTACTGGGGACTCAAAAGCAGTCCAGGCATTACTCGCGGTGTCATAACGCTCGTTCGTGACCAGATAGCTTTCCCAGCCACCGCCGATGGCGTACAGCTGGTTATTGATCACCGCCAAGCCCAGCCCGCCACGGCCCATACTCATCGATGCCCGCTCGGACCAGGTGTCGTCCGCAACATCATATGCATAAGTCTCGGCATACTCACGAACACCATCGTAGCCACCTACTACATAAATCACACCCTCGATCGTACCAGCAGCCGCGAAGCCTCTGGCTGAGGGCATCGGCCCCAATTCTGTCCAGGCATCGGTGCTCGTATCGTAGGCAAACACGTAGTCAACGAAGGCTTGGCCGTCCCAGCCACCGAAGAGATAGATAACCTCGTCAGCGGTCGCCAGAGTATAGGCGCACAAAGGAACGGGCAGCGAGGCAACGTGGGTCCACGTATCGTCGGATGGGTCATAGACCTCCACCCGGTCAGTTACATCAGCCGCACCGATGCAGCCACCCGGCACGTAGATGCGGCCATCCACCACCGCCGCTGCGATGTTAGAAACCGGCGTAGGTTTGGGCGAACCAGAGGACCAGGTGCCCGATTCGATCGAGTAGATCTCTACCAAATCAGTGACAACGGGTTCTTGGTCACCGCCAATCGCGAACAACCGGCCATCGTGGGCCGTCAGTGCCAGGCGAGTCCGAGGTGTGGGTAAGTCAGCCAATTGCGACCAGCGTGACGTCGCGGAACGAGGCGATGCTGAACTGGCTACCGGGCGGTCGGAGATAGGACTGGCAGCTGCATCGACACGCCCTTCTCGCTGAAGTAGGGGCAAGGAGAGGAGAGCCAATCCCAAGGATAAGACAACCACCACATACAGCCGCTGCCACCAGGCCAGGGGTTCAAGATCAGGTGCTGTCCCAGCCTCGTTGGACGGTTCAGCTAAGACGGTTTCCAAATCGCTGACCACCACCCATCCCTCTCGGATGGCGTAGAGCGTGGCCTCGGTACGGGATTGAACGGCTAACTTTTCGAAGATATTACGCAGGTGAACCTTGACGGTATTGACGCTGATAACCAGGTCGCGCGCGATCTCTTGGTTACTCGCCCCCGTAGCCACTAGGCGCAAGACCTCGATCTCACGGTCGCTGATTGGCACTTCGGCGTGCGACATTTAAAGAAATCTCCACCTATGATATGCCATCGCTGCGGCACTACCATTATGGCATGTAACCGCCCCGTTGGCAATAGGAATCACATCTCATGTCCAACATAGCCAATGCCCCATCAAAGTGGTTTTGACAAACTGTGTAGAGCCCCCTTGTGCAGCAACTCTGGTATATACCAGAGGGGACCTGCCCCTCACAGGGACATGCGGGCAAAATCATCGTGAAGGGGTACTAGCAAGTTCGTATCGTTATCACTTGGAGGTGCCTTATGATCTTGTGGCGAGAAGAACTTGAGCAGCAAGAAGCAGAACGACTGGCTCCCTACGCAATGAAAAGCTGCGACTCGCGTGGACGAGAATTTCCAGAAGACGAGCATGGCTATCGAACAAGCTACCAGCGCGACCGCGACCGCATCATTCATACTACGGCCTTCAGGCGCCTGGAGTACAAGACCCAGGTGTTTATCATCACCGAAGGCGACTACTACCGCACCCGCCTCACACATACCATTGAGGTCGCCCAGATTGGTCGGACTATCGCTCGCGCCCTACGAGCCAATGAAGACCTGACCGAAGCCATCTGCCTGGCCCACGACCTGGGCCACGGGCCCTTTGGTCACAGCGGTGAAGAGACTCTTAATCAATTAATGGCAGATCATGGTGGTTTTGATCATAACCATCAGAGTTTGCGCATCGTAGAGCTGTTGGAGCGCCGCTTTCCTGATTTCTATGGATTGAACCTGTCTTGGGAAGTACGTGAGGGGATTATGAAGCACGAATCCGAATACGACCGCGGACTGGCTCTTGCCTTTGATCCCGATAGGCAAGGTACACTCGAATGTCAGATCGTGAACGCTGCCGATGAAATTGCCTACAGTACAGCGGACCTGGATGACGGGCTGCGATCAGGCATGATCATCCCTGACCAGTTGAGCGACCTAACTCTCTGGCGAAACGTAATCGAGGAACTCAACATTGATCTCAGCCGCGGTTTCACCGAGATGGACCGCCACCGAGTCATCCGGCGCCTGGTCGGCAAAGAGGTAACCGATCTGGTGCATGCAACCAACGACGTGCTTCAATCCGGCAAGATCCAATCAGTAGATGAAGTCCGGAGTTTGTCATCCAATATAGTGACACACTCCGAAGCAATGCAGGCCAAGAACCGCGAACTTAAGGACTTCCTCTACAACAATCTCTACCGGCACTGGCGTGTGTTGCGCATGGCCAGCAAAGCCAACCGTTTTCTCACCCAGCTGTTTCAGCTTTATCTGGAAGAACCGAGGCTTCTCCCCGGGCAGACCCAAGCTCGCCTGGGAGACGAAACCCTACATCGAATTGTCTGCGACTACATCGCGGGCATGACTGACCGCTACGCCCTACAAGAATACCAGAAGTTGTTCGATCCTATGGAAAGCGTGTAACCCCGTTGCCCTCACGCCAGATCGCTGTCTTCGTCCATCGCGGGCCTCGGTTGGGCGGTCAACGCTACCTTCAGGCTCTTGAAGTAGCCAAAAGAAGGTGTACCCTCGCCGTACTCCATCTCGACAATCTGGGCCTTCACAGTCAGGGCAGGAGTTTCCAAGATGAAAGTCCCGCCTGGCGCAGCCAAAATAGGCTCTCCCCGCGATGAGAGCTTATTTCGCAAGGCCTCATTGCTGTTGGCGAAATCACTCATCAAGACCTTCGTGACGGTCCGTGTGTTCGGCTTGTCAAAGAGCCATACCTCAAATGCTGCCACTCGTCGAGGCGTACCCTCATCCAGTGCCTCTGAAATGCCCATACCACACTCGCCCAACCACTCATTATCCTCAGTCTCAATTGCAAACGACTCGTCAAAGTTGTCCATGCCCAGCACGTAGCTGCTCGTCTTTTGGAGCAAAGGTGGCGGCCCTGTGCCTGTCCACGCAGGCTCAGCTTCTACCGCGGCCACCTGCTCACGACTTCGGCGCTGTCTTAGCAAAACCAAGCCAAGCACCAACAATCCACCAAGCAATAGCAAGAATCCACATAGTCCCAGTATCCGCAAATTCAAAACACCCGGAATTTGAGCCTGAGCCCCGGGCGCCGATGCAGTGGGAACATCGGTCGGAGTTGGGGCGGCAACCCCGCTCGTTATCTGGTCGACAACCTGTGGATCCCAGCCTTCCACACGCTGCAGCTCAGTGGCCAGGGCGACAACCTGTTCCGCCTCTTGAGTCCTATTCTGGGCCTGATACTCTGCATACAGTTTGGACAGTCCACTCACTTTTTCTTCGACGGTCCAGCTACTGAGCCTCTGCTGAGCTACATCCAGTTGCTTATTCAGGGTATACGAATCGACCACCGCAGCAACATCTGGCTCGTACTCGACCGGCCACAGCACCCAACCGATCAGCAAGCCGATGAGGACTCCCACAATGAGTCCAATCACGATGCCCACCAAAAACCGCCCCACTAACTGAGTGTTACTTGATTCGCTCATAGGTCAGGCTCCTCACTTAAAGACTGCATGGACGCCAACACTACTTGACATATTTTACCATAAAATGGACTTTTGCACAAGTCTTTTGTCCACAAATTTACCATAAATAATCATCCAAACGTGTTCAAGAGCAGAGGGCAGATAGAATCAGGTCGCTATGAACCTGATTCTATCTGCCCTCTCCTTGATTGCAGGCACCCTTTTCACGCAACCAACTTGGATCTATTTAGGCCCACCTGCAGCTGAAACAAGCCAAGATCACCGCTGTGAAACGCCACTAGCGATCAAGTACTGGCACCTTCGCAGCGCCGGTTAGCACCTCGACCGTGTCTTCGCGCACCACGACCATATCCTCGATGCGAACGCCCCCCCAATCGGGTAAATAAATGCCAGGCTCTATAGTAAGCACCGCACCTGGCGGAATTTTGTCAGAATACGCCAAGCTGAACCTGGGATCTTCGTGAATGGCCAGCCCTACTCCATGCCCTAAACCGTGACCGAAGTAATCCCCATAGCCGGCCTCGGCAATAACTTCACGCGCTAACTTGTCGCCATCCACCCCGGTGATCCCAGCCTGCACCCCAGCTTCCACCCGCTCCTGAGCCCGGAGAACTAGCTCCCAGACCTCCAGATATTGATCGTCTTCCGGTTCACCCAGGCACACACTACGTGTCACGTCAGAGCAATATCCATCTACCACGCAGCCCAGGTCCATTACCACCGGCTCGCCAGCCTGGATTACCCGATCAGTAGGGCGGAGATGCGGCAAGGCGCCGTTCGGACCAGAAGCCACGATTATCTCAAAGGCCACCCCTGCGGCGTCGCGTGTTCGCATGAAGCTCTCTAACTCCCACGCTACGTGCCGCTCGGTCATTCCAGGCTGCATCCAATCGTAAATGTGAGCCAGTGCCTCATCAGCCAGTGCTACAGCACGCCGGATGGCATTAAGCTCACTCTCATCCTTGGCCATACGCATATCTTCGACCAAACGTGTCGTGTTGACCAGCTGCAAATGCCCTTTTAGCGCCCGCTCCCACCTGTGCAACTGATCCACTGACACGTTGCCAGCCTCAAAGCCCACCGACCGCCCCCCCAATCCCAGGCTGCGCAACACATCGAGCATCCTGCCCTCAAAGTCATAGCCAACCTGGAGCAACTCCCAGCCAGGACATTGGCCCTGCACCTGCCTATAGTAACGAAAGTCGGTAGCGATTGCTTGCCGCTCGGGAGTGATGATCAGCACCCCGGCCGAGCCAGTGAAACCCGATAGATAGCGCCGATTCTCTGGTTGAGTAATCAGCACGCCATCCAGATTATTCTCGGCCATGGCTTTGCGCAAGCGTGCCAGCCTCATCTTGACACGACCTCCGCCCTTTCCGAAGTTTCGGATTTCCCCGTGTCTCGCGAGGACATCTCCCTACGCTGGGACTCCGCATCCTGGTACGAAGGTTCATCACCTTCGTGCGACAGCTTGTCCACTGCCACTTGCTCCTCGCACTTGGTACATTGTGCCCACTTCTTATTCTTCAAAACCAACAAGCCACCACAGACCGGACAGGGCTGCGACACCGGCCTCTTCCAACTAACAAAATTACACGCAGGATAGTTGGAGCAGCCATAGAAGGCACGGTTTTTACGAGTCCGCTTCTCAACTAGGTCACCGCCACACTCGGGACACAGCACGCCAATCTTCTCTAAGTAAGGTTTGGTATTGCGACACTCCGGAAAGTTGGAGCAGCCAATGAACTTGCCGTAGCGCCCCCATTTGATAACCATGTCATGACCACACTTGTCACACTTTTCACCTGTTGCCTGGTCGGCCACGACCACCTTTTCCATCGTCTTTTCGGCCAGCTCGACCGCGCGCTCAAAGGGCTCATAGAACTCGTACAGCACTGGGACCCATTCCCGCTCGCCGCGGGCGATCAGGTCCAGGTCCTCCTCCATACTGGCAGTAAAACCCACATCCACAATATCGGCGAAATATTCAATGAGCAAATCATTCACTACAAAACCCAGTTCGGTGGGATGCAATCGTCGATCTTGTCGCTCTACATAGCCCCGATCCTGAATGGTCGAGATAATCGGTGCGTAGGTACTCGGTCTGCCAATACCGTTCTCTTCCAGAGCCCGCACCAACGTCGCCTCCGTGTAACGAGGCGGTGGCTGGGTAAAGTGTTGCTCCGGCATCAGTCTCACCAAGTCTACAATCTCGCCCGCTTCCAGATCGGGCAAAATCTCAGCCGATTCCTCTTCAGTCGTGGCGTCTTCATCGCGAGTCTCCTCGTAGACAGCCAAGAAACCTGGGAATTTCACCCGAGATCCACTGGCACGGAAGAGGTATTTCGGCTGACGGCTGATGGTTGAAATAAGCTCGGCACCTAGTAACTGCGTATCGGAGAACTGCCACTCGCTATCAGCGATCACATCCACCGCTACCGTATCGTAGATCGCAGACGCCATCTGGCTGGCGACGAAGCGTCGCCAAATCAGAGCATATAGCCGAAATTGATCACGAGTAAGAAATGGCTTAACCCTACTCGGCTCGCGCAAAACGCTGGTTGGCCTGATGGCCTCGTGCGCCTCCTGGGCGCCTTTGGCCTTGGTTCTGTATCGCGGAGGCTTAGGAGGCAGATAGCCCTGGCCATAGCGTCGGGCAATATAGTCACGGGCCTCCGTCTGCGCAACCTCGGCCACGTAAGTGCTGTCAGTGCGCATATAGGTAATGAGACCCACAGTCCCCTGCCCATCCAGCTCTATGCCTTCATAAAGCTGCTGTGCGACACGCATAGTCCGCCTGGCCGTGAAACCAAGCCGCCGTGAGGCCTCTTGCTGCATAGTGCTAGTAATAAAAGGCGCCGCGGGCTTTCGCTTCCGTTCGCCCCGACGAACGTCGGTCACCACATAGGTAGATCGTTCCAGTTCTTCGACGATAAGGTGAGTATCTTGCTCGTTCTTCAGATCCACCTTTTCGCCTCGCATCTTGATGAGCTTGGCAACGAATGACGGGCGAGCAGGAGCACGCTTGGCCAGCTCAGCTTCAATAGACCAATATTCCTCCGGCACAAAAGCCATAATCTCCCGTTCTCGTTCCACAATCAGACGCAACGCAACACTCTGTACCCGACCAGCAGAGGTGCGGCCGCGCACGTTTTCCCAGAGGAGTGGGCTGATCTTATAACCTACCAACCGATCCAGGATCCGGCGAGCCTGCTGAGCATTCACCCGGTTCATATCCAGGTCGCGCGGGTGGGCGAAGGCGTCAGCAACAGCATCCTTAGTAATCTCATGGAAAACAACCCGCCTTGCCTGACCTTCTTCAATGCCTGTGGACTCAATCAAATGCCACGCGATAGCTTCTCCCTCTCGGTCGGGGTCGGTGGCCAGGTATACCTCAGAAGCGTTCCTGACAGCCGCCGTCAGCTCCTTGACAACTGGCCGTTTTTCTTTGGGCACTCGATACTTGGGCGCGAAGTCGTTCTCTACGTCAACAGACAGCTGCGAGCGTAGCAGATCTCGCACGTGCCCCACCGAGGCCCTGACTACGTAGTCCCGGCCAAGAAACTTGCCCACCGTCCGGGCCTTGGCCGGCGATTCGACGATTACCAGCCGATCTTTTCGATTCGCCTTAGCATTATTACCCTTAGCTTTCTTACTTTTAGCTTTCTTAGTCCTTACTTTAACCTCAGGCTTAGGCAATCCCTCGTGGGCTGGAGTAGCCCCCATCCTAAACACCGTTGTCCCGCACACCGGGCACGTGCCACGCGTGCCAGGCGTGCCACTGGTGGTGTAGACCGCCTCGGCAGCTTGCATTTCGCGCTTCTCACGACATTTCACACAATAGGCCACAACAGGTTCATCAGTCATTCTTAGCTCCATACTCCCTAGATGTAATCTCTATCAAGCTCGCAACCATCGACTTTGACTCACAGATATTCGGTCCTGCCATCCTTTTGCAGTTGCTCAACAATCAGTTTCACGTTCTGCGCCTGGTCACGGGCACATATAAGCATCGCATCGTCGGTGTCAATAATGATCACATCTTCCAGACCAACCGTGGCGATGAGTTTCTTACTTCCCCGAATGAAAGATGAGCTTGTATCCACGCCGACGTGAGAGGAGCCAACCACGACGTTGCCATGCTCATCGGATTGATGTAACTCATAGATGGCCGCCCAATCACCAATGTCGGTCCAGCCAATTTCGACCGGCATAACGACCACATTCTCAGCCCCCTCCATTATGCCATAATCTATGGTCTCCTTGCGAACCTGGGGCCAGACCTGGCACAGAACCTCTGTTTGCCGAACCGTATCTAGAACCGTTTCAATCTCCTGCAATTGAGCATAAACATCCGGCATCTGACGGGCAAACTCGCCCATAATGCGATCAATCCGCCAGATGAACATACCACTGTTCCAACTGTAAAGACCACTCGCTAGGAACTCAGCGGCGCGGGCGGCATCTGGCTTTTCCACAAAGCGCTCCACCACGTATACGTCGAAGCCATCCACTTGCCTCACTCGCTCGCGGCGGCGAATGTAACCGAAGCCAGTAGAGGGGAAGCTTGGTTTGATGCCTAACGTGACAATATGCCCCTCCTCGGCCACCTGGGATGCCGCTGCCAGCGCCCGACAGAACTGATCCACGTCCCGAATGTAATGGTCGGCCGTCAGGACAGCCATCACTGCCTCTGGATCTCGATGCCCGAGGTGTACCGCAGCCAAGCCGATTGCCCCTGCGGTCCCACGGGCCATCGGCTCTACGATGAAGTTCTCGCGCGGGATATCCGGTACCTGCGCTTCCAACGCATCCACGTATTCCCGGGCGGTTACCACCATGATCCGTTCCGGCGACAGGATGGCATTCAGGCGGTCCACCGCGTGTTGGAACATCGTGCGGTTGCCTACCAGCTCGATAGCCTGCTTGGGCTGAGTCTGCCGGCTAACCGGCCACAGCCGCGTACCAGTTCCACCAGCCATAATGAGTGCGTAGAAGTTGCTGCTCACCGTTGAGTCCTCTCTTTGTTTATTCTGAGGTGGTAAATCGGTCACTCGACAACATAGGGCACACCAGATTCACGAGCGATGACATAATTCATCCCTCCCACCTGGCGAACTTTGCCCTTCAATTCCATCAACGTCAAGGTGCTAGCCACCTCGTTCACGGGTAAGCCAGCGGCGCGCCCCAGTTCGTCCACATGGGTCGGGTTCGAGGACAAATGCCTTAGCAGCACGGCCTCTGCCTCATTGTCTGGGATAATCTCACGTGCTTCAGACTGCTCCGCGACCATCATCAGGTTCAACTCTTCCAGGACGTCACCAATAGTAGTGACTAGTTTGGCTCCTTGCTGAATGAGTTGGTTGGGGCCAGCCGAACTTGGACTCAGAATATTACCCGGAATCGCAAATATGTCACGTCCCTGCTCAGCTGCGTAATCTGCACTAATCATAGCCCCGCTCCGCTTGGATCCTTCGACCACCAGCACTCCCAGGCTTAGGCCACTAATGATGCGATTCCGACGGGGGAAGTTGCCACCTTCGGGCCGAGTACCCAGAGGATATTCGCTGACCAACGCTCCGCTCTCAACGATGCGCTGGGCTAACTGCCGATTCTGAGCTGGGTAGATGATATCAACCCCACTGCCTAGTACCGCAATCGTGCGCCCTCCTGCATCGAGGGCCAATTGGTGAGCGTGCGTATCGATCCCACGCGCCAGGCCACTGACAATGGTAACACCACCAGCTGCCAATCCGCTTACCACGGCTCGAGTCGCCTCACGACCATAAACAGTTGCCCGCCGCGTGCCAACGACTGCCAGCGCCCACTCATCACGCGGCAGCAACTCGCCCCTTACGTATAGCACCGGCGGCGGGTCAGGAATATTCAGAAGCAACGATGGATACTCAGGGCTGTCCCACGTCAACAGTGTTATGCCTCGCTGAATCACACGCTCCAGCTCGGCCGAAAGATCTATCTTGCTGCGTACAGCTACAAAGGATTCGATTGTCCGTCGGTCAAGCCCAATTGCTCGCAAAGTGGCAGCCGAGGCGCCCCACGCCTCACATACGTCTCCAAAATGGTCCAGCAAAGCTCGCAACCTGATTGGACCGATACCGGGCACTCGACTGAAGCCCACCCAATACTGCAAGAGTTCGTTCAATGCCAGTTCCTATAGCTACCCACGCAATACGCTATCTGCTACGGCGACACAATGCCGCTAGCATACCACGACCGAAGTGCCTTTGTCAAACACTAAACCCCACCCTTCTCTTATGGAAACATAGCGCCGCGGAGTCCCCATCAGCCAAATGCCTGCCAGACAAATATGGCGATCATCAGTAAGGACAAGAATACCTCCAGGCCTCTGGCAGCCAGTGAGCCAAGAATGTATCCCTTGCTGACCTGGAATGCCTGCCTCCAGTCACGTTTCTCGTAGAATTCCACGACTGTGATGCCCACTACCGCACCTAGAATCGTACCCAGGACAGTACCGATCACAGGAAGCACGCCGCTTAACAGAATAGCTCCTACGATTCCACCCGCTATAGCACCTGCTACCGTTTTCCAGCCCGCCCCAGCTTTGCGACTGCCGAAAGTAGTCAAGACCAGATCACTCGCCCCAGCGAGTAGCACCACTATCCCTAAGACCACCAACGTAGGCCAGCCCACTGCCTGAAATCCGTCAACCCAGGCCCACAACAGGGCTCCCAGCCAAATCAGAAGAGGACCCGGCATAAAAGGGAGAAAAGACCCAATTAAGCCGAGGATGATCAGAAGATAGGCAAACAAGGCCAACAGATCGCTGACTTCCTGCACGAGCACCCCCTAGGCGCGAGACACTCAGCCAGTATAACCACATTCCTCTTATCCGGCAACCGCCCCCTTTTTCCATCAAGAGCAACGATACCGCGCGTGGCTACAAGTTGAAGGTGATGGTATAATCTGTCGGCATCAAGGCCTGTGACCGTATGGTGAATAGAACTCCCCGGATTATCCGCACACCGTACATAGCATGAAAAGTGTCCTGAAGCGACTTCCAAATAGATTGCTACTGGCAGCTCTGCTCGTCCTGTTGGGGACGCCAGCTATTTCGCCACCCACTGGTGCTTTTGAGCCCCTCTGGGCAGAGGCCGCAGATTTGCGAGCGCTCAAATCCTACGCGGCAGCGGTCGAAGTCTACGAACAGATAGCTATCCTCGCCCCTTACGATCCCGAGCCCTTGGTAGCTATCGGCGAGATCTATCTGACCCAGAACCGCTGGGCCTTGGCTGAAGATGCCTTCAATCGGGCGCTGGCCCGAGATGGTGGGAATGCAAATGCCTTGGCCGGACTGGCGACGGCCCGCTGGGAACAAGGGGATCGCCTGCGCGCCGTTAGACTGTGGGAAGCAGCACTAGCTCGCGCCCCAACCGACACAACTCAGAGCGAGCAGGAGCATGACCTATCTGCGATTCGGCTACGCCTGGCGCTGGCCTACCTGGATACAGACCGCTTGGCTGATGCCGAAGCCACGTTCCGCCAGGAAGTGGCTCATTCCGATCACCCAGCCGCCCATCTTTACCTGGCTATGATGCAAGTGACGGAGCAGCCCAGCGGCGCACGGCGGGAACTGGAGGCCATTGCAGACAATGGGCCACCAGCTGTAGTAGCCGCGCGCGATTATCTTCTGCAAGCTACAGAAGAGTTCGAGGCAGCTAATACTGCGGCTGAGGGTGCCAAATCCATGGGGTTGGCCTTGGTGCAGATCGAGGAGTGGCAACTGGCGCGTGTGGCGTTGGAACACGCGTTGATGCTCGATCCGACTGATGCCGAAGCAATGGCCTTTTTGGGACACGCCGAAGCACAGTTGGGCAGACCGGCTTTCACCCACTTGGCAGGGGTGGTGGACTCCAATCCTGATTGGCCACTGGGACACTATCTGTTAGGGCTTTACTATTTGAAGCAAGAGGCCTATGAGTACGCAGTTGAGGAGTTTCATGTCGCCCTCCGGCTGGATCCCGGCAACGCCCAAGCTCTTGCCGACTTGGCACGCGCCTACGTGGATCAGGGGCAGTACCTAGACGCCGAGCAGGCACTTGTAAAGGCTGTTGAGTCCGCACCCGAAGATCTGATCTTTCACTTAGCGCTGGTTCACTTTTATGCCGATCACACTTTTCGGGTTAGCGACCGCGGTCTGGCAGCGGCCCAGGCCGCCGCTGAGCTTGCCCCGGACGACCCCCAAGTACGCGACATGCTGGGCTGGATGTACTTCCTGGCCGGCGATCCGGCCCAAGCACGTCTTCACCTGGAGGGTGCCCTGCGCCTGGATCCAGAGCTTGCCAGCGCCCATTACCACCTGGGGATTCTGCACGACGCTCTGGGCGAAGAAGAAACTGCGAAATTTGCTCTCCTGCGAGCCATTGACCTGGACACCGGTGGCTTCTACCGGGGCCAAGCCCAGAAGACCCTGCGTGATATGGCTCAGACCGGGGACTAGACAGGAGAATTCATCTTACTTGACTTGCCACTTACCATTGGCTAGCTCTAGCGCGACCAACGCGATGCTATCCCTAGTTGGGTTTCCCTCACTATCGAGCACCGGCAAGCGCTGTTCGCTATCCACTGAGTACAATCCCAAGACAACTTGATAGTCTCCGTCAGGCAACTCCGAAGGGAGCGCCAGCCAGTGACGGTCCTCTACCACTTCCCCTTGATCCCACACCGACGTGGGATAACGCCCATCGCGGGGCTGGCTGTCACGCTGAAAAACCAGGTCTCCAGCGCTGTCAACCACGTGCACGAAAACAGTCCAGTTCTGATCCAAGGGGCGCTCTGCTTGCCAGTACAGCGTTAGTTCCAATCCATCATCCAAAACTTCTGGCTCGTTTCCCAGCAGCGTGATACGCTCGCCGAATTCCACCTGGATTCTGCGCACAGCATCTGTGGCGGATTGCGTGTCGCCCGGAAGTGTCATCTGGACCTCATTAGGGTCTTTTACCGCCAGCAGGCCAATGTCGGCAGGCCCGCCCAGTGGTTCCATAGATGGGTACTGATACATGCCGGCCAGCAGTCGGTAGACGCCCGATCCTGCATCTTGAGGAATAGTCAATACGTGGCTATCCCGCAACACCTCGCCTGGTCGCCACAGCGAGGTCGGGTAATAGTCCCCGCCGAGCTGGTGGTCACTCTGGGTGATGCCCCGCCCTGCGTCGTCCACCAGGTGTACATAGCTCGAGTAGTCATGCTCAATCTCAGCTTGGGGTTGCCAATAGAGTGTGACACCAAGCGATTCGCCCGGTCGGACACTGGGCGAGGACTGATCGTAGCCAATCAGTCGCATCACCCCAGCTAATGCAACCTGGCGAGGAAGAAGAGGGGGGCGATCCATGGCTGTACCTACGACACGTACCAGTGGTGGCATGTCGGTAGCGGTCTCCGTCTGCGCCTTTACCTCTAGACCAGGCATGGGCTTTATTAGGTATACAGGGCGTTGGCTCAGCAGGGCTTGATCTATCAGCCCGCCCAGGTTGCCATACGTGGGTCCAGAGACAACGAGCGGGAAGAGGCCCAAGAGATCGGTACGACGTCCCTGCACATATTGATAATACCATAAGGGCATCATCTCGTCGCGATCATTGGTGACCAACACTGCTCCTTCGGGAATCGGCTTTGTTAATATAGACTGCCACACGTCTCGAGCCTCTGTATTGGCCGACTGGTCCACAACGGGGAAATGCGAAACTAACAGCACCACAGGTAATGCCACAGCCAGCAGTGACACCGCTTGAGCCGCAAGTTGGAATCTCCCCTTCATGCGAGGTTGATAGCCCGGCTGCCTGGAAGCAGTATGAGTTATGATCGAGTCCCTCCAAAGTGCCAGTCCTTTCCCCACGCCCTGTGCTAGACTTGCCACTCCCAGACTCAACCACAGGCTGACGAACAGATAGGATGGAATGAAAAGGACATGCACGTCGCCGATGAAATACACCAGGTTAAAGGCAACACCCACACCGTAGCCCAGCCCCGTCAACGCCAAGAGCGCCCAGCGCCGACCAGCAATCAAGCGTCCCAACCCGACCAACGCCAACCCAGTACCAACCAAACCTATCTGATTACGCAGCAAACCCCACGCCATCAAGATTCGCTCCGCTCCTGAGGTTGGCACGCCAAAGCTGCCAGCAAAGGCGCTGGCGGTTAGGTGATTCACCAGGCCTCGCCAGGTATTCTCATAAAGGGTCAGTGTTTGGCTTTCACTCAATTGGATCGTATTGTAAGGCGTGTGTGGAGCACGCAATGGCAAATAGAGATACAGTAGTAACGGAGCCATCGCCGCAACTATCAAAGCCAGCGCAAAGCCCACGCGGCGCAGCAGCGAGTGCGGGGCGAAGGGCCCCAGCGGTCGAGTCTCAGGCGCAGCTACCCTCGGCCCGGCTAGGATCTCGTAGTCATCGGGCTGTCGAGATTGAGCTGAGCGCTGAATGAGCCAAAGAAAGGCCAATATGCCGGGCAGCAGCAACAGCATCGTTGAGTGGTGCGTGAGACTCAACCCAAAGACGGTCGCTAGGACCAGACTACGGAAGGCAAGTGCAGACATCCCGCCTGGGGCCGGAAGTGCCCACCCCCGCGCTTTCCCATCCACCAAGCACTCAGCCAACCAGAACAATAGCAACAGAACCAGTGCAACGAAGAACGCGTTGAACGAGTAAACCTCGGCAATGATGGCTTGGCTCCAAAAGGTCTCGCCGACAGCGAAAGTCAGTGCGGCAGTGGCTGCCGACAGACGCACGATAAGTGAATCGATCTCGGCTGCACCAAGCCAAATGAAGCGAAGTGCCACCAAGTAACTCAGGCCAACAGCCGAGGCCGCCCACAGAGCCGAGAACAGATTCATCCGGTAGGCGACGTCCCCGATCGGCAAGGCGTGGCTCCAGGCCCAACCCAGCAGCAAGTATAGGGGATAGCCGGTGGGGTGAGCGATGCCCAGGATATAGGGCACAAACTGAAACTCCCCCCCATCGGCAAACAGAACAGTGGGTGCCAGTGTGACCAGATACAGCACAAAACTGCCCAGACCCAAGATCAAGGCGATAAGCACATCAAGCGCTGTATCTTTTCTAACTTCTATAGACGAGCCGTGGCTAAAATTGAGTCGGTTAGTCACAGATGCGAATTATAGCACGAAGCCTACACTCCAACCAACTTGCCCCAACCTGATGCATGATACACGGAGCCCCTTGGAGACTTATTGCTCTCCAGAGCCACATTGTGATACTGGGGCGCAAAAAAGCACGACACAAAGGGCACACCCAAGACTTAACGAGGAATGGCGCCCCGCACAACCTGCTTTGCCGTACGCCGATCTGCGTCGTGCTACAAAGCAAAGGTCTACCTCGGGTTACAGTCTAGACCTTTGCTCCGCTCTCTGCGGTACCGAACTACTCCTCCAGCGTGCTGACGTCGCCCTCCGGCAACCCTAGGGCGCGCGCCTTCAGCAAGCGTCGCATAATCTTCCCACTTCGCGTTTTGGGCAGACTATCTACAAAGGTGATGCTCTCCGGCTTGGCAATGGGGCCCATCTCGTGCCCCACATGGTCTCGCAACACATCAGCCAGCTTCTCTTTGCCTTCGACACCCGCCCGCAGGATGACGTAGGCATGAATGGCGTTACCTTTCACGTCGTGAGGCAA
>Ga0209536_100002061_pt1 | contig 32746 bp, 37 predicted proteins | sample DeeMarSeWOR28_12_FD_187461 | JGI IMG/M metagenome (GOLD analysis project Ga0209536, IMG submission 187461) | Marine sediment microbial communities from White Oak River estuary, North Carolina - WOR-2-8_12 (SPAdes) (version 2) | ecosystem: Environmental > Aquatic > Marine > Intertidal zone >... | reverse complement strand
ATGGGCATGGCGCCGTATGATATCACGAAAACGGTCTTTGCCGAACATGTCGCCGTTTGTGTTGATAGCCTCCCAAATGCCGTCGGTTCCGATAGCAATAATCTGACCGTTGGTGATCCCGGTTTTACGGTTTTCTTGGTAGTTGAATCCCTCATCAACACCTAACGCCACTCCCATACCTTTTAGTTCTTCAAAACCATCCTGGACCGGATCATAGAGCAGGGCCGGGTCATGACCGGCACGAACCCATTCAAGCCGATCGTTTTCAGGATCAACGCTTAGATAAAACAGCGTCATAAAGCGGCCGGTCTCAAGAACATCCCGGGTTAAATGACGATTCATTGCCGTGACAATTTCGGAAATGGAACCAGGCTGTGATGCGCGCATGCGCAGGAAGGCACGTGCGGTTGTCATCAACAGAGCAGAGTCCACGCCATGTCCGGAAATGTCACCCACCACGACACTGAAAGGTCCTTTTTTCGAATCTCGTCGCCATATAAAGTCAAAATAGTCTCCACCGATTTCGTCGCAGGATACATTTTTGCCGGCGATGTCAAGCCCCTGGATCATTGGCTTGTCCCTCGGTAGAAGGCTTTTTTGAACCTCTCCTGCCAGCGCCAACGCTTTTTTGTGCTCCGTCATATCCGTTACAAACGCCATATTACCGATAATATTGCCCTGATCATCCCTGAGATTGTTGCCGTGAACAAGAATGGGAACACGGCGGCCGTCTTTGGTTACAAGCGTGCCCTCAAGCTCGCGGTATTCCTGAGACAGAATGTTTTCTCGGTTGGTCACCATAAATTGTCTGAATTCTTCGGCGGCAAAATCCAGCGGCCGTTTACCGAGAATTTCGTCCCGGGTATACCCCAGTAATCCGCAATAGGCGTCGTTAGCATCGACAATCACCAGATCCTGGTCCATGAGAATAAAACCTTCACCCGCTGTTTCGACAATCCGGCGATATTTTTCTTCACTTTTGCGGATTTCTTCTTCGGCGAGTTTTCGCTCGGTAATGTCGACTAAGATACCTTGATTGTGGGTTTTATTCCCTTCAGCATCCCTCACAACAGATGTTTGATCCTCCACCCAACGAACATCGCCGGCTTTGGTTAAAATCCGGTAAACCTGAGTGTATTCTTCCGCATCCTTTTCGGCATAGTACTTGATTTCCCGGCCGAGACGCTCAAAATCATCCGGATGCACGATGTCTCTGAAATGCACTTCTCCGCTCATAAAATCTTCGGCTGTATACCCTATCTGGCGTATATTGTCGGATACATACACCAATTTAGGTTTCTCACCATCGGCCAAACGGCGAAAAAGGATCGCCGGACTTTGATCCACGATAACCTCCGCCATGCGCAGCGCTTCCTCGGTACGATCCCTGTCGGAGCATTCCCGCTCAAGTTCTTTGGTCCGCTCCTTGAACTGAGTTCGCAAATCCCGGCAGGATTTCTCAGCAAGTTCCAAACGCTTTCGCAAATTTTGCGCTTCGGCGGCCTGTTGTCTGAGCGAAGTTAACTCTTCAACAAGCTCTGCTTTGGTCTTTCGCATGTCTGCGTTCATGGTCATCCTTGATGTCGTTCATGAAATGGGGTTGTACCAGCGTTCACAGGTTCACCAGGGTTACCTTTAATTGGTTTTAGATTTGCCCAATATATGCGTGGCCGTACCCAGAAATATTTCCGCAGTTTCGCCCTCTGTTTCTGAAAGGGTAGGGTGGGGATGAATGCAGAGGGCCATATCTTCGGCCAAAGCCCCCATTTCTATGGCCAGAACTCCCTCTGAAATCAGTCCTTCCGTATCCCGACCGGTAATGCCAACGCCAAGGATACGCTGGGTCTCCAGGTCTATAATAATCTTGGTTAAGCCTTCCGGTGCTCCCATGGTTGTTGCTCTTCCTGAAAATTTCCAAGGAAAGCGCTGTACCTCTATAGGGCGATTTTCCCGACGGGCCTGCGCCTCGGTCAGGCCACACCAGGCAATCTGAGGATCGGTGTATACAACTGCTGGTATTGCCCTCACATCGAAGGCTGAAGGTTTCCCCGCGATAACCTCCGCCGCTATTTTGCCTTCACGGGTTGCTTTATGCGCCAGCATCATGCCCCCAACCACATCTCCAACGGCAAAAATTTTGTCATCGGTGGTCCGCAGTTGTTCGTCAACGATTACAAAACCGTTATCATTCAATTTTACCTTGGTGTTTCCAAGACCAACTTCTTCGGTGGCCGGTCTGCGTCCGATGGCAACCAGCACACGCTCAAACGTCTGATGCGGTGCTTCCACATCACCTTCGAGGGTGACATCCACGCCCTTGTCGTGTTCGTCGAGTGAAACCACTTTGGTGTTTAAGAAAATGTTTTCAAATACGTTTTTAAGTTTTTTTCTTAGCGGTAGCACCAAATCCCGGTCGACGCCCGGAAGCAGCTGATCCGTCAATTCCACGAGCGTAACGCGGGAACCCAAAGACGCGTATACGGTCCCCAATTCCAAACCGACGTATCCTCCGCCTAAAATCAGTAGCCGCTCCGGAATGTCCGGCAAGGCTAATGCTCCGGTGGAACTCATTATTCTACCGCCGGCTTCGAAAATCTTGCCGGGGAAGTTGATGGGCCGAGACCCTGTGGCTAAAATCGCATGGCGAAATTTAATATGACTGACATCAGATTCGTATATACGAACAGTGTCGGAGCTTTCAAATTCTGCACGGCCCTTAATAAGCTGCACGCCTCGGCGATTACTGAGATTGACGAGCCCGTCGGCCATTTTATCGATCACTTGGGCTTTCCACCTACGCAAGCCGTTTAGATCAATTTTTGGTTTTCCAAAAGTAATTCCCATGGATTCTGCTTTATCCGCATCATGGATGAGTTCCGCGAGGTATAAAAACGTTTTGGATGGAATACAGCCCTTGTACAGACAAACTCCACCCGGCCGTCGGGCTGTATCGACTATGGCCACATCCAATCCCAAGTCCGCCGCCCTAAAAGCAGCGGCATATCCTCCCGGTCCGCTGCCGATTACAAGGACCTCGCTTTCCTGCATCAATTCACCCATGACCATAATTATAACCTCCAGATTAAACCATACTCATTAGCAACTCATCCGGATCTTCGAGCGTTTCAACGAGAACCTTGAGAAATTTGATTGCATCGGCACCATCCAGAACGCGGTGGTCAATACACAGAACAATGGGCATGATCAAGCGCGGTACAATTTCGTAATCGTCCGCTCCTTTTTCTCTGACCACCGGTTGCATGCGCGCCTGGCCGATCCCCAGTATGGCTACTTCGGGGTGATTTATAATCGGCGCAAAGAAACCGCCTCCCATAGCACCTGCGTTGGTGATCGTGAAGGTGCCACCCTGCATTTCCTCTAGGGTCGTTTTTCGGTTTCGCGTTCGGTCAACCAGATCGGATAATTCGACCGCCAATTCTTTTATGCTCTTTCGATCCACATCGCGAACTACCGGGACAATCAAACCGCGGTCGGTATTTACCGCCACCCCGATATTGTAATAGTGTTTGATTATGATGTCGTTGTTGGCAGTGTCCAGTGTAGCGTTAAAATTCGGATACATTTTCAGTGCGGTGGCAACTGCCTTCAACGCAAATACCGTCACGGTCAATTTGCCGCCGCCGGCCTCGATCTCCGCTTTATGCTTCTGTCGAAAGGCTTCTAATTTTGTGACGTCAACAACGTCCTGGCTATTGACATGTGGAATTTGCGACCATGCCACTGCCATTTGTTTGCCCGTGGCTCGACGGATGGAACGAAACGGGATACGTTCCACTTCACCCCATTTGGTAAAATCGGGAAGTGAAGGAACAGAGATATCGGAAGGCTTGATCTCCTCGGCTGCAGCAGGTGGACTCTCCGTAGTCTTTGGTACACTCTTTTCATCATCGGCAAAAGCGCGAACATCGTCGGCGGTTACCAGTCCCGCAGGTCCGCTGGGCGCGACTAAATGAAGATTCACGCCCAGTTCTCGTGCCAGACGCCGGGTTGCCGGTGATGCCGGCACCGGCCCACCTTCGCGGGTCGGCAATGTTTGATCGACAACTTTCGCCTCGTCTACAGGGGTTTCCGGTTTCTCCACGATCTTTTCCGCTGGTGGCTGTTCGGCTTTTTCACCGTTAGAGAATGTCATGATTGCTTTACCAACCTTGACGATATCACCCGTTTGAACAAATATTTCGTTGACCGTGCCGGTATAGGGCGAGGGTATTTCCACAGCGGCTTTATCTGTTTCCACCTCCAAAATGATATCCCCCTCTTTTACTTTTTGCCCGACGGATACCAACACGGCAAGTATTTCACCTTCATGGACGCCTTCTCCCAGGTCCGGCAATTTAAATGATCTGGTCATGGTTGTTCCTTCATTCAATTATCCTTGGTCAATTACTCAGCGCTTTTCTGGCTGCACGCAAAATGCGGTGGGCATTCGGCAAATAGGCTTTCTCACGGCTAAATAACGGGATGATAATATCATATCCGGTTACGCGCTCTATGGGAACTTCAAGATAGTAAAACGCCTTTTCCATTAAACGGCTTACAATTTCAGCCCCGGGTCCAAAACTGCGGGGGGCTTCATGAATCACGACAGCCCGGCCGGTTTTGAGCACGGATTGCACGAACGTATTGTCATCCAACGGTGAAATGGTCAGTAAATCAATGACTTCCGCCTCGACCCCATCTTTAGCATTTAACTCGGACGCGGCTTCCAGCGTCGGCCGCATCATAGCGCCGTACGAAATCATGGTCAGGTCTTTTCCTTCCCGCACAATCTGCGCTTTGCCGATTGGCATCGTCTCCTCATCCTCAGGGACGTCTTCACGGAATGCACGGTAAAGGGCTTTGGGTTCATAAAAAATAACTGGGTCTGGATCACGGATAGCACTAATCAGCAGAGCCCTGGCATTGCGCGGTCCGGAAGGTATGACCATTTTTAAGCCCGGTGTATGGGCCCAGTAGACTTCGCGGCTTTCGGAATGATGCTCAAGTGCCCGCACCCCCCCGCCATATGGAGTTCGCATTACCATAGGTACCTGGAAGCGCCCCTGTGATCGCCATCGCAGCCTGGCGGCGTGATTCTCAATCTGGTGGAAATTTTGATAACTAAATCCGGAAAATTGTATTTCGCAGACCGGCTTCAGTCCATAAACTGCCATTCCGATTGACATGCCGACGATGCCTGATTCTGCCAGAGGTGTGTCCAGAACTCGATTTTCTCCGAATTGATCGATCAGACTGTCGGTTACCCGAAACACACCGCCGTCCAGACCTACGTCTTCACCAAGCAGGATAACGCTGTCATCCTTTTCCATTTCCTGCCGCAAAGCCAGGTTGAGGGCCTGAACCATCGTCATCTTAGCCATGAGTTCCCTCCTCGTTCATTTCAGCCAACTGCCTGGCAAATTCTTCCTTTTGCTCCTGCAGGTATGGGTGCATCTCTGCGTAGGCGTGTTCGAACATGTGCATTGGGTTACCAAGCGTTTTCATTTGCTCTTCGGCCTTATCGACACCCGCCTGAATTTCTTCCAGTACGGCAGATTCGATACCGGCGATTTTCTCCTCCGAAAGCAGCCCCTTGTCTACCAGGTATTTCTGAAAGCGCGGAACCGGATCCCTTTGTTTCCATTGCTCGACTTCTTCATCTGTGCGATATCGTTTGGGATCATCTGCTGTGGTATGCATTGTCAACCGATAGGTGACGCACTCGATCAAGGTAGGCCCGCCGCCGGATCGTGCTCTATCAACTGCTTCCTCGGCAGCAGCGTAAACAGCCAAAATATCGTTACCATCCACCTGAATACCGGGCATGCCGTAAGCTGATGCCTTTTGAGCCAATGTTTTTGAACGGGTCTGTTTGGATCGCGGAATTGATATTGCCCAATGATTGTTCTGACATACAAAAATCACCGGGACCTGAAACACTCCGGCGAAATTCAGCCCTTCGTGAAAATCACCTTCGGAAGTGGCGCCGTCACCAAAAAAGACCATGGCAACATTATCTGTTTGTCGATATTTAGCGGCCCAGCCTAAGCCAACCGCATGTATTATTTGTGAACCCACAGGTACAGATATAGGGATATCGTTTCCGTTCTGAGGAATGTTAACACCTTCGTTGAATCCGTTATTATAAAGGATGACGCTTTCCAACGATCTACCGCGCCAGATCTCAGCAGCAGTTTCACGAAAAGCTGGTACAAACCAGTCCGAAGGCCGAAGCAAGGCAACTGAACCCAGATGGGCGGCTTCTTGACCACTTATGGGCGGGAATGTCCCGATTCTTCCCTGGCGTTGAAGGTTCAGGAGTCGCTCATCAAATTTCCGGCCCAGTATCATGATTCGATACAGTTTTAGGAGAATCTCATCCGGAATTTCCGGGTCAAGTTGTTTGTCCAGATTTCCGTTTTCATCCAGCACAGAGAGATACTCGATCTTATCGTTTATTTCGATCTCTTTCCTTGGCATTTTTAACCCCACTAATCGGCGTAATATTAGAAGTACTTGGGAAGCACCGAACAAATTCCGGCCAAAAATCAAGTAACAGGAATATGTTACTATTTTCTTTTTAGTCAAGGTTGAGCTTTCAAACAGTGTGATTTTGATATTTCATTACGATAGGCGGAAAAACAGGATAGGCAATAACCCCGCTGGTTGGAAAGATGCTGTATGAAAAAATTGGTGACAACCCCCTGGAACGCTGCTGCGAAATATCTCTCATTGATTCCCTCACCGGCTGTTGCGGTTGCCGCTTTAGCGCATGTTGATTTGGGATTAATGGGGCTGTTACTGTTTGGATCTGAACGTCTTCACAAAGCTTATGGGCGGTCGGCGGCGCAGGGAAAAACCGTGATGTGTTTGGGGAATACAGAAAATTTGGCGGGTAGCGATGTCGCCGGTATTTCAATGACAGCCGGGTGTTGAATGGTACCAAATCCTATGTAACCAACGGGTATGTCGCTGACCTCGGTGTCATCACGGCTGTATCTAATCCCCATGCTGCAAGGAACAATCGGTTATCAATGTACCTGGTGGATCTCAATTCCGATGGGATTCGACGAACAAAATTAAACAAAGACGTGTGGATACCTGCGGACCTGACTCGATTGCAGTTTAAAAGCGTATTCGTAACGGACGATCACCTGCTGGGTATCCAGGGACGCGGGCTTCAACAGGATGTGCAAAAATTGATAATACTCCGGGAGCTCATGGCGCGTTATCGCATGCGTCAGTAATCTGTTGTCCTGGTCGGCATACTCCGACGCGAAGCCTCCAAGCTATTCATGCAATCTTAGATCTGATCCACATCAAAAGCCTCCACCCAAGTTTCAATCAGCTTATCGGTTCTATTCTTGAGCCGTTTTGAAATAATCGCACTCATCCGTTTCATGATAAAATAACCCAGGGTATGATCCTGCTCAAACATTGACCTGAGGTCAGCTGCCGCAAGGGCAATTATGCGACTGGGCTCCGAGCACATTGCGGTAACCGTTCGCTTTCCGGGTCCGACTAAAGAGGCCCATCCGAACACTTGACCCGGTAGAACTGTGTCGACGACAATCAATTTTTCCTTATCCACCATCCGGGCTTGAATTGCCTCTTCGTATTCAATGTCAGTTTTTAAAACTTTATCTTTGAAAACAAGGCTCAGTTCAACTTCACCCTGCAAAAGACCATAAAAGTGCTCAGCAGGTTCCTCAAAGCGAAAGATAACATCTTCAGATTTAAAATCCAATACTTCTGCTTTTTGAGCGATCACATCAAGGGTTTTGGGATCGACATCGCTGAAGAATTTAAAACCCGATAAAAGATTTTGATCCGGCATATTGACCTCCTTCATTTGTGACTAATAGAGAGGAAGACTATCCTACACTCCCGGCCTTATTACAGATTACTGTTTCCAAGACACCTATTTATTTGTTGAAGAGCAGAAAGCAGCTCACTTTTGTCCACCTAATGTGCATCAGTTCGCAAGTAGTCTATCACTCCAGCATCTGCTCACCGGGTTGCTCCTCAGTTGGAACCACCTCCGGGTTGCGCATAATCACTCGCGCGCAGGCGTTCCAGCGTAACACGGCATCGTCATTTCCAGCCAGCCGCTGATCGATCGCTTTTTCATAGGATTGCATTGCCTTGTGCAGCCATTCATATGCGATATGTCCCGAACCGGGGCCTCCTCGGTCTAAATGGGCTTTGGCGCGACGTTCGCAGATAATACCGTGACAATAACTGCGATTATAGTCTTCTTGAAGACGTTTGAGGATCTCGACTGCTTCTGAAAAAGGTTGACTTAAGTCCTGCTCAAACTGATCGGTCAACGCCAGCACAAGGGTAATCAATGCCTGTTGATTTTCTGGATCAACTTCCAGAATATCGAGACAAATACTCTCTGCCTCCACAGGCTCATTTAAAAAACGGTAACAGTTTGCTTTTTCCAGTGCGGCGGGGATCGCTTCTTTAGACAAGGGTTTGAGATCGAACATTTTAATCTCCTGATTATCGTGTTTGATTCGTATTGAAAGAGAAAAGACGCCTTACCTAACCGATGACACCTTGAAAGGTTTCAATCGGCTACAGGTAGTTTGAATCTTAACGAATGACATCATAGGTAGATACTAAATACATTCAAATCAAGTTGCAAGGTAATAAGTGTTGGTTTGGGTCAAAAATTGGAAGGTACAACTATTTGCCTTATTCTTTTTGCTTGAGAATCCGCTTAATTTGAGCCAGACATTTGGTTACCGGTATCTCCTTTGGGCAGACATCGGTGCACCACCACATGGTTTTGCATCCCCAAATACCATCATCGGTGTCGATTTCCTCAAGCCGCTCATCGGTGTCGGTGTCTCTAGAATCAAAGATGTATCTAAAGGCTCTCAGCAGGGCTGCAGGGCCCAGATAGCTTGGATTGGCCCGGGTAATCGGACAGGATGAGGTACACGATGCGCACAGTATACAGCGTAGCGCCGGTTCATAAAATTGCTGCGTCTCGCTATCCTGCAACCATTCTTCTTCGGGTGGTTTCTGGTCACTGATCAAGTAGGGTCGCACCTGGCGGTGTTTGTCGAAGAATGGCTTTAGATCAACCACTAGATCTTTGGTGACGTTGAAGAACGGCAGCGGTTCGATAACAAAATTGTTTCCGGTTTTAAAGTCCCGAACCAATTTTTGACAGGCCAACTCGACACGGCTATTGATGACCAGCGCATCCGAACCGCAAATACCATGAGCACAAGAATAGCGATAAGCCAGCGTAGGATCCTGCTCCCATCGGATTTTATTCAGGCAATCCAAAATTTTGTCGGTAGGCTCCGCATCCACGGTATATTCCTGGTAGTGCGATTCTTTATCAACTGCAGGATCGAAGCGGGAGATGATAAAGGTGCATTGCATGTTAGTATTTCCTTTCTTTGGGTTGAAACTTCGTAATAGAGACAGGTTTGGAGAATATTCGAGGTTCTTTGCCGGGATCATAACGAACCATCGTATGCGATAGATAGTTGTTATCATCACGCTCCGAGAAATCTTCACGACTGTGAGCGCCACGGCTTTCTTTGCGGTTAAGGGCGCTCATCGTGATCACCTCGGCTAGGTCCAATAAATGACCGAGCTCGATGATATCCAACAGATCCCGGTTAAAGCAATTTCCTTTATCCTGAAGCGCAATATGTTGGTAGCGTGATTTCAACTCCCTGATTTTATCCAACGCTTGATGCAAGCCTTTTTCATGTCGAAAAACAGAAACATATGTCATCATTGTTTCCTGCATTTCGGATTGAATGTGACGACAGTTTTCTGTTCCTAAGCTTCGCATGAGACGGCTGATTCTTTCAGAATCCTGCTTTTCAGCCCTGGCGGGAAGTTTCAGTAAATTCGCCGACTGCATAAACTTTTTGATTTCGATACCGGCACGCCTTCCGAAAACAAGCGTATCGAGAAGTGCATTGCAGCCTAGACGGTTTGCTCCATGCACCGATACACAGGCACACTCACCGGCTGCATAAAGTCCTTTGTATGGGGAACCTTCACTGTCCATGATCACTCTGCTATCCGCATCAGCAGCGATGCCTCCCATCATGTAGTGGCAGGTTGGTTGAACGGGAATGGGTTCCTTTATAGGGTCAGCACCGGCATAGGTACGAGCAAAACTCGTTATTTCTGCGAGTTTACTTTCAATGACGTCTTCACCTAGATGGGTCAAATCCAAGTGAACATAGTCTTTACCGTTTATACCTCGACCGGCTCTAATTTCTTCCAGAATACACCGCGAAATCATATCGCGCGGTGCCAAGTCTTTAATGACGGGAGCATAGTGCTCCATAAATCGCTCACCGTTGTTGTTGCGCAGAATACCGCCTTCTCCGCGGGCTGCCTCGCTGATTAAAATTCCCAGTCTATATATACCCGTCGGATGAAACTGCACAAACTCCATGTCTTCAAGCGGCGCTCCGGCTCTAAACGCAATAGCCAGACCGTCCCCTGTAGATGCAAAGGCATTTGAGGTGGTTTTATATATTTTACCGGCTCCGCCGGTAGCTATTAATACGGCTTTACAGTGAAAGGTATGCAGCTTACCGGTTTCCAGCTCGTAGGCAACCAACCCGCAACACTGTCCATTGTTCGTAATAAGTGACAGCATTTGAAATTCATCATAAAATTCGATTCCGCGCTGTAAACACCGCTCCCAAAGCGTATCCAGTATGACTCTTCCGGTGCGTGTAGCAGCGTAACACGCGCGCTTTACCGGTGCTTCACCGAAATTGCGGGTATGGCCACCAAACGCTCTTTGAGCGATTTTACCCTCCGGCGTGCGGTTGAAAGGGACGCCCAAATGTTCTAATTCATAAATCGCTCTGGGGGCGTCTTTGGCGAGGATTTCGATGGCATCTTGGTCACCCAGGTAATCGCTGCCCTTAACGGTGTCAAACATATGCCATTCCCAATTATCCTCCTCTTCATTTCCCAATGCAGCGCCGATTCCCCCCTGAGCAGCACCGGAATGCGATCGAGTGGCAAACACTTTACTAAGTACGGCGACGTCTGCGTTTTCGCCGATTTCCACGGCGGCACGCAATCCGGCCAATCCTGAGCCTACGATAACAGCATCAAATTGATGTTTCATAGTTCACCTCATGTTTTTAAACCGATATGGCTTCAAATCCGTTTCAAAAATCAATCCGTTGAAAGAGTCGGGTTGTGAAAAGAACGCAAACGGATCGGGCGCTTCACAATTGAGTTTGATTCAAATGAGGCCCATATATAAAAAATGATAAATAGATTACCATCCTGACGAAGTAAAGGATTTTTTACGTTGCATCCCAAACGAATTTGGTTCTTGACAAGAGGGGATCAATTATTACATCTTAAATGTAAATCGAAATTCCTGAAGCCTGAAATAGCTAGACGCAACTAATTCTCTCTTTGTGGATTTAAACGAACTGCCGAATCTACTCTTCGTTGGTATCTGCGCTCAACATGACTACCGCATCTCCTTGGATCGATTCTGATATCTATGCGTTGGTTAGCATGCACATTATGTCCAATAATGAAAATGAATAGGAGTTCATGAATTCAAGCGGCATCTTTTTGTTCAACCAAGTTTGAATGTCCATTGAAATAATGCCCATGGTGTTAAAGCAAACCATATCCGATTCAAAGCAGCCAGCGCCTATGGTTGCATTTGAAGAAGTGGATCACACAGCCGACCGCGCATTGCGAATCAATGGACGCGATATGCAAGAACTACTTGTCAATGCAGCCCATGGAATGAATTCTCTGATGCTCGCGGATTTCGGCCCTTCATCCGTTATAGAGGAAGAAAGGTCGGTTAATCTGGATAGCCTCGATGCCGAGAGCCTATTGGTCGAGTGGCTGAGTGAATTGGCGTTCTGGGCGGAAACTGAAATGCTCGTTTTTCACAAATTTGACATGAAACATGTGTCTTCTACTCAGGTGCTCTCAACCGCATATGGCAGCCGGGTAGCGCAGCTGGATAAACATATCAAAGCGGTCACTTATCACAATTTGAAGATAAGTGAAACCGATGATGGCTTGTCAGCCACCGTGGTTTTTGATGTGTGAAGGCCATCATTAACTCAGAGGTTTGGCTTTTTATATCAAAGAAAAAACCGGATATCAGTGTATTCCGCTGAGATGAGTGTTGATTTTGAACTAAAGTTTATGGTTTAGTTGGTGCACTTCTTTTCTTCAGGGAGGCAGAGCATGCTCAGCTCTCGCGATTTTAATCAAATAGAAGAATATCTTTACGAGATTCCATCCACGTTTCGCGAAGACATGCGGGTGCCGGCTCGGTTTTACGCCGATGCGCAGCTATTGGAGGGCGTGGTGAATGATAGAAGCCTGGAACAGTTAGTCAACACGGCCACGTTGCCGGGAATCGTCAAATACGCTCTGGCAATGCCGGATATTCATCAGGGATACGGATTTCCCATTGGGGGTGTTGTCGCTACGGAATTACCGGATGGTGCAATTTCGCCCGGGGGTGTCGGTTACGATATCAATTGCGGAGTACGTTTGCTGGGAACCCACCTGGATCACGAAGATATTTTGCCGCATCTGGATGATCTGGCCACAGCCATTTATGCAAATTGTCCCAGCGGCGTTGGAAAAGGCGGTAACATCAAAATCGATCGCAACGAACTGGATCAATTAATGAGATTGGGGTCGGACTGGGCGTTAAAACGAGGATTTGCCGCTAAAGCGGATCTGGAACGAACGGAGGAAAATGGCTGTTTGCAGGGAGCCGATCCCGATAAGGTCAGCCAGCGGGCCAAAGATCGCGGCAAAGGGCAGGTTGGAACGTTAGGGGCTGGAAATCATTTTATCGAACTCGATGTGGTTGATCAGGTCTTAGAGGTTTCTTCCGCCCGGCGAATCGGATTGCATGTGGGACAAATCGCCGTTCAGATTCACTGCGGCTCTCGCGGTTTAGGTCATCAGATATGCAGCGACTATGTAAAACGTTTCCAGAAAACAATTCACCAATACGGGTTTAATTTACCGGACAGGGAACTTGTGTGCGCACCCCTTAGCAGCCCCGAAGGACGAGATTATTTAGCGGCAATGAAGGCCGCCGCCAATTATGCGTTTGCAAACCGGCAGGTGCTGGCCTATCATATCCGTCGAAGTTTTGAGCAAGCCCTGGCCGGTAAAGTAGATAATCATCACCTATTTCAAATCTATGACATTGCTCACAACATGGCTAAGATCGAAGAGCATGTTGTTGACGGACGGCCGATGTCTATTTGCGTTCATCGCAAAGGTGCCACCCGGGCCTTTGGACCCGGGTCCCCGGCATTGCCTTCGGCATATCGGGATATCGGCCAGCCGGTCCTTGTCCCGGGCTCCATGGGTACGGCTAGCTGGGTTCTGCTGGGAACGGAAACGTCTATGGCGCGGACGTTCGGCTCGACCTGTCATGGAGCCGGCCGCAGGATGAGCCGCAAGAAAGCGAAAAAATCAATTCATGGTGCGGATTTGCGTAAGCAATTGGAATCCCAAGGGATACGGGTTCGGGCCGGTAGCTTGTCCGGTTTAGCGGAAGAGGCGCCCGGTGCATATAAGGATGTGAATCGGGTTGTTGAGGTCGTTCACGGTGCCGGCATCGCCAAGATGGTCGCGCGATTGATCCCTATCGCCGTCATAAAGGGATAGCGGTGGGGAGATAAGCCTGAAGGCACGAATTGGGCTTTAAAAAATGATACAGAATCCTGGCTCAAGGACCAGACTCTGGTTTCACTCCATGGGCTGGTATTTGCCGCATCCCATTGCATTCGATTACGGCAATCCTGCCTCAGGCGGGACTAACCTTGACGAAAAGACCACATTTTTGGTGTTAGAATGAATCACCGGGAGGGGAAAAGATCACTATGAGAATAAATTTTAGAAATATTCTATGTGCTACTGATTTTTCCGATTTCTCAAATCACACGATTCGTTATGGTGTTGCCCTGGCCAGAGAGTTCGAGGCCAAACTCTTTGTATGCCATGTTATTGATCTGTCCTCGGTCGCCATATATGGGGAGTTCCAACTGGATCCCGTAGGTCAACAAAATCGCATTAAGGAGGATGCCGACTCCCAGATTCAAGATTTGATCGGGAGTCAACCGATTGAGTGGGAACCGATGATAAATGTTGGCAAGCCGGCTGATGAGATATCCCGAGCAGTTGAAGAAAGGGGCATCGATTTGGTGATTACGGCAACCCGGGGGCGTAGCGGTCTCAAACGCCTGATTCTTGGATCTGTTACCGAACGCTTAATGCGGACGCTTACGTGTCCGTTGCTCGTTGTGAACAGCCCGGAACACGAATTCGTGAGCGGTGCTGAACAGCAAATCAAAATGAAGCGGATACTGATAGGATGCGATTTTTCGCCGGATTCCAGTCTTGCATTTGAGCATGGCCTAAGTCTAGCTCAGGAGTTTCAATCCGAATTACATTTGGCGCATGTGATTGAACCGCCAGCTCAACCGGATTTATTCAAGGGAGAGAAACCCATATCGGAGGCAATCCAGGAAGATTATCGCCGCCTTCTCACGCAAAAACTCAAAAATATGGTTCCCGAGGAAGCCGGAAATTGGTGTGTACCGCAAACACGCCTTTTAGAGGGGCAACCGTATATTGAATTGGTCAAATACGCGCAATCAAACGACATGGATATGATCGTGCTGGGAGTGCGAGGACACGGATTGGTAAGGACGCTGTTTCTGGGATCTACCACCGACCGCGTGGCGCGCAATTCACCCTGCCCCGTTCTTTCGGTGAGTGCTAAAGCGCAGAATGGTTAGAAAATACATTGAGAAATGGAGTGTACCTTGTCATTCAATCCCGAGCCCGGTTTCTTCAAAAATTGGCCGTAAATAATCCAGGCTTTTTTGACCTGCCGCTTCGGGAGTGTTGACGTAGGTGTAGAGTTCCAGGCTGATATCTCCCCTATAGCCCAACCGTACCATGCTTTCGAAAATCGGCTTAAATTGAATAGCACCATGTCCGGCAATCAAGTGATTGTGCTCCCGGCTGGAGGCGATGTCTTCCAGGTGTACATGACCCACCCATTCATACAGCTCCTCAAAGGCTGCTTGAGGATCTTCCCCTGCACAAAAAAAGTGCCCGATATCAAAATTTATTCCGACCGATGTTGATTTTACATCTGCGATAAAATCTTTAATCTGCGCTGTGGTTTCGATCATCAGATCGGGTTCAGGCTCTACCAGCAATTTCAACTCCAATTCCTCAGCCAGAGGTGTCACCTGCTCCAAACCTTGGTGAAACAATCGCATAGCCTGTGCTCTGGAAATACCGTTCAAGGGACCACCCGGAGGGATCGATATGTTGGCGCAACCAATCTGTTTTGCGATCCTCAAGGAGTCAAGCGTATGTCGAACACGGATTTCTCTTCTTTTTTTCTCGGGTTCAATCCAGGACGGCAGATAGGTGTTGCCCACCGCGAAAAGCGTAAAACTGTTAAGATTGGTCACCTTAAGATCGCTTTTACGGATGATCTGATTAAGGCGCTTTAATTCATTTTCGCCGTAATCCGGCGGGTATAGATGCGGTCGATCCCCCATAATCTCTACCCCTTTAAATCCCAGACGGGAGATTTTTTTTAGAGCGTCATCCAGGGAAAACTTCTTAAAGGCATTGGTACTGTATCCAAAAATCATGCGTGATTCCTTTATCGCAGGTTTTTGTGTTTATGCGAGTGTGCCGTAAGGTCGGATATCCTGCATCAGACATTTGCTTTTTATGGGTTAACTTTTTCGTCGCACTCTCTTTGCAGTCGGTTCAAACTGGTGAGCTGATCCTCAAACGTTAACGGCGGTGAGTCTCCCACGGCCTTTTTAAAATAAAACGCCAGTTCAGGGACGGGTCCGACACGACCCGCTGCCTGTAAGACTGCTGCCCAACGTGCCAGATCTAAAACGAGCGGAGCGGCCAGGATGGAATCACGACCTTGAAGATTTAAGCGGATACTCATGGGCAATCCAAATAATCCTTCAAAATCAATGGCATCCCAGGCTTCTTTGGCATCTCCGCGAGGTGGATAAAAGTCAATATGAACCTTATGTGACGGGCTGCTGTATTTTTCACCCACCGAATATCCCAAAATTTCATTCAGGATATCGGTTTTGTTGCGAAGTTTGCTTGCCGCTTTGTCAGGATTCATAAGATTGGCACCGTCGTCGTTGCCGAGAATGTTTAGACTGTACCATCCATCAACTAACAAATTTCTGGCCTTAAGCGCCGATGCCAGAACCACTTTCAAGTAGGTCTGACCCGTTTTACCGTCGCGGCCGGCGATGGGAACCCCATGTTTGACTGCTTCATCAATTACCATGGGTATTTCAACTACATTAGGTGTGAAATTTACCACCGGGACTTCATTGTGGATGGCAGCTATAGTGTAGGCCAGATCGGGCATCAGTGCAGAATCGGCTCTTGCATAGAGCGCAGCGTAATCCCGGTAATCATTGAAATCGGCAGATTCACATGCAGGCAAAAGATTGATGAACACGGGACGCGCGCCCTGATACTGATCGATGAATCCCTTAATATCGTCTCCAAGCTTCTCAACCATTTTTTTGATGTCGCCGTCCAAGGGTGGTGGCTTGATCACAGCAGTACGCTCAAGCTCGGTCATACAGGGGCGGTAGAATTTTTCCGGGACGACACGGTGTGATGCGATAGAATCAACGAGTGTTTTTTCGCTGGTATCCCAGCCGACCATATACATGTCCTGAAGCGATCCGAGATAGGCAAAGCGTTTGCCGGTAGTTAAACTCGGCAAGATCGACTCGGGACTTTTTTGCATAACGGCCAACGCAGTGGCTAGCGTGGAACCGATAGCCCCTTTCGCTCCGGCAACCAGCAAAAGTAAAGAAGGGCTGTGGAAATGATCAGGCCTGCTCATTCTTAAGATCCTGAAATAGTTTCAAAAATTAAAACGGCTGTGTAGAAATAGGAAGTATAGAAAATTGAAGATGGTGTGTCAAGGAGGTATCGGAGACTGATTGGTGAATCCATTGATACGTGCCCGAATAAATATCGAAATCATAAACTGTTTACACCACTCGGCCCGCTGAAAAGAATAATGATATCGCTGCTACAATCATCCGGTAGGAAGGCTGCCAGCCGTTTGCATGCGTTTTTGGTTGCGTAATGCATCGCATTTTCTTTCTTTTTTTTGCCATTCGTCTATGCTTTTTATTTTTGAATTGTCATCCACTAGCTTGCCATCGGTTACCTGCATAATCCGTTGGGCATAGTTCGCGCATTCCGGACTGTGCGTCACCATAATAATGGTCATGCCTTCACCATTGAGGTGGCGAAGCAATTGCATAATTTCCTGGGAAGTTTTGGTATCGAGATTCCCGGTCGGCTCATCCGCTAACAGGACCGGTGGTTCGTTCACAATTGCCCGAGCAATTGCGACGCGTTCTTTTTCTCCACCCGAAATCTGATTCGGAAGGCGATGGGCCTTATCCAAGAGACCGACTTGTGACAACGCTTCTGCTGCCTTGGCCCGTTTTTTCTTTTTTCCAATTTTGATGACGGTCAACGGCAGCATTACATTCTCAATAATGGTCAGATATGAGACAAGATGAAAGCTCTGGAAAACAAAACCCAAAAACTCGCGACGAAAATCGGCACGTTGCTCCTGGTTTAAGCCATACACATCAATATCGTCGACGACCAACCGACCGGAGGTGGGGGCATTCATCGCTCCCATCATACCCAGCAGAGTTGACTTGCCGGCTCCGGATTCACCCATGATTCCGACAAATTCTCTTTCCCGGATTTGAAAACTGATGTCATCAACCGCCGATACGACGGCTGTGCCGTCGCCGTATTTTTTCACTAGGTTCTCTGCAACAATGTAGCTCATTTATCACCTCATAGTTATGTATTGGCTTCGAAAGTTACACCTTAAAAGTCTGATTATTCTATTTCGGATTTTTTTATAGCGCTCTCAGAGCTTGATTCGGATCGAGCCGGGCCGCCATTAAAGCCGGGTACGCACTTGAAATTAAGCCGATGGTTAGGGCAATGAGCACGGCACCGAGCATCAATTCCGGGCTGAAGGGAACATATCCGGAGTGGCTTTCGCTAAAAATTTTTAAGGCAGCTATCGTTGCTCCGACTCCCAGGAAATAGCCGATAATGCCGGCCAACCCCGAAACAATCGCGGCTTCAATGAAAACAATGTTCATGATATGGCGTTTGCGAAAGCCGATGGCTCGAAAAATACCGATCTCATCCGTGCGTTCTCTCACACTGCTCATCATGGTTACAAGGACAACCAGACTGCCGATCAGCAGAATCACTCCTGAAATACCATATGAAAATTTTTTAAATTGAGACAGCGTTTCCATGCGCCCCTTAACAACCTGCTGGATAGCCATCACGTTGGCACCGGGCAAGGCCTCGGATATTTGTTTGACCATGGCATCAATCGGGCAGTCTTTGCATAGGGCGGCCACCTCGGCCATGGATATGCGCCCCTGCTTTTCAAAAATGAACTGGGCTGTGTCAAGGCGGGTAAATACCAACTGATCATCCTGTGAACCTGTCGGGTGAAGTACACCGGAAATTACGAGATCTCTGTCTTTGATGCGTATGCGATTACCGGTTGTTAAATTGAGTACCCGGGAGGCCTCCGCACCTAATACCACACCGTTTTTGTCCGGCAAGGCACCTTGCACTTTCCACCAAGGCTTTAAAATCTCGGCGGCTCCAAAATCAACACCCGCCAAAAGAACTTTATGTACGCCGACATTTACCACCCCGAGAACCAACGGACCCAGTGCCGCAATATTTTGGGAATTCTTTATTGTGCTGACGCGGTCGAGTTCGGTTTCCTGAATTTCCTCCATCTCAAAAGAGACGCCTCCAAGAGAAAGGCCTCCGTAGGAAAGTGTCAGGTTTTCAGTTTTGGGAACAATCAGGATATTGGCGCCATACTTTTCAAGCTTATGGTTAATGTCGTTGGTCATGGCTTCCACAAAACTGATAATTCCCACCACCGTGGATACCCCGATGACAAGACCCGCCAACACGAATGCGGCTTTGCCTTTGCGCCGCAACAGGTTTTTAATTGAAATCGCTTTGAGATTCATTTCTAAGCCTTTCCAGCAAAATTAAAATATTGCCTGCCTTCTTGGATGTCTTTTACCTGGATTACCAATTTGCCGTTCTCCACCGTTCTCTTCAAAGGCGCGGGATTGCAGCCCCCCTTAACCTCGTTCACCAGAACGGAAGCAAATTTGCGACCACAATTGCGGCACACCATGAAGTCGCCCTCTTGATAGTAGCCTTTGCCTGCCGGCCAGCACACATCGCAAGCATCAAAGGCAGCGCGAATGATACCGTCTGAACTTTTTAAAACAAAAAAGCGAATAGTGAACTTTCCATCAACATGTTCAAAATGACGTGCCTTCCCGTCATCAAAAAGACTTGCGGAAAAGGTCACCGCCGTGCTGGTGGAAGATGATGGTGTCGATGCAGTGGCAGTCGTATTACGGCCGCTTTGGCTGACATAAAAAACTGCAACACCGGCAATCAGAATTACAGCGGCAATTGCGGCAATTAAGGGTAAACGGTTCGTTTTCTCTGTTCCGAGAACAGCCGCTTTTTTGGCTTCAATCTTGTTCTGGTTCTTTTTTTTGCCTTTTTTTGTCATGAGACTATTTCCTTTCAAGTTATTTCGATTCCCTCGTCTAGGTCTGATTTTCTTTTTTACCAAGATGAATGTGGAGAAAATATCCGCGACGTTGTATGCGCTCCGCTGAGTAAAAACATGGCTGCCTTGCCTTAATCAACCAAAACAGCGACGTCCGTATGCTCCCCCACACCATGGGAGGACATGTATCCCAGTCTGGATAACGCGTAACAACGCTTACGGATTATTATGTGTAAATTACTGACTGCGGGCAGACAATTGCCCTGTGTTTGAAGGGTATCAATTTAGAAATGATCGTTTCTGCAAATATAATGGCGGGTCTTGGGTCGTCTCCCGAACATAATGATTAAGGTGCAGGTTTTTAGAATTTTTTGGTTCGATAACGCGGGTGGTTAAAACCCATGCTGGTACGGAAAGATTTAACGGGTCACCGCCAGTGGAGACCAATGAATATGCCGGCAATACAAACGTCTGGCCGGATTCCAAATCACATGGATTTATCGGCATTCCCGAACAACAATCCATTGCTGATCGCAATTGCTTTTCTGGGTCGTGGCGCACAGCGTTCACCTTCTTCTTGCAGCAACAAGAAGTTTCGCAATTCTTATCAGCGAATGCACCACTGAAAATTAAACTTGTACTCAGCAGCAGAACCAACACTATACAAATCGATTTCCGCATAGCCGATCTGTTTTTTTTGCCGAACTTTTGCATAGCAAAATACTATATATTAATTCAGTTAAGAATGTCAACAGCAAACCTGTCGAAACTACACCACTGAGTGTCACTTTATTTAGGTACACAGACCATCGGAACCTGTATCGCTCTTTACAATACAAGGCATTGTATATATATTAGTTTCGATTGAACGGTTCTGAGTTCAGGGTTTAAGGTTTATCCGCCTTTGGCGGCGCCTTAGGCGACCAAGGTTCAAAGGTTACAACAGCTGGACACCGCTCACCATATTGATCAAGGGCCGGAATACTTGACACAATCCAATGAGTGAAACGGTTCTATAACCACACTGAAGATTAGATCCCTCTGAATAGAACCGATTACGGATTTTAAGCCCGCAACGTTGTGAACCCTGAACCGCTCAACCTATGTTTAACGCAATCTTAGAGTATGTTTTCAACTTCAGTGTGTGTCTATAGCGGCTGCAGACTATATGCAGTATCATGTTTCTGCAGTATCATGAGGATAGATGGAAATAGAAAGGATCAGAAATGAGTTACGATTTTAATGCAGATGACGTATTTGAGATGGCCGAGCAGATGGAGAGAAACGGTGGAAAATTCTATCGAACGGCAGCCGAAAACACAACCGATCCGGATAACAAGGGATTTCTATTGTCTTTGGCAGAGATGGAAGATCAACACGAAAAAACGTTTAAAGCCATGCGGGCCGAATTAACCGGACACGATAAGGCATCCACTGTTTTTGATCCAGAAGGAGAAGCAGCGCTGTACTTAAGAGCTCTATCAGATACCCGTGTTTTCTTCGAAAAGGAAATTGACGTAACATCAATGAGAAATATTCTTAAATCGGCAATCGAGGCCGAAAAAGACTCCATTGTGTTCTACTTAGGAATGAAAGAAGCCGTACCGGAGAATTTCGGAAAGGGTCGGCTGGACGGCATCATTAAAGAGGAGATGGGCCACATCAAAGTGCTGAGCAAGAAACTGGTTGCGCATAAAGATTAGCCGCCACCTCAATTGCGGTGGTATCATTTTGTTGAAGATCCGGCTGGAAACCTCCCCGAAATTTTATTGGCAGCATCCAGCGATTCAGGGTGCCTTCTTTCCGATCATCGTTGAGTGCTTTAGCCCGTTTCCTTGCCGTATTGCGCGAGATCTTCAAGGCTATTTCGATCCAGTAGAGTTATCTTTCTTCCATCGACACGGATCAGACCCTGGCCGGAAAGCTTGGCAAATATCCGCGATAACGTTTCCGGAATTGTCCCTAAAATGCTTGCGAGTTGCCCTTTAGAGATCGTTAATTCAATGCTTTCTTCATTTTCTTGTTGGTCCGCCAGGTAGACAAGATAGGACGCCAGACGGGCGGGAATTTCTTTTAATGACAGGTTTTCGATTTGAACCGTAAACTGTCGCAGTTTTCGAGACAAAACAGCCAACATGTTCAGGGCGAGCGACGGATTGCCCGAAATCAAATGAATAAATGCGGTTCTTGGGAAAAACAGGGTTTTGATGTTCTCAATTGCCTGAGCATTGGCAGGAAATTTTTGGCCAGCGAATACCGGAACCTCTCCAAACGGCTGACCGCGGCCGAAAATATGTAAAATCTGCTCTTTGCCATCGGTAGAGACCTTGTATATTTTGACACGACCTTCGGCAATAACAAAAAAACCTTGACCATCATCTCCTTCTGAAAAAATAATTTCGCCTTTATTGAATTGCTTTTCTACGGCAATTTCCTTAATTGCATCAAGCTGATTTTCAGGAAGCCCGTTGAATAACGGTATCTCAGGTACAATGTTTAATATTTTATTCATATGGCTATATTTGTGTATTATCTTGTGATTTATGTCAATGTTTTCCGTTCGTATATGGTGTGCTTTAAACATGATCCTCTAACACGAAGGCCAGAGGAAACACCGCAGCGACGGATAAAAATCGTGAATTATGACGCATCACCTTAAATTCTCCAAGGTTTTTGATCTAAGTCAAGGTGATGCAGGATCGGATGCGATACATTTGCGGATAACAATGAGAAGCTCATTCTGTATAACCAGCTCACAAAAATCGAAAGGATAGTATCAATGAAATGTCCGGGACAAGATACACAATACTGGACACCCGGTGCAATATTTGAGGTCAAATGCCCCAAATGCGGTCATAAAGTCGAATTTTTCAAAGATGACACCACCCGAAAATGCGGCAATTGTAGCCACCGATTTGTTAATCCGCATATGGATTTTGGTTGCGCCTCATACTGCCAGTATGCCGAGCAGTGCATTGGCAACCTACCACCGGAGCTATTGGCCCAGAAAGAAAATTTGCTCAAAGATCGCGTTGCCATCGAAATGAAGCGCTATTTTAAAAATGATTTCAAGCGAATAGGTCATGCAAGCCGGGTGGCGCGCTATGCCGAACAGATTGGAAAACTCGAGGGCGGTAACTTAGCGGTGATTTTATCGGCTGCCTACCTCCACGACATTGGAATCCTGCAGGCCGAAAAAAAATACGGCAGCACGGCGGCACACTATCAAGAAAAGGAAGGTCCCCCAATAGCGAAAGACATTTTAATTAAGTTGGGGGCCAGAGAAGAGCTGATTGATGAGGTGTGCGATATCATTGGCCATCATCATCATCCGCGATCCGATGAAACCCTAAATTTCAAAGTGGTGTACGACGCTGATCTTGTGGAGAATATGGATGAAAAGCAGAAAGAAAATCCGAGTGATCCGCAACAGGTGGCAGAAAAGGTTGAAACGTTGTTTCTTACGCCCACCGGTCGAGAGATTGCCAAAGAAATCCTACTAAAATAGTTGGATGCCGGAAGAATTTAACCGGAAGTAAAATTTTCCTTCATAACATGTGCGTTGAAAAAATCGGCAACCATAAGACTAGTGTTAAAGAGGAGCTGTTATGAAAGTATTACGTAAAATCATAGAAATTGATGAGGACTTATGCGATGGATGTGGTAATTGTGTTCCCTCCTGTGCCGAGGGTGCATTGGAAATAATAGACGGCAAAGCCCGAGTCGTTGCCGATATTTACTGTGATGGTTTAGGTGCCTGCCTTGGTGAGTGCCCCACAGGAGCCCTCAGAATCGTAGAGCGTGAAGCGGAGGACTTTGATGAGCTCGCCGTGGAAAAGTTTTTGGCCGAAAAAAAACGAAGGGAAGAAAAAACGACAATTCCGCTGGTTTCCGGCGGCTGTCCGTCGGCGCAATTGCAGACATTTGAAGCGGCACCTACCGAATCTGAACCGGCAGCTCAAGAGGTTGACTCCGCATTGTCTCACTGGCCTGTTCAGATCATGCTCGTGCCGCCCACAGCACCGTTTCTGAAAGATGCTGACCTGCTGATAATGGCGGATTGCGTTCCGGTGGCATTTCCGTCCTTGCACAGAGATTTTCTAAAAGGCCGGGCCGTCATGATGGGTTGTCCAAAGTTTGATGATGTGCAGCACTACATTGAAAAATTTGCACAGGTTTGTAAACTCTCCGGTATAAAGAGTATTACCTCAGTTGTTATGGAGGTTCCCTGTTGCTCGGCCCTACCCATGATTGTGAAAAAAGGCATGGAAATATCCGGCGTAAAAATACCCATGGAAGAGGTGGTCATCAGCACTCGCGGAAAAATTTTACAGCGGCGCCAGGTTCAGGCCGCGTGATTATACCCAGCAGACAGTCACCCATCCACCAAGCGGCGCGCCATCAACGCCATTTCAGTAGGCGTCACTTGGGATTGTAGATCATCAGAATTCGGATTTACGAGCAATAATCCGCAATCTTCGGTACTGCCATGCGATGTTGCGCTTTGTATTATGAGACAAAAATGTGTCAAAAATAAATTTGAGACTGTATTGCATTGCCATTTTTATTATGATATTCAGAGATTGCCTTTCAACGCGTTGAAAATCCTTCAAATTGATGGGGGCCTCGTGTATCGCATTAGCATTTCGAGATAATCATTTTGCTGGATTTAACGTCTGAGGTGCTGGCCTGTAACCTTTTGATAAAAGCAAACTTAAGCAAAAAAGCGTAAAATCGGATTCTCCCCTGGCATAAAATTTGAATGCTTGAGGCACGAGGTGATCTTTAAAGGGGTCACCCTATCGTTATGTGTGTGCTGAATTCAACCATCTTAGCCGGGGCGGGAATGAACGTGAGACGCTGTAACCTGCACATCCGAAAAACCTTAAAACTTGTCGAAGAAATGATAGATTTGGCCGATCAGGGAGATGCCGATCGGGAAGACAACGGATGCGGGATTCTCTATGGTGTGCTGCGTGATTCAGCATACAAGCTGAAAAAACTGGCCGAGGAAGAAAAACTCAATCACATACGGAAAGGTTGGTGGCTGCAGGAAGACTAAAGACTTGAAAAATCGAAATACTTTGGTAAAGCTAAAATACGGGGACTAGGTTACACCTCAACCATTGAACCAGATAGTGAAAGGAGACAAAAAATGGCAGAAAGATTGGAAGTTTACAAATGTGAGGCCTGTGGAAACATTGTTGAAGTCCTCCATGGCGGCGGCGGTGAACTGGTCTGCTGCGGAGAGCCCATGAAGCTTTTAGTTGAAAACACAGTAGATGCCGCCAAGGAAAAACACGTGCCGGTTATCGAGAACGTCGAGGGCGGTGTTAAGGTAAAAGTCGGTGACGTTGCCCATCCTATGGAGGAGAAGCATTATATTGAATGGATCGAGATCATTGGCGACGGCAAGGCGGATCGCCAGTTTTTAAATCCCGGTGAAGCACCTGAAGCAGTGTTTAAAACCGATGCTCAAAATGTAACCGCACGAGAATACTGCAATCTTCACGGTCTGTGGAAAGGATAATCGTTATGTTGTCTGAAAAAATGCAAGCAGCCCTGAACGGTCAGCTGAATGCCGAGCTTTACTCCTCCTACCTTTACATGTCGATGAACGCTTATTTTAAATCCGTTAATCTTGATGGATTTGCCAACTGGATGTATTATCAAGCCCAGGAAGAACTAACGCATGCCATGAAATTTTATGATTTCATAAATTCGCGTGGAGGACGGGTAAAATTGGCTCAAGTGGATGCACCGCCCAGCGAATGGATTTCTCCTCTGGCTGTTTATGAAGCAACGCTGGAGCATGAGCAGAAGGTAACAGGTCTGATCAATGACCTCGTGGAAATGGCGCTTAAAGAGCGTGATCATGCTACCAACATTTTCCTTCAGTGGTTTGTGACGGAACAAGTTGAGGAAGAAGAGAGTGTCGGCGGGGTTCTGGAGCAGCTAAAATTGATGGGAGAGGCCAAGGGCGGTATTTTCATGATTGATCGCGAACTTGCCAGAAGAGGAGCAGGCGGAGCATCCGAAGGTACCGAATAAATTGGTCCGTCGTTTGTTTTGCGTTTTCAGTTGTAAAATTGGTATCCTAATTCAGTTTTAATTAGCCACAGACCCACACGGACAGACACAGACAATTTTTTTAAGGTCTAATTCCACGCAGCTTGCTGCGACGTAATAGACACTATTTCTATAGTCCGATACCCCGTCAGCTCTGCTGTGGGTAGCCTTCATTATTATTTTTTGCAACAGCCTGCGGACAACTGACAATTGGGTAAGGAGGTGATTGCATGTCAAGCTGGAAATGTTCAAATTGCGGGTATACCTTTGAAGCGGATACTCATCCTAATGAGTGCCCATCCTGTAAGGAGAAATGTGAATTTCTGGATAATACCTGCTACACACCGGATTGCGCCGCCGAAGGCACCGACGATCGCATTGGTCGGCCCAAGGAGTAACACCGAAAATCGGTTGTCAACTCAATTCTTTTGGGACTTGAACCTTTACTGTCACTGATGCGGGAGAAAGATCATGGCCAAAGTTCTGATTGTATTTGCCACTAGAACCGGCGAGACTCAACAAATCGCCGAACTTATCGGAGAGGGAATTCGCTTTACCGGTCATGAAGCCGAGCTTTTTGACGTTAAAGCCATCAAGAGTGAAGCCGAGCTGGAGGGTTTTGACGGATATGTATTCGGTTCAGCCACGTATCACGGCGAAATGCTTCAGGGTATGAAAACATTTCTGTTTTTAGCCGAGAAAGCAAATCTTGAAGGCAAAGTCGGCGGTGCCTTCGGCTCTTTTGGTTGGAGCGGTGAAGCCAATGATCGAATATTTGAGACTATGAAGCATGTTTTAAAAATGGATATGGTTGGCGACGCTTTGCGACTCAAATCGAGTTCCTTGGGCGGCGGCATTCAAATGGCCCAGGATTACGGGCGCGAGATCGCCAAAAAGCTCAACGGCCAGTAGAATTGAACGCACACAAAACTTCAATTTAGTCGTTTGCCAACGCAGGTGCTATCGATTTAAATGACTTAACATCACGGAGGTTATTATGGCAGATAATGTGTCTACACCACAACATTGTCCTGGTTATGCAGACTTTAAAAATCTCAAATCTTTTTCCTGCAAGTGCCCAAAATGCGGTGAAGAAAAAGAAATATTTTCAGACGAATTTGACCGCGAACATACCTGCAGCAGCTGCGGAGAACCGATTGATTTCAGTCAGTGCGAAGTCTCAGGTGAAGGCAAGAGTGTCTCCCCCCGCTGAGTGTGACCATCTGCAACTTTCCAATTTAAATCGTACGGTGGAGCGCTCAGATGAAATTTGTAATACTGGCAGCGGTAATCGTCGTACTGATAGGCGGAGCAGCCGTATTGTCGGTAGCCAACCAGGATAAAGGGGCCGAAGACATAGAATTGTTTGGCGGTAACAGAGGAAACGTTTCTTTTCCCCATCACCGGCATCAGGAAACCCTCGGCGACTGTGAAATATGCCATTCGGTCTTTCCGCAAAAGACGGGATCTATCGAAGAACTCAAGACCAAGGGGGAGTTAAAAAAGAAATATGTCATGAACAAGCTGTGCACCAAATGTCACAAGGAAAGGAAAAAGGCCAGCGAACCCAGTGGCCCCACCACATGTTCAAAATGTCATATCAAAGAATAACACCTAAACCATTCTCGGTTCGCGAAACGATCTAGTGATGCTAGTACTTGGATTTCAGGGAAGCCCCCGTAAAAAAGGAAACACGAATTATCTATTGTCGGCCTTTATGGAATCGGTGGGGAAAAGGGGTGTTCAAACACATATCGTCGATGTCACACAGAAAAACATTGAACCCTGCAAGGAATATGTAGTTTGCGAAAAGAAAGGTTTCTGTCCGATCAATGACGATATGAAAGATGACATATATCCCTTGATACGCCGGGCCGACGTCGTGGTGATCGCTACCCCCATCTTTTTCTTCAACATGACAGCCCAACTTAAAGCCGTCATTGATCGCTGCCAGACCTTTTGGGCCAGAAAATATAAACTCAAGTTGAAAGACCCCGGAGCAAATATGCGTCGCGGATTTCTGCTGGCTGTAGGCGCTTCGAAAGGAAAAAGCCTTTTTGACGGGCTTCATCTAACAACCCGATACTTTTTTGACGCGATCTGGGCGAGTTACGAAGGGAGTTTAACATACAGGGGAATTGAGGATTCAAAAGACATGGCCAAGCATCCTACGGTACACGAAGATATTGAATCGGCGGTGGAAAATCTGCTGAAGCCGTTTCGCGGAAGAAGAAAAGTACTGTTTGCCTGCCGTGAAAACGCCTGTCGCAGCCAGATGGCCAGTGCGTTTGCTCAGTTTTTCGCCGGCGATAAATTTGATGTGATAACCGGAGGCAGCGAACCGGCAGAAAAAATAAATTCTGATATGGCCAAGGTCATGCACGAAAAGCGTATCGATATGGGTTTTCGAATTCCCAAAACCATAGATGAAGCTATTTCACATGCCACACCGGAAATTATTATTACGATGGGCTGCGATGACCAATGCCCAATTGTTCCGGGCGCAAAGAGAATAGACTGGGACATTCCGGATCCCGCCGGGAAACCGATCGAATTCATGCGCGATGTTCGAGATGACATCGAAAAAAGGGTTCAGGATCTTATCAACGAACTGAACTAAGCCGGACACGTTAGAGGCGACTGTTTGCTGACGAGTCGACTCAATGGTGCTTCCGATAGGCCGAGTCCTTAAAGTAATGGTTACATGGGTTACGGATTCGGTGCAATTAAAGATGGGCATAATTAAACTTGCAAAACATATGGGTTTTGATATTAATTCGCCTGATCATCGAATCATTTGGCAACGTCGGCTAATTCTAACCATAGAATTTGACCAACCAACAGCAAAGGAGGAAGAGAATGGATAGGTATGTATGCACGATTTGCGGCTATGTGTATGATCCGGAACAAGGCGACCCAGACAACGGGGTAGCTCCCGGCACCAAATGGGAGGATGTACCTGATGACTGGGAATGTCCGGTATGCGGTGCCGGCAAAGCGGATTTTGAAAAGGAAGAATAGTCGTCTGACGTCTTGATCAGACACCGTGTGCGTTAGGTAATCATCGAACGTGATGCCCTTGTCCGTCAGAGAACATAATTCTGACAGAAAGGGCATCTTTTATTTTGGACAATCTTTTTTAAGCGGGGTAAACAGTATTCTCGTAACAAGCGCTTATTTCTGTCTTGTACAACGTTCAGTCTGAGTTGCCTTGATATGAATCATGTTTATATTTTTAATTTTAGCGCTATGACACCTTGAGCTTAGAAGGGAGTGCGATTGAACGCACATTCATATGTATGGGATTTAAATTTGAATGGGTGTTCACAGGAAATTTAATAGGCAAAAAGGCTTATTAACATTAACTTTCAAGACCGCTGAGGATATACTATGGAACCGACAAAAATTACCGATGGTGTTTATGATGTTGGGGTTACGGATTGGAACATCAGAGATTTTCACGGGTATTCGACTGATCTCGGTACAACCTACAATAGTTATCTCATTGTTGACGATAAGATTGCCTTGGTGGATACGGTTAGAAAAGAGTTCTCTGATCAACTCATAGACAATATCTCCAGGGTCGTTGACCCCAAACAGATTGATTTTGTGATCAGTAATCACACCGAAATGGACCACTCCGGTGGGTTGGCCCGGGTTATGCATCGAATCGGCGAGGATACACCGATTTATTGTTCCAAAATGGGCCACAAAAACCTTGCAAAACATTTTCGCCAGAAGTGGAATTACCTTCCCGTTGGCACGGGTGACGAATTGAGCTTGGGGAAAAGGACGCTAACCTTTTTGGAGACCAGAATGATCCACTGGCCAGACAGCATGTTCAGCTATCTGAATGAGGACAAGATCTTATTTTCGAGTGATGGATTCGGTCAGCATTACGCAGGACCGGAAAAATATGATGACGAGGTTGGGGATGCGATTATGGTTCATGCCAAAAAGTATTTTGCCAATATTCTCCTTCTCTACACGCCGCATATTCAGAAGTTACTGGAAAGCGTAATGGGTCTGGGGTTGGAATTCAAGATGATATGTCCGGATCATGGAATTATATGGCGCAAAGATCCGTCTAAAATCATTGATGCTTATGTGCGATGGTGTCGACAGGAACCTCAAAAGAAGGCCGTTGTGATTTACGATACCATGTGGCACAGCACCGAAAAGATGGCCGAAATCATCGCGTCGGGTATCAACAGAGAAGGGGTTCAAACAAAACCGTTTCACTTGCGAAAATGGCATCGCAGTGAAATCATGACGGAAGTGTTCGATGCTAAGGCAGTCGTAGTTGGTTCACCGACGTTAAACAACAACCTCTATCCATCACTTGCTGATTTTCTGACGTATATGAAGGGTCTTAAACCATTGAATAAGATCGGTGCTGCATTTGGCTCCTATGGATGGAGCGGAGAAGCCGTAAAATTGATCAACAAAGAACTTGAGGCGATGAATTTCAACGTCGTTGATCCAGGGCTGAGAGTCCAGTATATACCTGACAAAGAATCTTTGGAAGCCTGTTATGAGTTTGGCCGTATGATTGGTAAGGCGGTTAATGCCTAAATTTTAAATACGACATTTAAGATTGTTACGCATGAAAACACCTGTTGTTGAACTCAGTGACTGTATCGTATGCGGGGTTTGCGTCGAAGCCTGTCCGAGGGTGTTCAGGATAAATGATGCTGGATATGTCGAAGTAATTGATCTGGATTATTACCCCGAAGATGAAGTAGACGAGACCATAAAGCACTGCCCGACCGATTGCATCTTTTGGCAGGAGGAGTAAGATCGTGAAAAAAGTAGCTCATTTTGTATTCAATGGTGACCCTATGTGTTTCATACATGTCCTGCTAAATGCCCTCGATATGGATAAAAAGAGCTATGAGACAAAAATTGTGATCGAAGGGGCTGCTACTAAATTAATCCCGGAACTTGAAAAGAAAGACCATCCTTTAAATCAACTTTGGGAAAAAGCAATCGACAGGGGATTAATTGAAGGGGTGTGCAAAGCTTGCTCCAATAAAATGAAGACAATCGATTCGGTGAGGGCTCAGGGGTTGCCCCTTTTAGAAGATATGTTGGGTCACCCCGGGATGGCCCGATATCTTGAAGCGGGATACGAAATCATCACGTTTTAAATTCGTCTGCTGCCCTTTGCACCCTTTAGATTGTACCGGATATTTGCCTACTATGTCACTAACGAGTGTCCATTCAAATGTTGAACGAAAAAATCAGCGGTCGTAATCTCAAACGAGAAATCCGGTTAACGCTGCGCTCTGGTGATATAAACTCCGCCATGGAGATTATTACCAAGATGCCTCCGAAAAGGGCCGTCAACCCTCTTTTTTCGTTTCTATGCAGCACAGACGAATGGCTTAGATGGCGAGCCGTGACGGCTATGGGCCACGTTGTGTCGAATCTCGCAGAAGCCGATTTGGAATCTGCGCGGGTAATTATGCGCCGATTTCTGTGGCAGTTAAACGACGAATCCGGAGGCATTGGTTGGGGGTGCCCTGAATCGATGGGTGAAATAATGTTTCGTTGTGAAAGGCTTGCCGATGAGTATGGATGCATACTCATTTCATACATCCAGCCGCAAGGTAACTATCTAGAGCATGAAATGTTGCAGCGCGGCGTACTCTGGGGGATAGGGCGGCTGGCACATTCACGACCCCGAGTTGTAAAAGATGGTGTGGTGTACCTCCTACCGTATATGCAGTCTGAAGATCCACATCTTCGAGGACTTGCCGCTTGGGCTGTCAGTCCGCTATCCTCACCAGAAGCTATACCGCGATTGAAGTTACTTTGCCATGACCCATCCGAACTAACGCTGTACGATAACAACAAATTGAATAGGTGTACGGTGAGTCAACTGGCCAAGCAAGCCCTATCAGCGGCGGAGAGAGCCAGCGGCCGGTAGCGTGGCTTTGGGCTGTGATTGACTTTGTGATCAAAAATGTACCTTCTTGATTCCGGCTCGTCCGGAAACGGGATAATTCTATGGAATGGACCAAAGAAGCAGATGATGCTGTAAAAAAAGTTCCCTTTTTTGTACGCAAGCGAGTACGATCACGAGTTGAAAAGGAGGCCCGGGAGGCCGGCAAACCGTTGGTCTCACTGGCTGATGTCAAGACGACCCAGGCTCGTTACCTGAACAATATGGCTTCGGAAATCAAAGGGTATCAGATCGAAACCTGTTTTGGCCCCAGCGGATGTCGCAACCGCACGGCGATCAGTGACCACCTTTTAGAGCAAATTGAAGCACTGGTGCGAAAAGAAGACTTGCTCGGCTTTCTCAAAAAACGGGTAGAGGGGGATCTAAAATTTCATCATGAATTCAGAATCACCTTGGGGGAATGCCCGAATGCCTGTTCGCAGCCGCAGATAAAAGACATCGGTATTATTGGGGCCTGCGCACCCCATGTGACGGAGGAAGCCTGTACTCTCTGCGAAGCCTGTGTGTATTCCTGTAACGAGAATGCAGTTGCCCTAAATACCGAAAGGGAATGCCCTGAAATCGATGCCACCCTGTGTTTGTATTGCGGAAAATGTATTGAGGTTTGCCCCACCGGGACCCTATTGGAGGGTAAAAAAGGGTTCCGAGTTCAGCTGGGAGGTAAGCTGGGAAGGCATCCCCAGCTTGCAAAAGAATTGCCCGGCATTTACACTGAGCATCAGGTAATCGACATCGTTAAAGACTGTATCCGATTCTACAAACAGCACAGCCAACACGGTGAACGTTTTGGTCAAGTCCTAACACTCACTGATTTTGATATACTTGCAAACCGTCAGCGCGGGTAATCGCAATTCCAACCCAGTCCAAACCCGAAATAGCTAATTACAACCCAGGTTGGCCGGTTCCGGGTTCAAGGTTCCCAGTTAAAATGTCGCAACTAACCTCTAACCATCGTATTACGCGTTACGTGGGTTAAATTCCATGTTTCACCCATTGGG
>Ga0209536_100002060_pt1 | contig 32774 bp, 29 predicted proteins | sample DeeMarSeWOR28_12_FD_187461 | JGI IMG/M metagenome (GOLD analysis project Ga0209536, IMG submission 187461) | Marine sediment microbial communities from White Oak River estuary, North Carolina - WOR-2-8_12 (SPAdes) (version 2) | ecosystem: Environmental > Aquatic > Marine > Intertidal zone >... | reverse complement strand
GCAACCCGAGTACGGAGCTCCGGGGCACGGAGCTGGTGGTCGGATCGACCCTCGACGAGGTCGGGCTCCTGGTGCTGAGCCCTGCCGGCGGAAAGGCGGTCTGGAGGCCGCTGCGCGACGTCTTTGCCCCCGCCTGGGAGAGTGCGTTGGAGCTGCCGGCCTTCGAACAGGCGCACACGGTGGACGGCAGCTCTGTCGTGCTTCTCGAGCGGGGTGGTCAGGTGTCGCGGTTCGTGCCCGGAGCCGAGTCGATCGACCGGCTCGACCGGCTCGAAGCGGACGAGGTACACTGGGCCTCGTCCGACCAGGGCGGAGCATTCGTGGGCGGACCCGACGGGGAGATCATCGCGGTCACTCCGGATCGGGCCTGGCGATACGAAGTCGGGAGCCAGGTGGAGTGGGCCGGTGTGGTGAACGAAGGCGTGGCCGTTCTGCTTCCGGATCACCAGTTGCGGCTGCTGGCCATCGGTGGGAACGACGCCTCGGCCGCGACGACGACCCCGGGATTGCGCGGTCCGGGCCTGGTCACCGCCTGGGGGCGGCGGCTGGCGTTCGTGGACGCCGAAGATGACCGGCTGCTGCGCCTGCTGACTGTCGACCCTCCGGAGACGGCGGGAGAGGTGCGGCTGGACGGACGGATCACGGCGATCTCCGCGTCTCCCTCCACGCACGAGCTGTATGCCGGGCTCGCCGATCCGCCGGCGGTCGCGACCGTGAACCGGTTTTCCTTCTCGCAAGAGGAATTGACCCGGCTGGATCGGGCTCCCGTCGACCTCCGTCCCAGCCTGTTCGGGGACTTCCTGCTCGTGTACGACGGCGAGCAGATTTTCAGGATCGACCTGCAGGACGGGGAAGTGGAAGCCATACCCGGCGAGTGGAGTTCGGATCTTCCGATCGGGCTTCAGGACGGGGCCGTGCTGAGTCGCACGGCCGGAAGAGTCGTCCTGGTGGACGCGCAGGGGCGGACTGCGGAGGACTCGCTCGTCGATGCGAGCGACGCCACCTGGCTCGCGGTCCGCTGGACTCCGGTTTCCCGGCTGGCTGCGGAGGTGCTCGAAGGCCAGCCCGTTGCGGTGACGCCGGGTCGTCCCGCCGCCGCGACGGGTGGAGAGGCGCCGCCGGGCGCCGAAGACGCGGCCCCGGATCCCGACGCGGGACTGGATCCGTCAACCGGTCGCACGGCGGCCGCGGATCCGGGCGTGCCGCCCGGATTCTATGCGATCGTCGGCTCGGCCCGGCAACGGGAGGGCATCGAGGCGCTGGTCGCGGATCTCCGCGGCTCCGGATTCCCCGTACGGGTCCAGTCCACGACGGATGAAGCGAACGAGACCTGGTATCGTGGCCTGGTGGGACCCTTCGACACGCGGGCGGGAGCGGAGGCGGCTTCCCGCCAGCTTCAGCGGGAAAGACAGCTGCAGAGCTGGGTGATGGGAATCGGCGCCAATGGCTGATGAACGGCCGGTGAACGAAGGGACGCAGTGGCTTCCCGACGATGCGTCGGTCGTCGCGCTCGTCCGGCAGCGCGGTGCCGGTGCCTGGGCGGCAGGTGTGGCTGTCGGGCTCGCCGATATCGTGGGTCAGCGGCGAGGCAGGACGTTCCTGGCGAATACAGAGACGGGGCAGTCGGAGCTCGACGGACTGATGGAAGCCACGGGCCAGCCCGGCCTGACTCAGGCCCTGGCGGGCGAACTGGCCGTGTCCAGGATCGCGCGATCCGCGCCCCAGCGATCTTTCGCTTTCCTGCCTGCCGGCTCACCGGCCCTGTCGCTGTCGCAGTTGCGGGCGGTCCCCGGGTTCCGCGACCTGGTCCGGCGAGTCGCCGAGCGCGGTGGCACTCTGCTCCTGTACGTAGCCGAAGAGGCCCTCGCCGAATTGCCTCCCGACCCCGACTTCGACCTTCCCGTCGACGGATGTATCGCCATCGGCGATATCGACGACCTGGCGCTGCTGGTCGGCGCACCCCTCCTCGCGCGGGTGGAGCGACCTGCAGGCGGCGCGACGATGGGCGAGGCGTCCGGAGGAGTGGCGCAACAGGAGGGTGATCCCGGTGCTCCGGGGAGCGGGGACGAACTGCTCCCGGCAGCGGAGAATTCCGATCCGCGGCAGCGGCGTGTGCCGGCGTGGCTGCCCTGGGCGGGAGTCGCGGCAGGGCTCGTGCTGGCCTGGCTCGCGTGGGGATCGTTTACCGGCCCGCCGGGCGATCCCGATTCCGACTCGTCCGCGGCCCCGGCGGACGAAAGGCCGATGCAGGCGGAGGTGTCCAGCGAGCCTGAGCAGACGGGACACGCCTCCACCGGCGAGAGCGGGGAATCGCCGCAGGCGGCCGCGGGCGCCGGCGGACCGGAGGACGATTCCGGTTCCGCGGGGACGGAAGCTGTCCCGTTCTCCGGTCCCGAGCTGTCCTACTCGGTACTCGTAGCCAGTTTTGCCCGGCCGGAAGATGCCGCACGGCATCTGCGGCAGCTGGATGCGGACGATGCGATGTTCTTCATCGCGCCGACCCCCATCCGGGAGCGCCTGTACTATCGCGTGCTCGCCGGTGCCCGGGAGGATCGGGTGGGTGCCGAGGGCCTGATGCAGGAGCTGGTGGACGCGGGCGCGAAGGAGGAGGTGCGCGGCTGGGATGTGAGACCGGTTCGTTTCGCCTGGCTGCTCGGGACCTACGAGGATCGGCGGGACGCTGATCGTCGCGTCGGCGAGCTGGAAGAGGCGGGGATCAGAGCCTACCGCCTCGCGGACGGCAGCCCCGAGCCACGATCGTGGCGAGTGTACGCAGGGGCCTGGGAATCTGAACAGGCCGCGGAGGAATTCGGCCGGATGCTCGGTGAGCTCGGTGAAACAGGAACGCTGGTCACGCGCAGAGGAAGGCCCCGTTGAAAATCCGTTCCCTCACGCTCGACGGCTTCAAGTCGTTCGCCGATCGCACCCGGGTCGAGTTTCACGGCGGCATCACGGCGGTCGTCGGACCCAACGGGTGCGGGAAATCGAACATCTCCGACGCCCTGCGCTGGGTGCTCGGAGAGCAGCGCCCGTCGGCGATCCGGGGCAGCCGGATGGAAGAGGCGATCTTCCAGGGAACTTCGCAGCGGAAGCCGATTCACCGCGCGGAAGTGACCTTGCAGCTCTCCAACGAGGACGGACTCCTGCCCGTCTCCTATCCGGAAGTCGAGATCGGCCGGACGGTGCTGCGTGGCGGCGAGAGCATCTACTCGCTCAATGACCAGACGGTCCGCCTCAAGGACATCCACGACCTGTGCAGGGACACCGGGCTGGGCGCCAACGCCTATTCGATCATCGAGGGTCGGATGATCGATGCGATACTCAGCGATCGTGCGGAGGAGCGGAGATCGCTGTTCGAGGAGGCGGCGGAGGTCGGCCGCTACAAGGACCGAAGGCGCACCGCGCTGCGCCGCCTGGAACAGGCCGAGCAGGACCTGAGGCGACTCGAGGACGTGATCGGGGAGGTCGGAACGAAGGTCCGATCGCTCGCGCGGCAGCGTGGCCGGGCCCGCAAGTATGCCGAGCTCAAGAACCGCAGGCTGCAGCTGGAGGTGGCCGTCGCCGACGCGAAGCTCCGCGCGCTGGAGGAGCGGCTCGCCGAGGTGGACGCGGGACTGGAACAATCCCGCAGAGTTCAGCCCGAACTGAGTGCCGCACTCGCCACGAAGGAGACGGAGCACGAAGCGCTGCGGCTCGCACTGGTCGAGGCGGAGCGGGACCGGAGCGGGAGGGCAGCGCGGCGGGAAGAGGTCCGGGTTCGGCTCGAAGAGCTGGAGCGACACAGGCTGCTCACGGACGAGCGCATCGCAGGAGCCAGGAGCCGGATCGAAGCGATCCGGTTCGAGCGCGACAGCCTGAAGGAGCGCCGGGACCTGCTGGCGACGGAACTGGCCGACGCTCGAGCGGACGCGGAGAGTGCCGAGTCCGAGCTGCGGATATTGCGGGAGTCCGAGACCGATCTCGTGGCAACGGTGGACGAGCTCCGGCAGAACCGGGCCCTGCTGGAGCGGGCCGAGGCCACGAGCCGGGAGCGGCTCGCCGCCGTGATCGAGGAAATCGGCTCGACCGGAGCGGCCGGCGAAGCGCTCCGGGAACGCAACCGGGAGCGCCGAAGAGAATTGCAGCGACGGGTCACGGAGCTCGAGGAGGCGGAGCAGTCGTTGGCCGCGCTGTCTGCGACCCTGGAGACACAGGCGCGGGATGCGCAGGAAGCCGAGCAGGAGCGGTCGGTTCTGGAGGATCGACTCGGCAAGACGAGGGTCGAGGAGCGGGAGCTCAGGGATCGAATCCGGGAATTGCGGGACCGGATCAACTCTCTCGAGGACGAGCTCGCGTCGGTCAACGCACGCGCTGGGGCCCTGAAGTCAATGATCACTTCCGGCCGGGACCTTCCGGCAGTCGTGTCCCGGCTGCTGTCGGACGAGCAGGTGTCAGCCGGCGTGCGGGGCGTGCTGGCTGAGTTCCTCACCCTGCCGGCCGCTGACGCGGCCGCCGTCGAGTCCTGCCTCGGACCTCTCCTGCACGGGGTCGTCGTGGACGACTGGCAATGCGTCAGGCGCATACGCGACTGGCTCGGCGGACAGGGTGACGGCGAGGGCCTGGTCCTCCTTCCCCTGGACCCGGGTCCCACCCGGCCGGCTTCGAGCGCGACCGGAGGGCTGGCGAGCCGGATCGAGGTGCACGGCGCTGGAGCCGAGTGGGCGCGGGCCCTGCTGGCAGGCGTTTCCGCCGGCGACCGCGAGTTCAAGCCGTCGGGAGAGCCCTGGGTGCTCCCGGACGGGAGCGGCCAGGATGCGTTCGGGGCCGTCCGTCTCGGTCAGCCGTCGGGGGGGAGGGGTGTCCTTCGCCGCAGAACCGAGCTGGAGGAGCTGTCGACCCGCCGGGCCGGGCTGGAGCTTGAGCTCGCAGGGCTGCGCGAGACCCGCGAGCGGCTGACCTCCGAGGCCGCCGCGCTGACCGAAGTGGCGGCTGCCACGGAACAGGAACTGGAGCGAGGATCGACGGACGCCCGTCGCAGGGAGGCGTTGCGGGCGGCCACGGCCGACCGGCTGGAGCGAACGCGGGAGCACGTGGCCGAGCTCGGAAGCCGCATCGCGGAACTGCGGGACAGCCTCGCGGATGAAGACCCGGCCCGGGAACGCGAAGCGGAACAGCTGGCGCTGCTGGAGGAGCGCAAGACCTCGGTCCAGGACGAACTGAGCGCGCAGAGAGAGGAGCTCGTGGCTGCCACGACTTCCTGGGAGAACGAGGCAGCCTCACTGCAGCGGAAACGACTGGAGATCGCGAGGAGCGAGGCCCGCGCGGCCGCCGCCGCAGACCGGGCGCGGCGCGCAGAGGAAGCTCGAGACGAACTCGAGCAGCGCGACACTCGCCTCGCCGGCGAGAGCGAAGAACTCGCGGCGACGATCGAGCGGGGTCAGCAGGAGCTCGGCGGCAGCGAGGAGACGCTGCAGTCGCTGTTCGAGGAGCGGGCCCGGCTGGATGTCGAGCTCCGTGCCGCCCAGGAGAAGCTCGATGCAGACCGGGAAGAGGCCGCGCGACGGGAGAGCGCGCTGCGCGAACTGCGACAGAGCGAGCGCGCCGGAAGCGAGCGATTACATGAACTGGAGCTCGAATCGACCCGCATGCGCGGACTTCGAGCTACGATCCGCGAGCGACTGGAGGCGGAGTGGGAGGAGGAGTTCGAGTCACTAGTGGCCCGAACCGAGCGGCCCGAATCCGGGGAGCCCGAAGCATGGGCGCAGGAGCTGGACGACATTCGTCGGAACCTGGTATCGATCGGCCCCGTGAATCTCCTCGCCGCGGCCGAGCATGATGAGGAGAAGGAACGACTGGACTTCCTGGAGGCGCAGAAGGCGGACCTGGAGTCCGCCCGATCGGATCTGCTCGATTCGATCCGGAGAATCAACGATGCGGCGTCCACGGCCTTCCAGGAGGTGTTCGACCAGGTCCGGGAGAACTTCCGCCGGATTTTCGTGACGCTGTTCGAGGGAGGAGAAGCGGACGTCTGGCTGGAGGACCCGTCGGACCCGCTGGACTCGGCGATCGAGATCTCGGCGAGTCCGCGCGGAAAACGGACCCAGCGAATTCACCTGCTGTCCGGGGGAGAGCGGGCCCTGACGGCGCTGGCCCTGCTGTTCGCGATCTACCTGGCGAAGCCCAGTCCGTTCTGCGTGATGGATGAGGTCGATGCGCCGCTGGATGAGTCGAACATCGGTCGCTTCACGGCCATGCTCGAGCGATTCAAGGACGAGACCCAGTTCATCGTGATCACGCACAACTCCCGTACGATCGAGGCGGCCGACCACGTGTACGGGGTGACGATGCAGGAGCCGGGTGTAAGCACGCTCATCGCGCTGGAGCTGAAGGACCTTCCCCGAGGGCAGGTGGCCTGATCGGGAGCGAAGGTCTCCGGCCCGGAAACGGACGGTTCGTGGTCGTCGGTTGCGGAACGGTCGTTCCGGAACCGGACCGGGCCTGCTCGGCCTACTGGATCGAGTCCGGACCGGTGAAGGCGCTGCTCGATTGCGGGCCCGGGTCGTTGCAGGCGATGGTGCGCCTCGGGCTGCCCTGGCAGTCGATCACGGATCTCGTCCTTACGCACTTTCACGCCGACCATACGGGTGCGGTTCCGGGCCTGATGTTCGCGCTCACCTGGGGGTTGCTCCCGGATCGGCGGACCCACCCGCTGACGGTGCACGGGCCGGTGGGAACCCGACAGTTCTTCGAGGCGGCGGCGTCCGCCTTCGGCACGTTCATGGAGGATCCGGGCTTCGAGGTGCAGATCCGCGAGAGCCGGTCAGCCGATCCCGTTCGACTGGCCGATGGCGTGCTGCTGAGGGCCCACCCGACGCCGCATACCCCCGAAAGCAGGGCCGTGAGCGTCGAATTCCCCGGAGGAGCGATCGCCTATACCGGAGACACGGGCCCATCGGACAGCCTGCCCGAGTTCTGCGCGGGGTCCGATCTCCTGGTCGCTGAGTGCTCGTTGCCGGATTCCCACGCGATCGATACCCACCTGTCGCCCCGCTCGGTCGCCGCACTGGCAGGTGCAGCCGCTCCCGGCTGCCTGCTGCTGACGCACGTCTATCCGCAGTTCCGCGCCGCCGCGGACGTCCCCGCTCTGGTCCGGCAGGCCGGCTGGACGGGCGAGATCCGAATGGCGGTGGAAGGGTGGGAGCGAACCTTCGGCCGGCGGGCTTCGACGAGCGGTTGAGGATCGGTTTGATCCGCCGGTCAGACTGCAGCTGACCGCCGCCCCCCGAACTCGCACCGGGAGCCCGTCTTGAACCCGACAGGCAGGGAGGGCGAGGAGTTCGCCGCTCGATGGCTGGCAGCGAACGGATTTCGGATCCTGGCGACGAACTGGCGTCGGGGAAGGGACGAGATCGACATCGTCGCCCGCGAGAAGGGTACGGTGGCCTTCGTCGAAGTGAAGACGAGGCGCCTCGGCCCCTGCGGAAGGCCTGCCGAGGGCTTGCGCGGTGACCAGCGAAAGCGGCTCGCCCGGGCCGCGGCTGCGTGGATCGGTCAGCATCCGGGCGAGCCCGGCGAGTATCGATTCGACATCGTCGAGGTCGTGATGGCCCCGGGCGGCCCGCCGCTCGTTGAGCTCCTGCGGGACGCGTTCCAGGCTGACGCCGGGTGAGTGCGACGTGAGCGGTTCCCCGCGCGATTGACCCGATCGTGGACCGCCCGTAGCTTCTCCGATCCCGGGCCCGCGGGGCCGGCGCGCGTGAATCCCGTCAGGACCGTGAAGGTAGCAGCGGTAAGCGTGTAAAGGTCGCCGCGGTCAGCCCGGGGATTTCCTCTCTCAGCGGTAAACCCCGCACGGATCGTTCTTTCATCGTTCGTGCGGGAGACGTAGCTTGGCCGGCATGTATCGAACCGCACTCGCCCGCAGCCACCGCCCCCGACGATTCTCCGAACTGGTCGGGCAGGATCACGTCGCTTCGACCTTGCGCGAAGCCGTCAGGCAGGACCGTGCGGCTCATGCCTACCTGTTCTGCGGGCCGCGGGGAATCGGGAAGACCACGGCCGCCCGCGTGCTCGCGATGGCCCTGAACTGTCCCGACCGCTCGGGCGGTGAACCGTGCGGAGTCTGCGAGTCCTGCGAATCGATCTGGTCGGGACGGACCTCGCTGGATGTCGTGGAGATCGATGCCGCCAGCAATCGAGGCGTCGAGGACGCTCGCGATCTCAGGGAGCGGGCGATGTACGCCCCCTCCGACGAGACGCGACACAAGATCTACATCGTGGACGAAGCGCACATGCTCACGCGGGATGCGTGGAATGCGCTGCTCAAGATCCTCGAGGAGCCACCGCCACGCGTGATCTTCGTGTTCGCCACGACGGAAGCGAACAAGATCAAACAGTCGGCGGCGCCGGTGATGTCCCGGGTGCAGCGTTTCGACTTCCGCCGGGTGACGGTGCCGGACCTCATGGCGCGGCTCCGCGAAGTGCTGGAACGTGAAGGGGTGGAAGCCGAGGAAGGCGCTCTGCTCGCCGTGGCCCGGCGGGCGGAGGGCGGGGTGCGCGATGCCCTGTCGCTGCTCGACCAGGTCCTGTCGTTCTCGGGCGATACCGTCCGGCTGGAGGACGTTCGCAGCATGCTGGGGCTGGTGGAAGAGGAGAAGTTTCTTCAGTTCTTCGAGCTCGCCTCGCAGGGCCGGCAGGCGGAAGTATTCGGTTACGTCCAGGCGCTTCTGGACGATGGATACGATCTCGCCGAGTTCATCCGGGGCCTGGGAGAAGCCCTCCGGCTGCTGCTCGCGGTCAGACTGGACCCGGCCGCGGCTCCGGAGGAAATTCCCGACGAAACGCGACGAGCGTTTGTCGAAGCGGCGGACCGATTCCGCCCAGACGAATTGCTGCGCATGCTGTCGGCGACCGCGGAGTTCGAAGCCTCGGGCCGCTTCCGGCGCAGTTCGCAGCCGCGGGTGCAGCTGGAGGTCCTGCTGCTCCGGCTCGCGAGTCTCAACGCGTCTCTCGGCCTGGACGAACTGCTCGACCTGCTCGAGGACCCGGATGCCGCGCCCGCTTCGCGCCCCTCCCGCGGCTCCGGCCCGGCCCCGAGCCGTGGCAGCGGCGGAGCGCCCGTGCGCGCCCCGGCGGCGAAGTCGAAACCGGAGTCGGAACCGGACCGGGAATCGGCTGAAGCCGCGGGCAAGGCGGTCGATGATCCCGCCACCCTGCGAAGCGCATGGCTCGCCGCGATCGAGGCGTCTCGCGGAAAGGGCCTCGGGGGAGAGGCGATCGGCCTGAAAGGGGCGACGATCAGCAGTCTCGATGGGGCGATTCTGAATCTCCGCGTACCGCCGGGGCTCGCTCCCGATCTGGCGGCATTTCTGGATGATCCGGTGCGGTCCGCGTCCTTCCGCAGGGAGCTGGCCGACCGGCTCGGCCTGAGTCCCGAACGGATCAGCTTCGCAATCGGGGACGCGGGCCCCCGTCGTCGCCTGACGGCGGAGACCGCGAGAGACCAGAAGCTCGAACAGATGATGGAAACGGACCCACGGCTGCGGGCCGCGGTACAAACACTCGACCTCAAGCTCAAGGAGTGACCGCAGCGTGGACAAGTCGAATCAGTTGCAGCAGTTGTTTCAGCTCGGGCAGCAGATGCAGTCGCGCCTGGCGGAGATTCAGCAGAAGCTCGAACAGGAAACGGTGACGGTCTCCAGCGGAGGCGGTCTGGTGGAAGCCACTGTGGACGGCAAGGGCACGGTCCGCGGGATCAAGATCGATCCGTCGGCTGTGGATCCCTCCGACGTCGAAATGCTGGAGGACCTGGTCGTGGCGGCGATCTCGGAAGCTCAGCGCCGGTCTCATGAGAAGATGGAGGCAGAGATGAGGCAGGCCACGGGGGGCATGCCGATGCCGGATCTCGGCTCCCTGCTGCGCTGAGGATCCGCCCGCTCACATGTCAGCGATCGAGTCCCTGATCCGGGAATTCGCCAGGCTGCCCGGTGTGGGCCGCAAGACGGCGCAGCGGCTGACGTTCTTCCTGCTCAAGAGTTCTCCGGAAGATGGCCGGCGCCTGGCCCGGGCGATCGAGCGGGTGATTTCGGAAGTCGTCGCCTGCTCGGTGTGCGGAAACCTCACTACGGAGGACCCGTGCGAGCTCTGCAGCGATCTGCGACGGGACCCGAGCCAGATCTGCGTCGTGGAGGAGGCGTCGGACATCCCGGCCATCGAGAGTTCGGGGCAGTTCAGGGGCCGCTACCACGTGCTCGGGGGGCACCTGTCGCCGCTGGACGGCGTCGGGCCGGATGAGTTGAACATCGCACCCCTGTTCGGCCGACTCGCGAGCGATGTCAGGGAACTGATCATTGCGACGAATCCGAGCGTCGAAGGCGAGGCGACGGCTTCATACCTGTTCCGGCTCGCGGCCGGGCACGAAGGACTGCAGGTCACCCGGCTGGCACGAGGCCTGCCGGTGGGAGGAGACCTGGAATACGCGGATGGCGTAACCATCGCCGAGGCGTTCAACGGACGCCGGGAGATGTAATGAGAGACAGGATTATCGTCGTACGGGACGATCACGAAGACTTCGTCGTGCGGGCGCTGAAGGTCGGCGCGGCGATCATCGCGGGCGTAGCGGTTGTAGGGGGGCTCGGTGTCGTACTGGCCCGCGATCAGATGGCGCGACACCAGCGCGACCTGTTCAGTGCGCAGCCGCTCCGCCGCCTGGCTGCGCTGGGCTTCCTGAAGAACCACCCCGGCGTCGACAACGTGCTGCTGCTGCGGGACTACCTGGCCTGGGAAGACAAGCCGCTGCTCCGGAAACGGGCTTCCGCGATTCTCGCGGGGATGGAGCACGAGCTGGCGGCGGCGGAGAGCGCCTGATCCCCGTGATTGAAGGGCGAGGGACGTCGGAAGAGATCGACTGCCGCATCGTCTACGTCGGTCCGCCGGGCAGCGGCAAGTCCTCCACCTTGCGGGCGTTGCACGGAATTCTCGATCCGTCGGCGCACGGTCGGTTTGTGTCACCGACCCGGGCAGACGGCAGTACTCCGTTCATGGACCTGCTGACCGTGGAGCTCGGAGGAGTCGCCGGACGCCGGCTGCGGCTGCAATTGGTCTCGGCCCCGGGCGATCCGGGCCGGGATGCGGTCAGGCGGACGATCCTCACCGGCGCCGACGGCCTCGTGTTCGTGGCGGATTCCGCTCCGGCTCGACTGAGAGCCAACGAGCAGGCGCTCGCAACGCTCCGGCGGGAGCTCGACGAGCTGGGACACCTGGAGCTGCTGCCTCTCGTCTATCAGTACAACAAGCGCGACCTGCCGGATGCGATCCCGCTGGACGACCTCGATCGCGCTCTCAATCCGGCCGGGCATCCGTTCTTCTCGTCGATCGCGGAGCGCCGCGAGGGTGTGGTGGACCCGTTGACGGCAGTCTCCGAGCGCCTGATCCGCGCTCTCACCTGAAGGACGGCTCTTGCGGCAGTCGGTGAATTTCCCGAACGCGTTGACCACGATGCGTGTGATCCTGGCCCCGCTGGTGGCCGCGCTGCTGCTTCAGCCGAACGCCTCGGCCCGCCTGGTCGCGTTCATCGTCTACGTCGTGGCGGCCGTATCGGACCTCGTAGACGGCGAACTCGCCCGGCGACGGGGCGAGGTCACGGACTTCGGCAAGCTGGTGGATCCGATCGCCGACAAGCTGCTGCTCGTCGCGACGCTGATTCCGTTCTGGGTTATCACACGAAATCAGCCGGAGCTCGGCGGGCTGCCGATTTTCGGTGGCGTGCCGCTGTGGGTGCTTCTGGTGTTCTTCGGACGTGAGTTCCTGATCACCGTGCTGCGAACCCGGGCGGCGCGCAGTGGAACGGTGGTTCCCGCGATGCCGATCGGGAAATACAAGGCGACGGCGCAGAGCGTGTTCAGCGGGTCGATGATCCTCTGGCTGGCCCTGCGCACGGCCGCGATCCAGAACGGCTGGAGCGGTGAAACCTACCGGGCTTGGGAGACGTTCCACGGCTGGTTCACCTCGATCATGTTGATCGTGGCGCTCATCCTCACCGTCGTGTCCCTGTTCGTCTACTTGAGGGCGTTCCGACGGATCGAGAAGGGGAAGACCGCTTGACGGGGCCCGGGACGAGTCCCGGTGTGAAGTCCGCGATCGAAGCGCTTTCCCGCCTGAAGGAACGCGGGGAGACGCTCGCGGTGGCGGAGAGCTGTACGGGAGGCGGACTCGGGTCGATCCTGACTTCGGTACCGGGGGCCTCGACGGCGTTCATCGGAGGAGTGATCGCCTATCGGGACTCGGTGAAACTCGCGCTCCTCGGCGTCGGCGCCACGACCCTGGCGGCGCACGGAGCGGTGTCCGAGCCGTGCGCGCTGGAGATGGCCGACGGTGTGCGCGACCGACTGGAGGCGGACTGGGGCGTGTCGATCACGGGGATCGCAGGCCCGGACGGCGGCAGCCCGGACAAGCCGGTAGGGACCGTCTGGATCGGCCTTTCAGGTCCGGGTCTGTGCGTCGGAGAAGCGCATCGCTTCCCGGGAGACCGGGAGCAGGTTCGAAGCGCAGCGGCGAATGCGGCGCTGGCCCTGCTGATCCGCTCCGTGGGGGTCGAAAATGGCTGAGCCGTCGGTCGCCTGCCTCGAGGGGACCGGAGGTGTTCGTGTCTCGTATCGGCTGTGGGAGAGCCCCGGGTCGCGGGGAAGCGTCCTGTGCGTGCACGGACTCGGTGAACACTCGGGTCGTTACCAGGGCCTGGCGGACGCGATCGCGCCGCTCGGACTGGATCTGTACGCGATCGACATGCGGGGACACGGACGGACGCAGGGCAGACGGGGACACGTCGGGCGATTCGACCGCCTGCTCGAGGACCTGGACCGGTTGCGGCTGCGGGCGGGAGGCGGTGCCGCCGGCCGCCCGTACTTCCTCGTGGGGCACTCGCTGGGTGGCCTGGTGGCGGGCCGGTACGCCGAGGTCTTCGTTCCCGATGGACTGCAGGGCTTGGTGCTCGTTGCCCCCTATGTGGACGTGGCGATGGAGGTGCCGGGGTGGAAACGAAGGCTGGGGTCGGCCGCCGATCGCCTGGCGCCAGGCCTGACGCTGGACAACGGGCTCGCTGTCGATGAACTGTTCCGTCGCGAATCCGACCGGTCCGCCTACCGGGACGACCCGCTGGTGCACCGGCAGATCAGCGCCCGGCTGTGGGGAGAAATGCAGCGCGCCTCCGCTCGGCTGGTGGATGATGCGCCCCGCCTCAGGGTTCCCGTGCTGGTGCAGCTCGCCGGGGCGGACAAGGTGGTCAGCAACGCCGCCACCCGCGAGTTTGCTGCGCAGCTTCCATCGAAGGCCGAGATCATCGAGTACGACGACGCATTTCATGCGCTGTTTCACGATCCGAGAGCGCCCGAGATATTCGAAGACCTGAGAGGGTGGCTGGCGCATGTGCTCGCGGAGCGAGACGACGAATCGCGATTGCAGGCTTCGCCGGGACGGGCGGGAGCGGTCCGGGCGAGACTGGCGGAATCAACCCTGGAGGAGAAGTGAGACCCAGACGACCGGCTGAGATGCCGGATGAAGCAGTAGGAGCGGATGCACAGGCGGCACTACCCGAGGACGACGGTGGAGTCGGCGCGGGGGGAAGCGGAGCATCCGGGGGGGCGGAGGCCGGCGGAGCGCTGGAGGCTCTGCCGGATGCCGAGGTGCTGCTGTCGGAACTGAACGCGGCGCTCCACGACAACGAGGAGCTGCGCGACCGCCACCTGCGGCTCGCTGCCGAGTTCGACAATTTCCGGCGGCGAACACGGGCGGAGCAGGACCAGGTTCGCGCCCTGGCCCGGGCGGAGATCGTTCGTTCCGTGTTGCCCACCCTGGACGACCTGGCGCGCTGGCGCGACATCCCGAACGAGTCCACGTCGGTGGAGGCGCTCGACCAGGGCCTCGACCTGATTCTCCGTAATCTCGCCAAGGCGCTGGAAGATCACGGTGTCACGCGGATCGAGGCCCGGGAGGCCGAGTTCGATCCGGAACTGCACCAGGGCGTCCTGACGGCGGAAGCGTCGGGTCCCGAAGAGGACGGGACGATTTCGCGGGTCTTCTCGGAAGGATACCGGCTGGGGGACATTCTGGTCCGTCCGGCACAGGTGGAAGTGCGCAGCTGGTCGGGGCCGACGGACTCCCGGCCGACAGAGGGCGCCGGAGGAGATGAGGTCGATCCGGGTTCGGCCGGCCCTCCGGCGGATGAGGGCTTTCCGCACTGATGGCTACTCGCACCAAGGACTACTACGCCATCCTCGGCGTCACCACGAGCACCAGCGACGACGAGATCAAGAAGGCGTACCGGAAGCTGGCGAAGCAGTACCACCCGGATCGGAATCCCGACAAGCCGGCCGCGGCCGAGAAGTTCAAGGAGGTGGCCGAGGCCTATGACGTGCTTTCCGATCCGGACAAGCGGCGGAAGTACGATCAGCTGCGGCGATTCGGCGGGATGGGAGGACTGGGTGGCAGCGGCGGGTTCCGTCCGGGGGGGGGAGGCTCCGGTGGCCCGACGATGGGAGGCGATGGCCGGTCATTCCGGTTCGAGGACGTTGGTGGACTGGGCGACATCTTCAGCTCGATTTTCGATTTCGGTAAGAAGGGCGCAGACCGACCGAGCGGCCCGTCACGCGGACACGACGTCGAATATCTCGTCGAGGTCCCGTTCAGGACGGCCGTGCGCGGTGGGAAGGTCCGGCTCTCGATACCGATCAACGAAGAGTGCGCGACCTGCAACGGCTCGGGCGCTGCGCCGGGAGCGAAGAGCGACCCCTGCAAGGAATGTAGCGGGCGCGGTACGATCACCTTCGGGCAGGGGTCTTTCTCCGTGCCCCGCCCGTGTCCGGCCTGCCTCGGCCGTGGCAAGATCCCGCGCGAGTTCTGCCCGGCCTGCAGTGGCAGGGGAGAGGTGACGCGGAAAAAGCGGATCAGCGTCACGGTTCCCTCGGGGGTGGACAACGGATCGAAACTGCGGATCGCGGGTCAGGGGGAGCGGGGCCCGCAGGGCGGTCCGCCCGGCGACCTGATCGTGAAGTTCAAGGTGAAGGAAGACCCGTTCTTCGAGCGCGACGGGCTGGACCTGAAGTGCGAGGTGCCGATCAACCTGGCCCAGGCGATGATGGGATCCAGGGTCAAGGTCAGAACCGCCGACAACCGGAAGGTCGTGCTGAAGATCCCGGCCGGAACCCAGTCGGGGACCACGTTCCGCATCAAGGGGCAGGGCGTGGAGAAGGGGGAGAAGCGCGGGGATCAGCTCGTGAAGGTCACAGTCCGGCTTCCCGAAAAGCTCACCGAGGAGGGGCGGGAAGCACTCGAGAAACTGGTCGAGGTAGAAGAGCTCAAGCATTAATCTGTAAAGGTTATAACACCTCCTCCGATTACAGAGGCATCATCCAGGTAGAGCACGGCGCTCTGACCGGGCGTCACGGCGTCCTGTGCCACGGCGAGCTCCAGAGTGAAGCTCTCTGCGTCCGCCCGGACCACGGTGGCGGGCACGAGCGGTGCCTGGTGGCGGATCCGAACCCACGCTTCCGCCCCCGGGAGGGGAACGGGCGCCAGCCAGTTCGCGGTTTCAGCCACGAGCCGCGTTCGGCCGAGAGAAGCCCGGGGCCCGATCACGACCTCCCGGGTGTCCGGCCGGATCTCTACCACGAACATCGGCTCCGGAAAACCTCCCGGAAGTCCCTTCCGCTGGCCGATCGTGAATCCGGCATATCCGCCGTGCCGGCCGGCTTCGGTGCCGTCCTCCAGCACTACGGGACCAGGCGAAAGCGCAGGGTGGGCGATCGGGAGCCGTCGTCGAAGTACGCCTTCGTAGTCGCCATCCGGCACGAAGCAGATCTCGAACGACTCCGGCTTTTCGGCCGTCACGAGGCCGAGCTCGCGGGCGCTGGCCCGCACGTCGGGCTTCGTCAGCTCGCCGACGGGCAGGAGAAGCCGCTCGAGTACCGACCGGTCGATCCCCCACAGGAAGTATGTCTGGTCCTTCCGCTCGTCCTGCCCGCGGGCAAGGCGGAGTGTTCCGTCCGCCGCGCGAAGAACCCGGGCATAGTGGCCCGTCGCGACGTATTCGCAATCGAGCGCGTCGGCGCGCCGCACGAGATCGCGGAATTTCGTGAAGCTGTTGCAACGAACGCAGGGAATGGGAGTCCGTCCGGCGGCGTATTCCGAGACGAAATCATCGATCACGTCGCGAGTGAACGCCTCCTCCAGGTCAAACACCTGGTGAGCGATCCCCAGCCGGGCGGCCACGGCCTTCGCGTCCGCGATTCCCTCGAGTCCGCAGCAGACGCGCGCGCCCTCGGGGACGTCCCCGTAGCAGAAGGTCTTCACGGTGGCTCCCACGACGCGCCAGCCGTTCCGCACGAGCAGCGCGGCGGAGACACTGGAGTCGACGCCACCGGACATGGCGCACAGTACGGTTCGGCCCTCGCCCGCCGGTAGCCGCGCGCCGTCCCGGGACTCCGATCCCACCGTCTTTTCTGCAGGCCGGCGCACAGTCACACGGGCCCGGCGAGCGCGGCCCGCGCCCGCGCCGCCGCCCGGACCGTCGCCTGGCCGGCCCGTCGCACCTGCTCCGCCGCGGTCGCCGGCCCGAAGCTGAAGCGAACGGCCGCGTAATCCCCGGCCGGAGCTGCACCCATCGCCGCGAGAACGTGAGAGCCGGCCTGACTCCCGCTGCTGCAGGCGGAGCCTGAAGAGACTGCGATGCCGGCCAGGTCGAGGCCCATGAGGAGTGTGGCGGCGTCGACGCCGGGAACGCCGACGCTGAGGAGCTGCGGAAGCCGAACCGGCGCGTCTTCCGCGTGGACCACCAGGCCGTCGATGCCGGCCCGGAGCTCGGCGGCGAGCGCGTCGCGCATCGCGGACCAGCGGGGCCCCGCCTCGGGGAGCTCCCGCACGGCGGCCCGCGCCGCCGCGGCGAACGCCGACGCCCCGCAGGGATTCTGGGTACCCGGCCAGCGGCCTCCCTCCTGGGAGCCCCCGTAGACGAGTGGCTCGAGGGGGATGTTGCCTCGGACGACGAGCGCCCCGACCCCTACGGGACCGCCGATCTTGTGGGCCGTCACGGTCAGCAGGTCGGCCGGGACATCGGCCAGGGAGACCGGTAGCTTCCCGAACGCCTGGACCGCGTCCGTATGGAACAGGGCGCCGCGCTCGTGCGCCACCCGGCATAGCTCGGCCACGGGCTGAACGGCGCCGACCTCGTTGTTCGCCCACATCACGGAGACCAGTGCCGGTCGGCCCCCCGCGTCCGCGAGGGCGACGTCGAGCGCCGCCGGATCGACGACGCCGGCCGAGTCGACCGGAAGCGCGACGAGTTCGGCGCCGTCCAGGCTCGCCCGCTTCGCTGCCTCGAGCACCGCTTTGTGCTCGATGGCTGATACGACCAGCCGGGGCTGTGCGCCCGCGTGCGCCCGGGCGAATCCCAGCACGGCGAGATTGTCGGAGACCGTCCCGCCTGCCGTGAACACCAGCTCGCTTCGATTCACGCCGAGCAGCGTGGCGATCTCCGCGCGGGCACTCTCCAGAACGTCCTGTGCCGCGCGCCCGAATCGATGGGCCGACGCCGGGTTGTAGTCGGCTGCTCCTGCACAATCCTCCCACGCCGCGCGCGCCTCGGCGCGGAGGGGAGAGGTGGCCGCGTGGTCCAGATAGATCCGATCGTTCATGCTCATATCGACGGGAACATGGGGGCCCGGGGACGGGAACGCACCTCGCCGGGCCCGCCGGGATATGCCGAGGAGCGCCGGATCACGGATCCCGCGACCCCGTACCGGGCGATCCCGCCGCCGCAGGTCCCGCTCTTCCACGGGGCGCCGCTCCGGGACCTGCTGGACCCGGGCGTCGAGCTGAGTACCAAGCATGGAGGGAAGAAGTCCACGGAGGCCGGGTTAACCCGCTCGACGAGTGCCGCCCTGTGCAGCGTCATCCCGCCGTCCGCGATCGTCGGACTCGATATCGGGATTCTGGCGCCTTCTCCCCGCTTCGCGCGCGTCGGCGGGTGATCGACCTCCTCACGGGACGACCCTCAGGCTTCCCGCCCCGCGATCCTCCCTCCCAGGATACAGCCCCCGAGGAACGTCCCCTCCAGCCCCCGCTTCCCGTTCATTCCGCCCCCGCCGAACCCGGCCGTCTCGCCCGCCGCGTAGAGCCCGGGGATCGGTTCTCCGGACCGGTCCAGGACACGGCTCGCGAGGTCTGTCTGCAGGCCGCCCATCGACTTGCGGCTCACTATGTGCTCACGGATCGCGACGAGGGGCCCGGCGTCCGGGTCCAGGATCTTCTGCGCGTCGCAGGTCCGGATCCGGTCTCCGATCCAGCGCCGCGCGAAGGCGATCCGGCGCAACTGCTCGTCGTCGTGAAAGCGCGATCCGAGAGCGATCCTCGCGTCGTAGCTCGTGGCGGCTTCCATCACGGCGCCGAGGTCGACGGAACCGTCCCCGACGAGGGCGTTCATCTTCTCTACGAGCTCCGGCAGGGACTCCGCGCTGACGACGTCCTCGCAGTTCCGGGTCACTTCCTCGTACAACCAGCGGTTGCCGCGCAGCAGATCGGAAAGAACGCGCGTCCGGCTCTTCGCACGGAAAGAGGGATTGAACTCGGAGCCCGAGATCGCGAGTTCTTTGAGCGCGATCTTCCGATTCAGGAGCTGCCAGGAGTAAGCCCGCTCCTCGGCGCAGATCCGGGCGACCAGGTCGTGGGTGTCATACCCGGAGACGAGCGGCATCGGCCCGATCCGTTCCCCGCGCCAGTTCAGCCACAGGGCGGACTTCGGGGGCACGAGCGAGAGACCCTGGTCCGGCATCGCCGGCTTCCAGTGCCGCACGCCGGCCGCGTAGTTCCACTGCCAGTCGAGGTGGGTGACCCGGCCCCCGACCCGCTCGGCCGCGTCGTGCAGCCTGCCGTCGGAATACCGGTGCGACCCGTTGAGCAGCACCTCGGGTGGCCGGCCCCAGTCCGCTGGCCAGTGCCTTCGGACCCGGTCCAGGTCGCCGTTGATCCCCCCGGAGGCGAGCACGACGGACTCGCCCTTCGCCTCGAACCTCTCGCCGGTGCCCTCGAGCGCGCCGCGGCAGCCCGTCACTCGCCCGTTCGTCGTGACGAGAGACTCGGCCCGGTGCCCGAACCGCATCTCGAGCCGGGCGCGAGCCGGGTCCGCCAGCAGGGTCCGGTTCACCACCGCGGCGAGCTCGGAGCCCGTGCCCCAGACGATGTGCCAGCGGGGGACGGAGTTGCCGGGCCGATACAGGCCGCGCTCCACCCACAGGGGTATCGGCATGAACTTGACCCCTAGCCCGACGAGCCAGTCGTGGACCTCGCAGTTCGCCCGGTGCACGTATGCCTCGGCCCAGGCACGGGGCCATCGGTCGTCCGGGTCGAATTCCGCGAAGGAGAGCCAGTCGCGCAGTCCGAGCTCGGTGCTGTCGCGGATCCGGAATCGACGCTGGACCGGCGTATCGGCGAACCAGATTCCCCCGAAGCTATGGCGGGCGAGTCCGCCCAGGTTCGCCTCCACGTCGCGGTCGAGCAGGAGCACCCGTCGCCCGCGACCGAGCGCTTCGATCGCCGCAGCGACGCCGGCGATCCCGGCGCCGACCACGATCACATCGGCCTGGTAGCTGTGCATGCTGCCTCTCCCCGGGAGGAGATGTCGGAGCGGGGGACCCGAAGGCCTAATCTACAGCGAGAAGACCCCGAGCGAGCAGATGTCTTCGACCTCGAGGGTCTCTGGCGTCCAGAACGGCTCGCCGAAAGGTCGCCGGACCCGCGAGCCGTAATGCCTGCCCTGCGACTCGACCAGGTCGGGCAGCGGCTGTCCGGTCGGGAACAACTCCCCCGCCTTCGACGCACCCTCGAACTGGGACTCGTAGCAGCCGATCGCCTGCTGCTTGCGCGCGAACTCCTCCTCCGAGAGGCCCACCACGAAGGTCGGCCTTACCGCATCCTCCCGGTAGGCGAGCGCATGGACCACCTTGGCGGGCCGGTGCGCGGGAAGGGCCCGCAGCGACGCCTCGCCATAGTGCGCGAGTCCCGCCAGGAAACAGGCATCCCGTCCCAGCTCGGCCGTGATCCGATGGTCGGGATGGCGCCCCGTGAGGAAGGGGAGGATCACGACCCGGGGACGCAGGCGGCGCAGCGCCGCCACGAGCCGGGCGCGCATGTCGTCCGTGTTGTGCAGTCCGGCATCGGGGAAACCGGCGTTCTCTCGCACCACGACCCCGAGAACCGTGGCCGCCCTGGCGGCCTCGGCGGCCCGGATCTCCGCCGTGCCCTTCGTCCCGGTCTCGCCCCGGGTGAGGTCCAGGATCCCGACTCGTCTCCCGAGTGCCGCGGACTTGGTCAGTGTACCGCCGCACAGCAATTCGGCATCGTCGGGATGCGGTGCGATCGCCAGCAGATCGAGCGCGGATTCGGTCATCGGTTCTCCCTGCGGGTCAGCGGCAGGCGGGCTGGCTCATTCGTAGCGCAGCGCATCCACGGGATCGAGCGTCGCGCCGCGGGCAGCCGGGTAGAGTCCGAATCCGACTCCGGTGAAGATCGATGCCCCGAGCGCCACGGCGATCGCCCACAGGGGAACCGAGGCGGGGATCGGGGTGAACCGGGTGACGAGCGACACGACGATACCGCCCAGCGCCATGCCGATCGCGCCTCCCAGGGCGGTCAGGGTCGCAGCTTCGACGAGAAACTGCAGCAGGAGATCGCGCCGTCTGGCGCCCATGGCTTTGCGCAGCCCGATCTCGCGGGTGCGTTCGGTGACCGAGATCATCATGATCCCGATCACGCCGATTCCGCCGACCATCAGCCCGACGCCGGAGAGGGCGATCATCACCGCGAACAGGACTCCGGTGAGCTTGTCCCAGAGTTCGATGAACTGGTCCTGCGTGATGATCTCGAAATTGTCATCCTCGCCCGGCTCGAGGCCCCGGATCTGCCGCATGGAGCCGCGCACGACGTCGATCGACTGTTCGAGGGAAACGCCCTCCTCGGGCTGCACCATGAACGCGATCATCCGGGACCAGACGTCCAGGTTCTTTCGTGCCGCCGGGAAGGGGACGAACACCCAGTGGCTCGCCAGGCTGGCGAACACGTTCGCCGGCTTGCGATAGATTCCGATGACCTCGAACTGCGCATTCCGGCTTCTCGGCCGGCCGATGGTAATGTGCTTGCCGATCGGATCGGTCCCCTCGAACAGGTCCAGGGCGACCTGTGAATCGATCACGGCCACGGCCGTCCGACGGGCCTCCTCCACCGCCGTGAACCAGCGGCCATCCACGACGTCGCCGTCGTCGATTTCCAGGTAGCTCGCACCGACGGCGTACAGACTGATCCGGACGTCCTCGCCGTTGGCGCTGGCGTGATAGCCCGCCTGACCGAGGTCGGCCAGGGCGCTCACCCGATGGATGCCGGGGAGCTGGCCCAGTTCCTCGACCCAAACCGGGTCGAGGGGCGGATTCTTGAAGAACTCGTTCTCCTCTTCCTCGAGGCCGGTGCCGAATTCGCCGCCTCCCACGGGCGCGTGAAACACGTAGAAGGTCGTCATGCCGCCTGCCGACAAGGCGTCGCTGAAGCTGTCGTTCATTCCCTGGACGACGGCGGCCATCGCCATTACGACCAGCACGCCGATCGCCACTCCCAGGATCGTCAGACCGCTGCGGACCTTGTTTGCGTTGAGGGAGTCCCAGGCGACCCGCAACCCCTCGCGCAAGGTCGCGACCAGGCCCATGCCATGGGACCTGCGGCGCCTACTCACTGCGCAACGCCACGATCGGGTCCTGTCTCGCGGCGCGGTACGCCGGGTACAGTCCGGAGCCGACGCCCACCAGCAGGCCGAGTGTGAGGCCGGCGGCGATTCCCCAGGGCGGCACGGAGGCCGGCATGGGAGTGAACGCCTCGACCGCCTTCGCGATCCCGATGCCGAGGATGATGCCTACGATCGCGCCGATGATCGATAAAGTGGAGGACTCGGCGAGAAACTGGATCATGATGTCCCGCCGTCGCGCCCCGACCGCCTTGCGGATTCCGATCTCGCGGACCCGTCCGGCCACGGAGAGCAGCATGATGTTCATGATCACGATCCCCCCGACGACGAGCGAAATCGACACGAGGCCCGGAATCGCCGCGAACAGGACGCGGACGATCTTGTCCCAGGTGTCGAGGAGCTCGCTCGAGGTCTCGATCCAGAACGTGTTTTCCTCGCCGGGCCTCAGCCCGCGATCGGTTCGCAGCGCACCCTCGACCGTCACCTGCGCCGCCTCCATCTCTTCAAGGCTGCGCATCTTCACGCTGATCTGGTCGACTTCGGACGGATTTCGCGCGTAGGTCTGCCGATACACGGAGAACGGAAGAAGAATGGAGGCGTCCCGGATGTTGCCGAACAGGCCGCCCTGCTTGTCCCACACGCCCACCACCTCGAACCTGTGCGATCCGATCCGGATCTCCTTACCCACCGCCTCGACGTCGGGGAACAGCTTCTCGGCGATCTCCGCTCCGATGACGGCGACCTTGAGACCGCGGCGCTCATCGAGCGGAGTGAGGCCGCGCCCGTCCAGTACCTCCCAGCCCTGCAGCGCCTCGTAGCCTTCCGAAGCGCCGATGAGACGGATATTCCTGCGGTTCCGATCCTTGTACGTGACCTCGTCGAACCCCCGGTCGGAGCTGTAGGCCAGTCTCCAGGCCTCGGGCACGGCCCTTCGGACGACCTCTACGTCATGCAGGGTCAGGTTCGGGTTGCGGGCCTGCCGGCGCCGCCGCTCTTCCGTTTCCGCGCCCGTCTGAATCCGGCTGCGCCGCACGACGGTGAACGTGTTTACCCCGAACAGCGATCCGGCGAAGTCTTCCTGCACGTATCGGTTCATTCCCTCGACCACGGTGATCACGGCGATCAGGAAGGTGATGCCAATGATCACCCCGATCAGAGTGAACGCCGACTTCAGCTTGTGCGCCCAGACCTGCTGGAGAGCGATCCAGATTCCCTCGAGAACGAACACGCGGCGCCCGCAGCCTCTCCGCGGTCCCTCAGACCCCGGCCAGCAGGCCGTCGGCCCGAGCGTCGTGAGACTCGATCAGCCCGTCGCGCAGCGTGACCACGCGCTGCGCCTTGTCGGAGATGTCGTGCTCGTGCGTGACCATGATGATCGTCTGACCCGAAGCGTGAAGCTCCTCGAATACGTTCATGATCTCCTCGGAGGTCTTCGAATCGAGGTTACCGGTCGGTTCGTCGGCCAGGAGGATGGAGGGGTCGTTCACGAGGGCGCGCGCGATCGCCACGCGCTGACGCTGCCCTCCCGACAACTCGTTCGGCTTGTGATGGGTCCGGTCGGCGAGATCCACCGTGGCGAGAGCGTTTCTCGCCTTCTCCTGTCGCTCCTTCGCCGGAATGCCGGCGTAGATCAGGGGCAACTCGACGTTGTGCAGCGCGCTCGCACGAGGAAGCAGATTGAAGGTCTGGAACACGAAGCCGATTTCGCGGTTCCGGATCCGGGCGAGTTCGTCGTCATCCAATCCCTGAACCGGTGTGCCGTTGAGGATGTACTCGCCCGCCGTTGGCGTGTCGAGACATCCGATGAGGTTCATGAGGGTGGACTTGCCGGAGCCGGAGGGGCCCATGATCGCGATGTACTCGTTTCGCCGGATCTCCATGTCCACGCCGGCGAGCGCATGGATCGTCTCCGAGCCCATCTGGTAGAGCTTCGTCAGCCCGCGGGTCTCGATGATGACCTCGTTCCCGTTCATCTGCATCCCTTGTTCCCCGTTCATTCGCCGTCCGTCGTCGTGCTGTCGGCCTCCGCGGCCTTAACGGCGTCGCCGTCGCTCAGGTCCCGGATCGCCTGGTAGGTGCCCGAGACCACGATCTCCCCTTCCTCCAACCCCGAGAGCACCTCGAAGTAGCTGTCCCCGGCCACTCCCACCTCTACCGGCCGGAAGCGCGCCAGGCCGTCCACCACGACGAAGACGCCTTCGATGGGCTCGTTCGACGCGCGGGCTTCCGATCCGCCGCTGCCTTCTTCCAGTTCGTTGGGCATCCGCTCGAATTCCGACGGATCCATCAGGGTAAGCGAGATGATCGGAATCGCGAGGACATCCGGCCGAACGTCGGTGATCACGTCGGCCGAGGCGGACAGGTCGGGACGCAGTTCCGCCTCGGCATCTTCGAGGGTCACCCGGATCTCGAAGTCGATGGCCTGATCGGCGCTGGACACCTGCTGGCTCCGGGGACGGATGGAGCTGTTCCCGATCTTGGTCACCCGTCCCACGAATTCGCGGTCGGGGAACGCGTCCACGGAGACGGACACCGAGTCGCCGATCGAGATGTCGGGGACGTCCGTCTCGTCCACCTCGATCACGGCCTCCATCACGGAAAGATCCGCTACGGTGATCAGCAGGCTGCCGGGGTTGTTCATCGTCCCGACGATCGCGGTTTCGCCCTTTTCGACGTTGAGACGCGTGACCCTGCCGCTCATCGGCGCCCGTATCACGGTCTTGGCCAGATTGTCCCGCGCCTCCTTGAGGCCCGCACGCGCCATGTCCACGGCGTGACGCCCCGACTGCGCGAGAGCTTCCTGCACTTCCGCGTTGGTCCTCGCGGTTTCGAATTCCGTCTCGGTCACCATCTCGGGCAATCGTGCCTTCAGGTCCCGGATCCGCTCCCAGTCCCGGTTCGCCTGCAGGTAATTGCCGCGAGCCTGAGCTTCGCGCGCTGACGCCTCCGCCAGTCCCGCCTCGGCCCGTTCCACGGCCGCCTCGAAGCGGGCCGGATCGATGACGAGCAGCAGATCCCCCTCGTCGACCTCATCGCCTTCCTCGACGTTCAGCTCCACGACCCGACCCGAAACGTCCGCGCTGATGTCGACGAGACGTTTGGGCTCGATGTACCCCGTCGCCGAGACCCGGGCGACGAGGTCCTGCCTCGCAACCTGCTCGGTTCGCACTTCCACCATATCCTCCCGCCCGCTCCGCAGGGCGAGGATCGCCATGATGGCGAGCAGTGCCGCGACCGCTATCCCGATCAGAATCTTTTTTCCGCGTGACATTCATTTCATCCGCTGGTTTGGCATTCCGGGAGCGAAGTCGCCGCCAGGCGACCGATCTCCCGTACGTCGGCTCGCGGCGGGCGGTTTCGACGCGTCTGCAGGCGGATCCCGCTTCAACGCGGCTCCCCGCCGGAACTAACACCCCGAACGCGCGCACCGTTCAGCGATGCCGGCGGGCCGTCCCCCCGGCGACCCTACATGGGCGCGAAGATCGCCGTGATCGCCTTCAGTACGACATAGGCAAGCACCATCACGGTGCAGGCGCTGCCCGCCGAGACCTTCGGATACAGCCGGCTGACGGCGACGCCGAGCAGGATCATCGTCCAGATCCCGAACAGGTTCAACCCCGCCAGGAACCGGTAGGCGTACGAACCGCTGTCCAGGAACGGCGTCAGCAGGTGGAGCGACAGCGTCGTCCGCAGGTCCTGGCGCGCCAGCAGCAGCGGCAGCGTCGCGAGTCCACCGGCCGCCCAGACGATGTAGGAATGTGCCGTGCAGGCCAGAATCGCTACGAATCGCTGCTCGCCTCCCAGAATCGCGTTCCAGATCAGCAGGATGAAGCCGGACACGAACACCATGAGCAGCAGGGGAACGAGGATCGTTGCGACCCAGCGGATCACGTTGCTCGCTCCCATGAACTGCTTGACCGCTTCGACCTGCTCGGGGGGGGCGTCGGGCGGAAGATTGGCGAGTGCCATCTTCTCGATGAGCTCGACCGGGATCAGTGCCTGAACGACCAGTCCGAGTGCGATGACGACGAGCGCCGCCCCGATCCACCTGGGGGTTTCCTTGAGCTCGTCGAACAGCGAGGCAGGCGACGTGAAGACCTGCAGGATCCGCACGGGAAGTGGGGGCAGCGCGTTCATCGGCCCGGTGGAATCCAACGATTTGCCGTACCTCGATTCGTTCACTGCCGGTCCTCCATGTCTGGTTCGCCGGCGGGTCCGTCAGCGGACCCGTCGGGCTCGAACAGGCGGATCGCGACCCATGCGCGCTCTGGGATCTCGGCCCGCAGCACGCGGCCGGTCGATCTCTCCGTCCATACGATGTGGCGGGTGTCGCCGATCTGAATGTCGTGGCGACGGGCGGCCAAGATCGGTCCGGCGGGAAAGGCGAGCTCGACGTCCTCGACCGCTTCGAGGCGGATCCCCGATCGTTTCACATCGTCCGGCGTAAGGGCATCCACGGTTCCGCTTCGCCCCGCCTCGGCGTTGCCGAAGCGCTGGATCAGAAACCAGTAGTGGTGCGCCACTCCCGTCTGGATCAGCACGATCCCGCGGTCGGCGAGCACCTCCGTCATTCGCTCGCCTTCCTGGTTGGATGTCGTGACCCGGATCCGGTTTCCCGAGCGCACCGCGATCGTGGTGGAAGTGGGTCGCTGCAGGGTCCGGAACTCGTAGCGCACCGGCATGAACCGCGCGTCCGTCCGCAGGCCGATCTCGGCCGAAAGAACGAGCAGATTGTCTCCTTCGAGACTGGACCTGCCGACTGCCATGTATTCTTCGCCCTGACGCCGGATCGCGAAGGATTCCTGCCCGCGGGTGCTTCCCTCTACCAGGATCTCGAACCGGCCCTTGTCGATCATCGACGGATCCTGTCCGCTGGCCGGGCTCGCGGCGGACAGGACCATGAGGATCCCGCCCCAGGTCAGCCCCCGGGATGTACCCGGTCGGAACGGTAGCACCGGCCTGCCGAAAGCGAGTCGCATCCCGTCACTCCGTGAGCCGGGAGGAGATCGTGTCCACCATGCACTCATAGATCGCGCGTCCTTTCTCGGCCGAGGCGAGCGACGGAAGCCCGACCACTCCCGGCGACCCTGGAAGCGGAGCCGAAGCGCCGACCCCGCGCGTGCCGCGTGCGCCTGCGGGCGAGTCCAGGATCCACTCCTTCCGCACGAGTTCAGGAGCGAGGTGCAGCAGCAGCGATGTTTCGAGCTCGCCGGCACGCTCCGGAGCGTTTCCCTGGGCCAGGTACGCCGACAGGTCGAGGGCATGCGTGTCGATCGACCGGATACGGACCGTCTCGGCGATCACCGACGCCATCGCCTGAATGTTCCTGGCGAATCCGTTGGTGGTGATCAGCACGAGCTCCTCGAGCCCCTGCTTCCCCCAGCAGTCCACCAGCTCGTTGAGCACTCGGTGCAGCGTCTTGCGGTCCAGCGAGGCCGTGCCCGCGTACCGGCGATCCGTCTGCGAGGCGACGCCGTAGGACAGGGTCGGCGCCAGGAGGAGCCCCGTTCGCCGGGCAATGTCGCGGGCGAGGTGCTCCACGATCATCGTGTCGGTCCCGAGGGGCAGGTGCGGGCCGTGCTGAATGCAGCCGCCCACCGGGAGCAGCAGGCGCGGGTCGCGCCTGAACCACTCCGCCGTCTCCGACCAGCTCTGCAGCTCGAGGCGCGCCGGATCGTTCGTATCGGAGTTCACGGCCGACAATCTAACGCACGCGGCGGGACAGGGAACCGCCGCCCGCTGGCGCCCGGGACGCGGGGAGCGGATCCTTTACGCATCCGCCGCGACCGGTCTGACGGCAACCGGGACCCACGGTCTTTCAACAGGCAAGCGCTAGCGCGGAAGGAAATTATGGCGATGAAGTTCGTCCGACTCGCTGAGTGGCAGGAGAGACCTCCGGAGGAGATGCAGTCTCGCGCCCGGGACTTCTACGAACTGATGAACCGAAGGAGGAGCGTCCGGGACTTCTCCGCTCGCCCGATACCATCCGGGGTGGTGGAGCACTGCCTTCTCACGGCCGGAACCGCTCCCAGCGGGGCGCACAAGCAGCCCTGGCAGTTCGTCGTCGTCCGCGATCCCGGGGTGAAGCGGCAGATCCGCCTGGCGGCGGAAGAGGAGGAGCGGGAGTTCTATGGCGGGCGGGCTCCCGAAGACTGGCTGACGGCACTCGAACCGCTGGGCACGGATGCGCACAAACCGTTTCTGGAGACCGCGCCGTGCCTGGTCGCGATCTTCGCCAGAAGCTACGCCGAGAGCGAGTCGGGCGAACGAGAGAAGCACTACTATGTGCAGGAGTCGGTGGGGATCGCGACCGGATTGCTGATCGCGGCGCTCCACTCGGCCGGGCTGGCGACGCTCACACACACCCCGAGCCCGATGGGCTTTCTCAACACGATTCTCGACCGTCCGCGGAACGAACGTCCGTTTCTGCTGCTCATCTGCGGCTATCCGGCCGAGGACGTCCGGGTTCCGGAGCTGGCCCGCAAGTCCCTGGAGGAGATCGCCGACTTCCGCTGAGGCGCGGGGAGGCGGGATTGTGTCCGAAGTGTCGCAGGGTTAGCTTGTGACAGATCGTGCAAGCCAGGCCGAGAACCCCCACGTCCCCCTGCGCAGGTTTCCGGCTGGAATCTTATCGGGCCGATACGGCCAGGGGGTGTCCTATGTCACCGGAGCGCGAAAGACTGCTCTCCGAGGGGCTCGTCGCGGGACTGCTGGGATACGTGACGATTGCCCTGTTCTTCGGCGTGCTCCATCTGCTCACCGGACAGTCGCTGTTCCACACTGCCGCGGCCCTGGGCGACCCGCTCGTGACGAATCAGGCCGTCGTCGTGGGGGGAAGCGCAGCCGGGTCCGTGATCGCGTTCAACGGAGTTCACCTGTTGGCGTTTCTCCTGTTCGGGCTCATCGCTTCCTGGCTGGTGTCCAGGGCGGAAAGCAACCCCGGGTTCCTGTTCCTGATGCTGTTCCTCGGACTGGCCGGGTTCTTCTACTCGCTGTCCGGGTTTCTCGGATTCAGCATCGACCGGCCGCTGGCGCCTTCCTGGGTGGCCGTGGCCGTGGCCAATCTCCTGGCCGGAGTGGTGATGGCCGGCTACCTGCTGCGTGCACACCCGGGGCTGTGGCCGCAGCTCATGGGGGCGATGGATTCGGAGTCGGAACACCCGTACCCGGTTTCGGGGGCAGGTCCGCACTTGAGGTGACGTTGAGGATCGGAGCGCACACCCCGGTGTGTTCCGAATCGTCCATACGTTCACGCTCGTCGGTGCCCGACCGGAAAGAGTCCGGGTGGAGGTGACCCTCCGCCGCGGCACTCCCGGGATCCGGACGAGTGGCCTCTCCCCGACCGCCGCCCGGCACGCGGTGGAACGAATCCGGGCCGTCGCCGCAGGACTGTCGCTGCGCATACCCGGACTGCGGATCACCGTCAACCTCGCCCCCGCCGACATCCCCAAGACCGGCGCGTCGTTCGATCTGCCGATCCTGATCGGGATCCTCGCAGCGTCGGGATCGATCCCCGGCGATCGACTGCGGAAGACGGCACTCGTCGGAGAGCTGGGACTCGACGGAAGTCTCCGGCCGGTTCGAGGCATCCTCCCGATGGCGCTCCGAGCCCGCGGTGAGGCCGATCTCTCCACCCTGATACTGCCCGAGGCGAATCTGTCGGAGCTGGCAGGGGTGCCCGGGCGCGACTCGCTCGGCGCCGGCAGCGTAGCGGATGTGCTGTCGTTCCTGGCACGCCGGGCGGAGCTGCAGCGTCCCGGTCCGGCCCCTGCCTGCCACCCCGTTCGGGTGCCGGAGCTCGCGGATGTCAGAGGCCAGGCGACCGCGAAACGAGCCCTGGAGATCGCCGCTGCCGGTGGGCATCATCTGCTGCTGTCGGGTGAGCCCGGCGCCGGGAAATCGATGCTGGCGACGCGACTGCCGGGGATCCTTCCGGAACTGGATCCGGAGGAGTCGCTGGAAGTGACTTCGCTGCACAGCATCGCGGGCTGTCTGGGTGCAGGATCGCCCCTCGTCAGGCTCCGTCCGTTTCGCGCGCCTCACCATTCGGTGACGGTACGCGGCATGATCGGGGGAGGCACGGTACCGCGGCCCGGGGAGGTCTCACTGGCGCACCACGGAGTCCTGTTCCTGGATGAACTCACCGAGTTCCGCTCCCCCGTTCTGGAGTCTCTGCGAGCGCCGCTGGAGCAGGGCGTCGTTCACATCTCGCGCTCGGGAAGCACCACCACCTATCCGGCACGGATTCAGCTGGTCGCGGCCATGAATCCCTGCCCGTGTGGTTTCCGCGGTTCCCCTGCAGATCGCTGCACATGCGAGGACTGGCAGGTCCGGCGCTACGTCTCGCGGCTCAGCGGGCCCCTGCTGGATCGCTTCGACATGCGGGTGGAGGTGCCCGCGGTGCGGTGGCAGGAATTGCGGGCTGAACCCGCCGAGCACGAGTTCACCGTTCACCGCAGGGCGCGCGTCGAGCTCGCGCGATCTGCCGCCGCCGCGAGGAGCAGCCTGCGTCGGGCGCCGCCGGCCGATCCGCGGCGACCTGAAGCGGCCCCGGTTCGCCGAAATGCAGATCTTTCTCCTCCGGAGGTTCGTCTCTTCTGCGAGCCCGACGCGGCCGGCGAACGACTGCTGAAGCGGTTCGTCCCGGCGCTGGGACTCAGCGCTCGCGGCTGCGACCGGATTCTCAAGGTGGCCCGGACGATCGCGGATCTCGAAGCGAGTGAGACGGTCCGTGCGGAGCACATCGCCGAGGCGGTTCACTTCCGGCATGGCTGGCGGCCGCCCCGCGGAGGAACATCCGCCTTCGCCGGCAGCTCCTCCGGCGGGCCGTGCTGAGATCCCGGTCAGGCCCGGGGCGGAACGGCACCCGACGGCGGAGACTCCCGCGCCGCCTCGTGGCCGAGCAAGCCGGGCGGCGACTCTCCCCTCCCGAGTGCCAGGAAGTTGGCGAGCAGGGCGTGCCCGTGCTCCGTCAGGCAGGCTTCGGGATGGAACTGGACGCCCCATGCCGGCTGCGAGCGATGCCGCAGTGCCATGATCGTGCCGTCATCCGTCCAGGCCAGCGGGATGATCTCAGCGGGGACGGACCCGGGATCTACGACGAGCGAGTGGTAGCGGATGACCAGCATCGGGTCCGGCAGGCCCGCGAACAGGTCGGAGCCACCGTGACGGATCCGGCTCGCTTTGCCATGTACCGGAGAGCCGCGGACAATGCGAGCCCCGAAAGCCGCCGCCAGGCACTGGTGTCCGAGGCACACCCCGAGCACGGGGATCCTGGTGCCGGCCGCGCGGCTCAGCTCGACGCTGATCCCCGCTTCGCGGGGCGTGCAGGGCCCCGGCGAGAGAACGATGTGGCTCGGCTCCAGGTCGAGGACCGCGCTCACCGGGAGGACGTCGTTTCTGACCACCGTCGTCGGCTCGCCGAGTTCTTCCAGGTAGCGAGCCAGGTTGTATACGAAGGAATCGTAGTTGTCGATCAGGACGATCACGATCAGAGCTCGAACGACAGCGAGCCGGCGAGCGCCCGCGCCTTGTCCAGGGTCTCCCGGTATTCTTCCGCCGGGTTGGAGTCCGCGACCACCGCGCCGCCGGCGTGAAATACGGCCCGGCCCCCTCCGAGCACGACGGTGCGAATCGCGACGCTCAGGTCCATCCGGCCATCGAAGCCGATCCAGCCGAGCGAGCCGTATGAGAGGCCACGCGCCACGGGCTCGATCTCGGCGATCAGTTCCATCGCCCGGATCTTAGGAGCCCCCGTGACGGAACCGCAGGGGAACATTGCGCGGATCAGGTCGACCGGGCCGATTCCCGGCCGCACCTGACCGTGGATGACGGACACGAGATGATGCACGGTGGCGTAGGATTCAAGTCCGAAGAGCGATGCCGCGCGCACCGTACCCGCCTCGCTGACGCGCGATACGTCGTTCCGCATCAGGTCCGCGATCATCAGGTTCTCGGCCCGGTCCTTGTCGCTAGCGAGCAACTCCGCCGCCAGCCGGCGATCGGTGTCCGGGTCCGCCCCGCGCGGCCTCGTACCCTTGATCGGCCGCACCTCCAGCCGTCCTTCGGCTGACCGACTGACGAAGCGCTCGGGCGAAGCACTGGCGATCGAGCAGCGAGCCCCGACGAACCAGGCCCCGAAGGGTGCGGGCGCCCGGCGCCGCAGGTCGAGGTAGAAAGCGGCAGGGTCCTCGGGGGCAGGCGCACTGAATCGCTGCGACAGGTTCACCTGGAAGATGTCTCCGGCCCGTACCTTCTCGATCGCCTTCCGCACCGCGTCTTCGTAGCCTCGACGTGTGAATCCCGAGGTCAGCCCCCCCTGGCCGAGCCGATACTCCCGGCCCTCCCCGTCCCCGAAGGTCCCCACGGGGTCCGTGGTGCCGGAAGCCGCCAGTTCCGCCAGCTCCCCCCGGGGCCCGGAGGGAGCCGATTCTCCTCGTATCCACCGGATCAGCTCCGCGGCACGCCGCTCCGCCCGCTGGCCGGCCCCGTCGCCATGGAGCGGCCGGCCGGTCGAAACGACGATGCAGCTGCCCGTCCGGTGATTCCATCCGACGAGGCAGTCGTAGAATCCGAGCTCGAGTTCCGGCAGGTCCAGGTCCCGGCTCCGGGGCGGAGGAAGAGCCTCGATCTCGGCTCCGAGGTCGTAGGACAGGTACCCTGCTGCCCCGCCCTGGAACGGAACCGGGCAGCCGGGATCCGGCGATGATCCGAACTCGGCCAGCAGGTCGGCGAGGGCGCCGAGCACTCCGGATCGGGTCGCGCGGGTGGTGTCGGCCTGGACGAAGCGTGCCGTTCCGTTCTGCGAGACGAAGACGCCAAACGGGTCCAGCGCGAGAAACGACCAGTCGCCGGTGCCCGGCCTTGGGTCCGCGCTGTCCAGCCAGACGGTCCACGGCAGGGCTCCGACCCGCCTGAAGGCCTGCTCCGGCGAAGGAGGGTCGGAAATCTCGCGGCAGATCAGAGCTCGATGCGCCGGCGGCAGAAGGCGGATTGTCCGAAGGACTCTTCGACTTCGACC
>Ga0209536_100002059_pt1 | contig 32787 bp, 30 predicted proteins | sample DeeMarSeWOR28_12_FD_187461 | JGI IMG/M metagenome (GOLD analysis project Ga0209536, IMG submission 187461) | Marine sediment microbial communities from White Oak River estuary, North Carolina - WOR-2-8_12 (SPAdes) (version 2) | ecosystem: Environmental > Aquatic > Marine > Intertidal zone >... | reverse complement strand
CACGCCTCTCCGAGGCGACCCTGGCGCACGCGCAGCAACCCGAGCCTGACCAGCACGTCGTCGGTCGGTGCGCCGGCCTCGCGAAGGGCGTCGAGCGCTCCCTCGAGGGCCGACTCGGCGGCGCGCAGGTCGCCGCGCTCGAGCAGGACGGCGCCGATCATTCCGAGGAAGATCCCCTCGAGACGCCGATCGTGGAACTCGCGAGCGGCGGACAGCGCCTCGCGCCCCGAGACCGCCATGCCGAAGGGGATCGCCGCGTCCCGGGTGCCGTGGGCCCAGAAGATCGGCGTCGCCGAGGCGGCGGCGTCACCGGTCGGCAGCTCGACGTTCGCCGCCACGAAGCCGGAGAAGTTCAGTGCGGCCGTGACTTCGCCGGGATGCGACATCGCGTACGCGATGCTCATCGTGCCACCCTGGGAGAAGCCGCCCAGCACGATCCGGCCCGGGGTGAAGCCGAGCGTCTCGGGGAGGGTGCCCAGGAACCCCTCCAGGAGCCCGAGGCTCTCCTCCAGCGTCTCCTCGACGAGCCGGTTCTCGGCGATGTAGCGATACCATGCCCACCCCGGCCCGTACCCCCACTCCATCCCGGCGAACGGGGCCTGAGGCGTGATGATCACCCAGTGGTCGGGCAGGACCGGCGCCAGCGCCTGGAGATCCCCCTTGTGGCTGCCCCGCCCGTGCAGGAGCACGGCGACGGTCGCCCCGTCGCCGGCTCCTGCCGGTACGCTCAGGTCGTAGTCGAGTCCGGCGGCGTGGCCGCTCTTGACCGGCCCCTTCACGGCAGCGCCACCAGCGTGCGCTCGATCTCTTCGCGCTGCGGCTCGAGCCAGGCCGGGAGCTTCAGGTTCTCCCCCAGCTCCTCGAACGACTCGTCCGCCGTGAAGCCCGGGCCGTCCGTCGCGATCTCGCACAGAAGGCCGTCCGGCGCCCGGAAGTAGATCGACTCGAAGTAGTTGCGGTCCATCACCGGGCTGACGTTGAGCCCCATGCCGAGCAGATGCTCGCGCCACGCTTCCTGCTGCCCTCGATCGGCGGCCCGGAAGGCGACGTGGTGTGTCTGGCCCGTGCCCGGGCGGGCGTAGTAGTCGCTGCCCTCCCAGCCGAAGAGCGTCATCGCGGAGTGAGGGGCGATGATGCCGTCCTGCCTGGCTGCCCAGAAGTAGTGCTTCGTCTTTCCGTCGTCCTGGTTGTACGTCTTCTTCACCAGATCGAGGCCGAGGGCCTGCTCGTAGAAGTCGCCTGCGGCCGCGAGGTCGTTCGTGATCGCGCTGATGTGGTGAATGCCCTGCAGACGCATGTCCGGCGTGACCTCGGGAACCGGCTCCGGGTAGGTCGTCGCCGCGATCGCCGCCTCGTCACGCCCCTCGGGCATGCGCTCGGTCGGAGGCACGAGCAGCTCGGTGCCGAGGGTCTCCGCCGGCTCGTCGATCGTGTAGCCGGGGCCGGCCGTGGCGATCTCGAGGACCTGACCGTCCGGATCGGCGAAGTAGAGGCTCTTGAAGTAGCCGCGGTCGAGCGGGCCCGTAACCTTCACGCCCGCGTCCGTGAGACGGCGCTTCCACTTGAGCTGCGCTTCCGGCGTGGCGACGCCGAGCGCGAGGTGGTGCACACCGCCGACACCCCAGTGCCCCTTCGGCGACTGCGGCCACTCGAAAAATGTGAGGATCGTGCCCGGCCGCCCTCCGTCGTCTCCGAAGTAGAGGTGGTATGCGCCCGGATCGTCGAAGTTGACGGTCTTCTTCACGAGGCCGAGGCCCAGCAGGTTGCCGTAGAAATCCAGCGTCCGCCGGGCGTCCTTCGACACCATCGTGATGTGGTGGAAGCCCGCGGTCTTCAGTGTCGTCGTCATCACTTCCTCCTGGTTCGCCTCGGCTACCCCACAGGGTGCCGGAAGCCTCCATCAATTAGCATGACTAGATAATAATTGAATACTCAATCATATCAAGACCTGCGCCGAAATACCCCGACAAGCCTCGGTTGAGAATCCCCGACATACCCGGTGTCGCGGCGCAGATAAGGTTCGAATCAGGTGTCCTGCTCATCTCGGGCGGGCGCTCACGGTCGGACAGGAGGAGATGCGATGAGAACGTTTCTACGGTCCTTGATCGCGGCGGCGGCGCTGGTGGCCCTGGCTGCGACGTCCGCGGAGGCCCAGCGGCCCGGGTGGGGCTTGGGCTTCAGAGGGCACGATGGGGAGTACGGGTTCGAAGCCAGAAGAGACATCTACCTCGGCGGTGACGTGTCGCAGATCACCGCGCAGGCCGGGATGCTCTTCCCGAGCGGTGGCGCGACATTCACCGCCGACGCCGACTACCACTTCACGATCTCGAGTGGCTCTGGGCGCTTCTATCCGCTCGTCGGAGTGGGGATCAAGACCGATTTCGACTTCTTCGAGGTCGGCGTGAACGGCGGGGGGGGCGTCAACTTCATGTTGACCGAGAGCCTCGCGGCCTATGGGGAAGCCAAGTACGTGTTCTTCGGCTGGGACGGCTTCGGGTTCGCGGTCGGCGTGTACTTCTGAGGGCTCGGCGGGCCGGGGCCCCCGTTCTCCCGGGCTTCAGAAAGCGGCCGTGAAGGCTGCGACGACCGTGTCGTAGTCGTTCCCGATCGTGGCCTGGATGCCGGTGCTCCCGGCGACACGGAGCGAGTACCGGCCCCGCAGTGGGATGTTGAGGGTCAGGCCCACGCGGTTGTTCGTCTCCGGACTGACCCGCTCACCCCCGTCGACCGAGGTCGCGCCGCCCAGGCTCTGGCGGGTCGACGCGGCGAGCCAGAGCCCGGGCCGGAACCGGTACCCGGCGTGGAGCTGGAGGGTGAAGAGGGGACTCTGGGTGAGCTCGCTCGTCCCGAGGAACGCCTCGTTGGCCGAGAAGAATCGGGCTCCCGCGTAGAGCTCCACGAGCCACTGGCCCTCGATATGGGAGACCCCGAGCTGGGGTCCTACCCACCAGCGATTGGACCCGAGATTGACCAGGTCGTCAGGGTCGTATCGGCCCAGCGGCACGCCCATGCGTAGCGTGGTCGCGACGATCGTCCGTGGGCGGAAGGAGGCATACTCCGCCGGCCCCAGGGCAGGGGCTCCGGAGATGGGGACCACGAGCCGCAGGACGGGATCGGCCAGCCCCGACTTCGCGTTCGCCGCGGGGGCGTCGAGGAACTGTCCGGACCAGTCGCCGCTCACGTACGGCACCGCCAGGTCGAACCGGGCCGCCCGGTCGAAGAGCGCGAAGGTTCGGGAGTAGGAGGCGGTGAGGGAGTGGACGTCACCGGTGACGTCGTCGACCGGGATCGCCCTGTCGAAGAGGACTTCACCCGTCGAGTACACGTACCCGACCGATACCGCGTTGATGCCGACCGGCGCCGCCGTGTACACGCGGGGCTGGATATCCTGCGCGCTCGCGCCCGCCGGCGCTGCCAGGGACACGGCGACGAGGAGACTGGGAAGGGCCGACAGCCAAGTCGACGAAGCGAGCGGAGGTTGTCGCATACACGAAGCTTGGACGCCCCGCGATCTCACGCTACCGGGACAGCCCCACATGCGCCGTCGGGAGATTCCCCATGTCTCCGGAAATCGGGTGCGGATACTCTTCGAAGGCAACGACGGCCTCGGCGGCTTCGTGCCGCCCGGAAGGTCGGTTCCGAGTTGGGAGGTGTATGACTATGCCCGACGCCGCGAGAGAACGGTGGCCGATGTCGAGAGTGGCAGCGGCGCTTCTTTTCTCGACGATGACGTGGGCCTCGGCACCGCTCGGGGCCCAGGTGGAGTCGTCGTCTTCCGAAGCGTGCACACCGGAGTCGATGCCCGGGGCGGTCTGGTGGGGAAGCACCAGCACGATGACGGCACTCAGGCTGGTCAGCTACGCGGCGCCCGTGATCTGGTTCTCCTGGGACGAGCCGAGCCTGGGGGGCGCGGAGGGTGCGGAGATCCGGCACCCGGAGCCGTTCACCTTCGATGCGCCGGCGGACGGTCCGGTCCTCTACTATCAGATCACGGGCATCCAGGTCAGGGAGTCGGCGGAAGAATCCGATGCGTTCCAGCGTGACCCCGACGACATCGACGATTCTCGGATCGACCTTCGCGCGATCGTCGGCCTCGACGTCTCGTTCTACGCCTACTACCAGAGGGAGGAAGGTGTCGGGGCCCACCCGCACGACGTGGAGCCGGCGGCGTTCCGGATGATCGTCATGCGGGGGACGGACATCCCGCAATACGTCGGCGACTGCCCCGACGATCTGCACTTCCTGGTGATCACACGCTCTACGGGTATGGCGCACGGGCTCGTCTGGTTCTGGAACGTTCTCGACACGGACGAGGCGACGCGCTTTCCGATGCACCTCATGGTGGAGGAGGGCAAGCACGCCTTCGGGACGGACAAGAACGGGGACGGGATCTTCACCCCGGCCTACGACGTCAACGTTCGGGTCAACGACGCGTGGGGCATTCGGGACAACATCCGCGCGGGGACGCTTTTCACCGGCGCCTACCAATCGTGGATGACCAAGGCGCGGCAGCCGGAGCATCGCGTGCTTCCGCCGCTACCCGAGGACAGCCCGCTGATCGACGACGTCGAGCAGCGCGTCGAGGACGTGGAACTGGCCACGTACGAGATCCGCCCGTTCCCCGCGGTCGAGCAGGCAGGCGAGGATCTGGCGCTGCGGCGCCTCATGGAGAATCAGGCCGAGCCGGGGTGGCCGCAGCTCGGCCGTGTCCGCGACGCGGAGGAGCTCGGGCGGTTCATGGACGAGGGCGCGGTACTGAAGTCCCTGTCCGTGTCGGCCTACGCCGACGGCGACCTCGGGGTGAGCTTCGTCTTTCCGCTGCTCGTGATCGCGCACGTGAACGATCCGATGACTGGCGGATACCTGGTCCACCGGATGTACTTCAAGGGCAAGAACCTCGCGGACTTCGGGTGGATGATCACCTACATGCCTTCGGCGTCCCGCTGGATGGACGGCTACCTCGCAGCGGGATACGAGGCCGAGGACGTCCTGGAGACCGACGGATCGGTCTCGCGGGACCGGGACTTCGTGCTCGAGGCCGGTCTCAAGTTCCGGGCGAACATCGCCTACAGCCCGCTGCGCTTTCTTCCCTTCACCGACTTCTGGGGCCTCCGGGTGGGTATCAAGAACCGTGGGTTCTGGAACAGCGAGCGGCTCACGTACGTCTTCGAGATCGGCGCCGGGTCGTTCTGAGGTGTCAATAACATGGACGGGGTAACGGGGTGCCTGCGGACAATTCCGGGCGAGGTTTTCCCGACACCTTCCACGAGGCCGTCCCACGATGGTTAGTGGAGCCACGCGTGGCCGGCGCAGCGCTGCTACGAGACACGTACGGACCCCGACCCCGACAGGACTAAGAGAGCCATGCTCAGGAATCTCCCTCAGACCATCGCCCTCTCCGCGATCGCCCTTCTGACGACTGTCCCCGCGTCGGCCCAGGACGCCGGTGATCCGTCCTCGATGCGGCCTCGTGCGGCCGAGTATTCCCCCTACCTGGACTACACCTATCCGGACCGGGTCTACTTCGGGGACACCCACCTGCATACGTCGTATTCGACCGACGCCGGGATGATCGGCAACGTCCTCGGACCCGACGAGGCGTACCGCTTCGCCAAGGGGGAGACCGTCACCTCGAGCATCGGCGTTCGTGCGCGCCTGCTACGGCCTCTCGATTTCCTCGTGGTGGCGGACCATGCGGAGAATCTCGGTCTGGCGCCGATGATTGCGGAATCCAACCCGGATCTGCTCGCCGTTCCCTGGGGGCGTGAGATCCACGATATGGTGAAGCGTGGCGACCGGATGGACGCCTACGCCTTCTGGGGCGATCGCATGTCGCAGCGTGACGATCCGCTCGCGGGCAACGACGCCCTCACCCGCTCGATCTGGGAGCGGATCACACAGGCGGCCGATGACCACAACGAGCCGGGCCGCTTCACCGCGCTCATCGGCTTCGAATGGAGCTCGTCGCCCGGCGGCAACAACCTGCACCGGAACGTCATCTTCCGTGACGACAAGGATCGTGCGGACCGCTTCCTCCCGATGTCGCAGTACGACAGCACGGATCCGGAAGACCTCTGGGCGTGGATGGCGACGTACGAGGAGGAGACCGGGGGCAGCGTGTTCGCGATCGCACACAACGGCAACCTGTCGAACGGGCTCATGTTCGACGACGTGACGCTTTCCGGGGACGCGTTGACCCGCGACTATGCGGAGCGGCGCAGCGAATGGGAGCCGCTCTACGAGGTCACCCAGATCAAGGGCGACGGCGAGACGCACCCGATGCTCTCGCCCGGTGACGAGTTCGCCGACTTCGAGACGTGGGACCGGGGCAGCTTCGCGGCGGCCAAGGACCCCGACATGATTCCGCGGGAGTACGCCCGCGAGGCGTTCAAGCGCGGGCTGGCCTACGAGGCCGAACTCGGTGCGAACCCGTTCCGCTTCGGCCTCGTGGGCAGCACCGACGCCCACACCTCGCTTGCCACGACCACGGAGGACAACTTCTTCGGCAAGGCCACGCCCATGGAGCCGTCCGAGGACGAGGCGCGCTTCGATGACATGATCACGGGGTATCTCCCCGATCCGCAGGGCAGAGAGTACGCGATCCGCCACTACGAGGGCTCGGCCTCGGGGCTCGCCGCCGTCTGGGCGCGCGAGAACACGCGCGAGGCGATCTGGGACGCGATGAAGCGCCGCGAAGTGTACGCTACCACGGGCACGCGGCTCACCGTGCGCGTCTTCGCGGGGTGGGACTTCCAGCCGGAAGAAGTCGATCGCTGGGACTTCGCCGCCACGGGGTACGAGCGTGGTGTGCCCATGGGTGGCACGCTGCAGGAGGCGCCCGCCGGAATGGCGCCGACCTTCATGGTGCGGGCGCTCCGCGACTTCGACGGCGCCAACCTGGACCGCGTGCAGATCGTGAAGGGCTGGCTGAACGCCGACGGCACCACCGACGAGCGCGTCTACGACATTGCCTGGTCGGGCGATCGGCAGCCGGGGTCGGACGAGAAGCTCCCGCCCGTCGGTAACACCGTCGACGTCGAGAACGCCACGTACACCAACGCCATCGGCGAGCCGATTCTCTTCGCGCACTGGGTGGATCCCGACTTCGATCAGAGCCAGCGCGCCTTCTACTACGTGCGTGTGATCGAGATTCCGACGCCGCGGTGGACGACGTACGACGCCCACTTCTACGGCGTGGAGCTGCCCGACGACGTGCCGGCCTCGATCCAGGAGCGGGCGTACACGTCGCCGATCTGGTACCAGCCGGGCGAGTGAGCCGGACCGCGCCATGTGCCGCTGGCTCGCCTACTCCGGCAATCCGGTCCCGCTTTCGTCACTGATCTTCGAGACGCGGCACTCGCTCATCGATCAGAGCCTGGCCGCACGTCAGTCCGAGCAGACTACGAACGGCGACGGCTTCGGCGTAGGCTGGTATGACCATTTGGACGAGCCGGGGCTGTACAAGGACATCCAGCCCGCGTGGAACGACGACAACCTCCAGGACGTTTGCCGCCACGTGGTCTCGCCGCTCTTCGTGGCGCACGTGCGGGCCACCACCGGCACGCCGGTCCAGCAGACGAACTGCCATCCGTTCCGGCGCGGCCGCTGGCTCTTCGTGCACAACGGGCTCGTCTCGGGCTTCGAGTCGATCCGGTGGGATCTGGTCTCCGAGTTGGGCCGGAGGTGGTTCGGCCATCTGAAGGGAACGACCGACTCGGAGATCATGTTCTATCTCTGCCTGCACTTCGGGCTGGAGGAGGACCCGTACGGGGCGGTGGCCCGGATGGTCGGCTTCGTGGAGCGGGTGGGGATGAGCGCCGACGTGGCGTGGCCCATGCAGATGACGCTGGGGATTTCGGACGGTATGCGGCTCTTCGCGGTGCGCTACTCCTCGGAGGGTCGCTCGCGGACCCTCTATCACTCGGAAGACATCGCCGCCCTTCGTCGGCTCCTGCCTCGGGGCGGCGCCGCTGTCCTCGACGCCTTCTCCGACGACGCCCGCATGGTCGTCTCCGAGCCCCTGGGCGACGAGCTGCCGGGGGCTTGGAAGGAGATACCCGAAGCGACGTTTCTTGCCGTCGAGGAGGGGCGGGTGGAGACGCGCGGGTTCGTGCCCGCCCGGGTGTGAGTCGAGGCCTCGGGACCGGGCACGCTCTACAGCGTCTCCCGGAACCGCCTCGTCGCGAAGCTCAGCCCGGCGACGGCCATCGCGAACAGGATCGCGATCGACAGCCACACGTCGGTGAACCCCGCGCTCTTCAGGAAGACGGCGCGCACGACGTCGAGGAAGTGCCGGAGCGGATTCCCCCACGTCAGGTACCGAAAGAAGTCCGGCATCGTGTGCACCGGATACAGGAAGCCCGAGAGAATGATCGCCGGCAGGATGAACATGTACATCGACAGGAAGGCTTCCTGCTGCGTGGCGCTGATCGTCGAGATGTATAGACCGACGGAGAGCCCGGCGAGTATGAAGAAGACCGCCGCGACGAGGAGCGTCGGCACGCTCCCCGTGATCGGAATCCCGAACCATAGGAGCGCGACCGTCGTGACGAGCGTGATCTGCAGCATCGCGATGCCCGCGACCGGGATCGTCTTGCCGAGGATGAGCTCGCCGGGCGAGAGCGGGGAGACGAGAAGCTGCTCGAGGGTGCCGACCTCGCGCTCGCGCACGATGCCGAGCGCGGTGAGCATGAGGCACATCATCAGGACGATCACCCCGATGACCGCGGGCACGTTGTAGACGCGCGACTCGAGCGACGGATTGAACCAGGCTCGGGTGCGCAGGTCGATGCCGGCGGGCCGGATCCCCACCGAGGCGGCCATGCGGGAGCCATACGCCTGCACGATCTCGCCGGCGTAGCCCTGCGCGACGGTGGCGGTGTTCGAGTTCGTGCCGTCGGCGAGCAGCTGTACGGCCGGAGCCCGGCGCGCCTTGAGGTCGGCGGCGTATCCGGCCGGGATCTCGAGGCCGATGACGGCGCGCCCGTGGTCCAGCGCTTCCCCGATCGCCGCCGACCGGTCCGAGCGCTCGACGATGCGGAAGTAGTCGGAGGCGGTGAAGGCGTCCAGAAGCTCGCGCGACTCGACGGAGCGGTCGTGATCGACGACGATCGTCGCCACGTTGCGCACGTCCGTGTTCACCGCGTAGCCGAAGGCGAGGAGCTGAATGATCGGCGCGGCGAATATGATCCGCTTGGTCTTCGGATCACGGAAGAGCTGACGCACTTCCTTGGCGATCATCCTGCGGACGCGGAGCCGATTCATCCTTGCAGCTCCTTCTTGAAGGCCCGCGTCGCCAGCGCGACGCCCACCGCCGCGAAGAGCAGCATCAGCAGCGCCTGCGGCCAGAGCACCGAGACGCCGACGCCCTTCAGAAAGATCCCGCGCGTCACGGTGATGAAGTAGCGCGCCGGTACGAGGTACGTGACGCCCTGGAGGACGAGGGGCATGCTCGCGATGTCGAACATGAAGCCGGAGAGGAGCAGGGCGGGCAGATAGGTCGCGACCATAGCCACCTGCGTCGCGAGCACCTGCGACTTCACGACGGCGGAGATCACGATGCCGAGCCCGAGCGCGCCGATCAGGAAGAGGATGGTCATCACCCCGAGGAGGATCACGCTCCCGTTCAGCGGCGTGCCGAAGAGGAGCATACCTGCGACGACGGCGATGGAGACGTCGAAGACGCCGATGACGAGGTAGGGCAGGAGCTTTCCGAGCACCACCTCCACTCGTCCCACCGGTGTCGCAGCCAGCTGCTCCATCGTGCCGCGCTCCCACTCGCGCGCGATCGTGAGCGCGGTGAGCATCGCGGCGATCATCGACATGATGACCGCGATGAGTCCGGGCACGATCATGTGCCGGCTTTGCAGCTCCGGGTTGTACCACGTGCGGCTCTCGAGGCGGACCGGTGGGCCGGTCATTCCGGTTGCGCCGGCCGAGAGGCGCGCGCCGTGCATCGCGGCCACTGCCCCGGAGAGGTTCATCGCGATCGTCGCCGTGTTCGCGTCGGCCCCGTCGAGGAGGAGCTGGACGGTGGCGTCCCGCTCGGGTGCGGCGCGGTCACGTGCGTAGCCCGGCGGGATGCGCAGCACGCCGAGGACACGGCCGCGGATGAGCAGGTCGTCGATCTTTCCGGCGCCATCCAGGTGATCGACGATCGTGAAGTAGTCGCTCGCCACGAAGGCGTCGAGCAGCTCCCGGCTCGCCGCGGAGCGGTCCTCGTCGAGGACCGCGATCGTGATGTCGTCGATGTCGAAGGTGATCGCGTACCCGAAGAAGACGAGCAGCATCATCGGGAGCGCGAAGGCGAGGATCATGCTGCGCGTGTCGCGACGGAGCTGGATCCACTCTTTCCGGCCCATGGCGAGGAGGCGGTGCAGGTCCACGCAGCTACCCGATCACCGCGCCGCCCTCGGCGCGCACCAGGGATGTGAAGACGTCCTCGAGCGACGGCTCGACCGGCTCGATCCCCGAGACCGGCACGCCCTCCGTGGCCAGGGCGGCGCGAATGGCCACGGGCCCGGTCGCCTCCTCCGCGACCGTCACGTGCACGTCGCGGCCGTACATGGCCGCCTCGACGATCCCGGAGGCGTCGACCAGCGCCTGGACCGCCCTCGGCGCGTCGATCGTGCGCACCCGGTAGATCGGGTCCACGGTTCGGGCCCGCAGGGCGCGCGGGGTGTCGAGCGCGATCAGGCGCCCGCGGTTCAGCAGCGCGAGCCGATGGCAGTACTCCGCCTCCTCCATGTAATGCGTGGAGACGAAGACCGTGGTGCCCGCAGCCGACATCTCGGCGATCAGATCCCAGAAGCGTCGGCGGGCGATCGGGTCGACCCCGGACGTCGGCTCGTCGAGGAAGAGGATCGGCGGCTCGTGGAGGGTGGCGCACCCGAGGGCGAGTCGCTGCTTCCACCCGAGCGGCAGGTCACCGGTGACGAGGCCCTGTTGGTCGTGCAGCTCGGACATCCGGAGCACCCACGCCTTACGCTCGTCGTATCGGGTGCCGACGACCCCGTAGAGCCCCGCGAAGAGCTCGATGTTCTCGCGCACCGTCAGGTCGGCGTAGAGCGAGAACTTCTGGGACATGTACCCGATCCGCTCGCGGATCGCCGTGCGCTCGGTTCGCACGTCCAGCCCGGCCACGCGGCCGGTGCCTTCGGACGGCTCCAGCAGGCCCGTGAGCATCTTGATCGTCGTCGTCTTTCCGGCGCCGTTCGGACCGAGGAAGCCGAAGATTTCCCCGGGGTGGACGCGGAAGGTCACCGCGTCCACCGCCGTGAAGTCGCCGAAGCGACGGGTGAGACCGTCGACCTCGACGGGGTACGTGCCCGAGTCGCGCATCCCGGGCGCGGTCATCCGACGAGCCCCATGAAGACGTCCTCGAGGGACGGCGACGTCTCCTCGTACTCGCGTATCCCGAGGCCCGCCGAGCGCAGGGGCGCGAGCGCCTCGTCGTCGGAGGTGCCGGCGTCGACGAGCACGTGAACGGCGTCTCCGAAGAGGTGGGCGCTCCGGACGAAGGGTGCGTCCCGGAGGAGGTCCCTCGTCGGGCGCGGCTCGTCGGCCTGGATGGCGAGCATGCGGCCCGACACGGAGCGCTGGAGCTCCGTCGGCGTATCGAGCGCGAGCAGGCGTCCCTCGTTGAGGAGCGCGACGCGGTCGCAGCGCTCGGCCTCGTCCAGGTACGACGTGCTCACGACGATCGTGATCCCCTCCGCGACCATCTCGTGCAGGATGAGCCATAGCTCCCGGCGCGAGATCGGGTCGACGCCGAACGTCGGCTCGTCGAGAAGGAGGACGTCGGGCTTGTGGATCAGCGCGCACGAGAGGGAGAGCTTCTGCTTCATCCCCCCGGAGAGCTGCCCGGCCAGCCGCTCCGTGAACTCGCCGAGGCGGCTGAAGGCGTAGAGCCGCTCCAGGCGCTCGGAGCGGTCGGCCCCCGGGACGCGGTAGAGATCGGCGTAGAAGTCGAGGTTCTCCCGGACGGTGAGGTCCTCGTACAGGCCGAAGCGCTGGGACATGTAGGCGATGTGCGGCTTCACGCCCTCCGGATCCTCCGCGACGTCGACGCCCGCCACGATGGCCGTGCCGCGGGTGGGGCGGAGCACGCCGGCGAGCATGCGGAGCGTCGTGGTCTTGCCGGCGCCGTCCGGGCCGACGATGCCGAAGAGCTCGCCGGCGTGGACGTCCACGGTAAGCCCGTCCACGGCGACATGCTCACCGAAGGTGCGCGTGAGTGCGCGCATCTCGATCGTGCGCGACGGCGTCATGGTCCGGTCAGCCCTCGAGGATCGTCACGTCCGCCGGGACACCCGGCTTCAGCTGGAAGTCGGGGTCGCCGGTGATCCGGATCTTCACCGGATACACGAGCTTGGTGCGCTCCTCCGTGGTCTGGACGTTGCGCGGCGTGAACTCCGCCTCGCTGCCGATGAAGACGACCTCCCCCTCGTAGACGCGGTCGGGGTACGTATCGGAGCGGATCTCGGCGGACGAGCCGAGCTGCACCCGCCCGATCGCGTCTTCGCGGACGTAGATGCGCACCCAGCGGTCGTCCGGATCGAGGAGGGTGACCACGGGGGTGCCGGCTCCGACGGCCTCGCCCGGCTCCCGGTGCCTCGTGGTGACCACGCCCTCGAACGGTGCCTCGATGACCGAATAGGCGTACGTGGCCTCGGCGAGCGCGAGCTGAGCGCGCGCCTGCTCGACGACACTGCGCTGGGCCTGGACGGTCTCCGTCCTTGGGCCTTCGCGAAGTAGTGCGAGGCGCTGCGACACCTGCTCGAGGTCGGAGCGGGCGACGTCGAGCATGGTATGAGCGCGCTGCATCGCCTGGCGGGAGATCGCGCCGCCCTCGAAGAGCATGGTGGCCCGCTCGGCATCGCGCTCGGCCTCCGCGGCCCGCTCCGAGGCGGCCTCGACCGCCGCCTCGGCTGCGGCGAGCTCCTGCGGGCGGGTGCCGGCAGTCAGCTCCTGCAGTCGGGCTTCGGCCGCGGCGAGGGCAGCCCGGGCGGCCGCGACCTGCGCTTCGAGCTCCTGGGCATCGAGTCGCGCCAGCCGCGTGCCGGATGCGACCCGTTCGCCCTCTGCGGCGTCGACCGCTCCGATGCGCCCCGGGCGCTGGAAGCCGAGGTCGGCGTCGGTCGCCTCGACCGTGCCCGACGCGAAGAGGCCGTCGGTGTCGGATGCCCCGTTGCGACCCATCCACCAGAGGCCGGCCGAAGCCAGCACGACCGCGACGGCCACGATGCGAATCCGCTTGTCCATCATGAGCCTCCGCTCATCTGCATGATCCAGTGGAGATCCAGGCGCCCTTCGGCGCTCGCCAGTCGCACCCGGGCCATGAAGGCTTCCGCCCGGGCCTCCACGAGTCCGGCCCGGGCCTGATACAGCCCCGCCTCCGCGTCGAGCAGGTCGCGCTGGGTGCCGGCGCCCGCCTCCAGTGCCAGGGCCTCGATACGTACCAGCTCGTCCCACTGGGCGACCGACGCGTCCAGTGCGACGACCCGCGCGTCGGCGGCCGCGATCGACGTCCGCGCCGCGTCGACGGCGGTGGCGACCTCGAGCTCGATCGCGGCGAGGTCGCTCTCGGCGGCGCGCACGTCCGCTTCCGACCGTCGAATCGCTGCCGAGCGCGCGCCGCCGAAGAAGATGTCCCAGGATAGGGTCACGCCCGCCTGCCACTCGAAGATCGGGGCCAGGTCGAGGGCGCCGAACTGATTGATGCCGGCGCTCAGGTCGAGGCGCGGCCAGCGCGGCCCGCTTTCGACGGCGGACCAGGCCCGGGCCGCTTCGGTCCGTTCACGAGCCTGTGCGACCATCGGATTGGACAGGCCGGCGTCCACCGTGGGTGCGTCGAGCCGCAGGAGGTCCGCGCTTCCCAGATCGGCGGTGGCGACGCGCTCGTGCGAGGTGCCGATCACACGGGCGAGCGTGCGCTCGGCGAGCACCACGGCGCCCGCCGTCGTGGTCCGCTGAGCTTCGGCGTCCTGAAGCGCGACGGACGCCCGCAGGACCTCGACCTCGGCCGCCGTCCCCGCGTCGAGGCCACGCTGCGCCCGATCTCGCTCCTCCTCAAGCGCGGCGATTCGGGCCGCCGAGGCTTCGTCCACGGCTCGCGCCGAGACCACGGTCAGGTAGGCCTCGGAGACGCGCTCGATGACCTCGGCACGGGTGGCTCGGGTGGCGGCCTGCGCCGCGCGCTGCTGTGCGTCTGCGGCACCGATGGTGCCCGAGCGAGAGCCCCAGTCGAGGAGCGTGTAGTTGGCGAGCAGCTGGCTCTGCCAGAGTGTTTCGTTGAAGTCGGGCAGGAGATTGGAATCGAAGGCGTGAATCGGGGTCGCCAGCATCGGCTCCTTGAAGTGCGTCAGTCCACTCCGAAGCGAGACGCTCGGCCAGCGGCGGCCTCGCGCGCCGGAGGCGACTTCCGCGGCGCTCAGCTCGTACGCCTGCGCGCGGGCGAGCGCCGGATGCGTGGCGAGCGCCGAGTCGACGGCCGCGGCGAGGGGAAGGGATTGGGCGTGGGCGCTCGGAGCCCACATGAGCCAGCCCCCGAGCATTGCGGTCAGGAAGGGTGTGCGCGCGGTGTCGAGCCTCGCGCCGGGGGTTCGGTTCATGTGGCTTCCTCCGGGCGCGGCTCCAGGCCCCGCCGGACGAATTCGGAGACGTGGTCGACGACGGCCTGTCGCTCGGTGGCGTCGGAGAGGTCGATCGCCGCGACCGTCCGCAGGAGTGGGGCGATCAGGGTCAGGTAGAGCGGCTGCGACGCGACGCTCAGGGCCATGAGCACGGCGTGACCCTCGCGCACCGTGCCGTCCCTGACCCCCTGCTGGTGGAGGTCGGCGATCGTGCTCTTCACCTCGCCGATGATCTCGAGCACCACGGGTGGCGGCTCCCTGCCGGCCGCGACCTCTTGGAGGAGCAGGTGCGGAAGCGCGCCGTGCTCCGCGAGATGGTCGAAGTACGCCTCCACGACCGCGATCATCCGGTCGATCGCGCTTCCCGGACGGCCCGCGGCCGAGCGCACACGGTGGAGCAGGGGGCGCAGCCCGGCCTCGAGCGCGGCTTCGTAGAGGCCGCGCTTCGAGCCGAAGTGGTACGTGACCGCGCCCAGGTTCACCTCTGCCGCGCTCGTGATCATCCGTACCGAGGCGCCGTCGAAGCCGTTGCGCGAGAAGATGTCGCGCGCGGCCTCCATCAGGGCCGCTCGGGTGGCCGCGCCGTGCTCGGCGGTGGTGACGGGTGCTGTCACTGTGTCATTCATACGTTCGTATGAATACTTTCACCGACCCAGTCGGGCAAGCCCCCGCCTTCCGACCGAACGACGGGACGGTAGGATCCCGGATTGTCCCGAGTCGTACGCGCTGAGAGAATCCCGTACTCACGTACACCGATCTCGGGAGGACCCAGGATGACGTGGACTCGGCGGAGCTTCGTGCGCACGAGCTCGGGGGCCTTGGTGGCGCTGGCGCTGCCGTCATGTGGCGGGAGCGAAAACGGGGGAAGCGATGCGATCGTCTTCCACAACGGCATCGTCCTCCCGGTGGATCCGTCCTTCTCCCAGCATGCCGCGCTGGCGATCCAGGGCAACCGGGTGCTGGCCGTCGGAGACGTCGAGACGGTCCGATCCGTCGCCGGGTCGGGAGCACGCGAGATCGACCTGGACGGCCGCACGGTGCTCCCGGGCTTCATCGAGCCCCACATGCACTTCGCGTTGTCGGCCGGCCTCGGGCACCTGCCCGACATCGGGCCCTTCCGGCGGCCTACCTTCGAGGATGCCCTGGCGGCGATCCGCGAGGAGGCGGCGCGCTCGGGACCGGACGAGTGGGTCATGGGACGACAGTTCGACCCGATCCTTCTCGAGCCACCGCGGGACCTGACCACAAGGGACCTCGATCCGATCGTGCCGGACCGGCCGGCGTTCTTCCTCAATGCCTCCGGGCATATCGCCTACGTGAACAGCCGCACGCTCGAGCAGGCCGGACTCGACCGCTCGTCCAGCGACCCACTTGGCGGGGAGCTCGGCCGTTACGAAAACGGGGAGCTCAACGGCGTGCTCTTCGGGCAGGCGGCGTGGCTTCCCATACTTCTTTCGAATGCCTCCGTCGTGGATCGCATGGCCGGCGGCTTTGCCGAGGCGGGAATCGGCGTGGGGGAAGAGGCGGCCGCCCTCGGGCTGACGACGCTCTGCGACATGGCGACCGGCGGGCTTTCCGGCGCCGGAGAGCTGGAGCTCTACCGGCAGATGTACGAGGGCGGACGAATGAACGTCCGAATCCGGGCGTACCTTTACCAGCCCCAGGCCGCCGCCTTCGACGAGGCGGGCGTGCGGCCCGGCGACGGAGACGATTTCGTGCGCGTCGCGGGCTTCAAGATCGTGAGCGACGGCTCCAACCAGGGATTCACGGGTCGGCAGCGGGAACCCTATGTCGGTTCGGAGTCGCTCGGGCTCTTCTACGTGGAGCCGGATGATCTGCGAGCCATGGTGCTCGACCGAGCCGGTCGCGGTTGGCCGCTGGCCATCCACGGCAACGGCGATGCGGCCATCGACAGCATTCTGGACGCCATGGACGCGGCGGCGGCGGCCGGGATCGACGTTTCGTCACTCCGCTGCCGCATCGAGCACTGCTCGATCCTGCACGACGACCAGATCGAGCGCATGGCCGAGCACGGGATGGTCCCGAGTTTCCTCATCAACCACGTGCACTATTGGGGGCACGTGATGCGCGACGAGGTCTTCGGCCCGGAGAAGGTCCAGCTTCTCGATCGCTGTGCGAGTGTCGAAGCAGCCGGATTGCACTATGTCGTGCACTCCGATGCCCCCGTCTCGCCGCTCGGACCCCTTCAGCTGATCCGGGCCGCCGTCGCGCGTGATCTGTGGAAGGAGCCGGACACGGTGCTCGCGCCGAACGAGCGCGTCAGTGTCGAGTCGGCGATCCGATCGGTCACGGTGAACGCTGCGCGGGCGCAGCACGAGGAGGCTGCGCTCGGGACGCTCGAGCCGGGCAAGCTCGCGGACATCGTGGTGCTCGAGGACGACCCTCGCGCGGTCGAACCGTCGTCCATCGCCGACATCACGGTGTCGCAGACGTGGATGGACGGGGTCCAGCGCTACGGGGAAGGGTAGGAGTCTAGAGCCCGCTCCTCAGGTAGCCCCGGATCGCCTCCACCGCGTGCTCGACGTCTCGCTCGGTGTTGTAGAAGTGCGGTGAGAAGCGGATGCCGGGCCGATCCGAGCCGCCGCGAGCGGCTGCGACGATCCCGTCTTCCTCCAGCGCCTCGAGGACCCTCCTCGGCTCGAGCTCGCCCGGCCGGAAGGTCACGACGGCGCCTCGCCGCTCCGGCTGGGCAGGTGTCCACATGTGCACCCCGTCGAGCGCGCTGAGCTCCTCGACCAGCATCGTGGCCAGCGCGCGGCTGCGCGCCTCGATCTCGGCCTGCCCGATCGTGGACAGGAACTCCACGTGCGTGCCGAAGGCGTGCAGGGTCGGCGTGTCCCTTTGCCCCAGTCCTTCGTGCGTGCGGCTGAGGCCGCGGCTCCCCGTATAGGCGCTGTAGACCGACGGATGGAAGCGCTCGTGGACGCGACGGTTCACGAAGAGGACCCCTGCCTCCTTGGGGCCGCACGGCCACTTGTGCGCGCTGCCCGAGAAGAAGTCGGGCTGCCAGTCCGAAAGGTCCACGTCCATCAGACCGAACGACTGGGCACCGTCCACCAGCGTGAGGATCCCCCGCTCGTGGGCCATCGCGCACAGCGCCTTCGCCGGGAACACGTCTCCGGAGGTGTTCGTGTGCTGCATGAAGGTCATGATGCGCGTGCGCGGCGTGATCGCGCGCTCGAACGCCTCGAGGTAGTACTCGTCGCCGGGGTGAGGGTCGACGTGCGGGACCTCGACGACGGCGTAGCCATATCGCTCACCCTTGGCCTTCCACGCCCGGTTGTTGCTCGGGTGGTTGTCGGAGAAGATCAGCACCTCGTCGCCGGGGCCGAGGTCGAGTCCGTTGGAGACCCAGTTGTTCGCCTCGCTCGTATTGCGGGTGATGAGGATCTCCTCGGGTGAGACGCGCAGGTGGGCCGCGAGTCGGTCGCGGGTGTTCTCCTTGGCGGCCTGGATCTCGCTCCGGTACGACGGGAACGGCTCGGAGTCGAGGCGCGCCGTGTGCGCGGATACGCTCTCAAGCACCGGTCTCGGCGCCGGGCAGAGATTCGCCGCGTTCAGCACGCTCACCTCGTCCGGGATCATGAACTGCTCTCGCACGGCGTTCCAGTCGACGGCGCCGGGCCGGACCGCGGCCGGCTCGAGCGGCGCGGGCCGCGCGTCCGCGAAGCGCGGGTGGCCCAGGAGGGCGGCCGAGCCACCCACGGCGAAGAGGCGGGCGAAGTCTCGACGGTTCATCGATGAACGGCTCATGCGTGCTCCCGGCTGTGCGTTGGGATCAGCGTAGGCGGCGACCCACGGTCGCGCCAGCCGTCCGGCCGTCTCGCCCGGAGGGTCTGCGGCGGGTGGGAATCCAGGGGACTCAGCGGGTGTCCGCGATCGCGCGCACCACCTCGCGCATCCTCCGCACGCCCTCGACCAGGCGGGGCCCCGGCCGGCCGAGATACGGCTCGCCGACGCTGAAGACCCGCTCGTGACGCACGAAGTCGAGATCCTGCCACCGCTCGTTTCGCAGGACCACGTCCGGCCGGTACTTGTCGGGGTGCACGCCGCACCACGAGAGGACGACCGCGTCCGGGTCGAGCGAGGCGACCTCCTCGTCGGTCACGGGGCGGCTCTTGTGGTCTTCGTGGCCCAGAACCGCCCGACCTCCTGCGGCGCGCACCACGTCCGTGGCCCACGAGAGGCGGCCCGGGCTGATGACCGGCTTGGGCCACCACTGGATGAGGACCGTCGGCGCGCCGTCGCCGGGTGGGGGCGCGTCCAGCTCGGCACGCATCGCCTGCACCAGCGGCCCCGCCCGTTCGGGCACGCCGAGCCGATGCGCGATCTCTTCGATGTCCCGATAGACGTCTTCGAGCGAAACGGGTTCGGGTGCGATGAAGGGCAGGCCGGTCGACTCGAGTCGAGCGACCACCTCTTCGTGGCCGGGCACGGTCAGGGTAGCGAGGACCAGGTCGGGCTCCAGGTCGGCGACCTTGCCGACGTCGATGTCCAGGTCCGGGCCCACCTTGGGAAGCGAGGCGACGACCTCGACGGGGTAGTCGGAGTGGTCGTCGACGCCGACGAGGAGATCGGCGCACCCGAGGGCACAGACGATCTCGGTGTTGGAGCAGGCGAGAGACACGACACGCATGAGCCAGGCGTACCCGGCGGCACTCGGGTTCGTTCTCGGGGTGGTATCTTCGGAGCCGCGCGTCCCGCACCGCGGCCTCGCCTCAACTCATCGCAATCCAGGAGAGCCCCGTGGTCAAAGTCGCTTCGACGATGCTCCCTCTCGGCACCGAGGCCCCCGACTTCGCACTCCCCGAGCCGGCGACGGGCCGCACCGTCTCGCTCGCTGATTTCGCCGACGCGCCGGCGCTCCTCGTCATGGTGCTCTCGAACCACTGCCCCTTCGTGAAGCACATCGCGGGTGGGCTGTCCGAGTTCGCGTCGGAGTATCAGGCCCGGGGGGTGGCCATGGTCGCAATCATGGCGAACGACGTGAGCAAGTATCCGGACGACGCGCCCGATAAGATGGTCGAGGAGGTCGAGCGGCAGCGATACACGTTCCCCTATCTCTTCGACGAGACCCAGGAAGTGGTGAAGGCGTTCGAGGCCGCGTGCACGCCCGACTTCTTCCTCTTCGACGGGCAGCGGCGGCTTGCCTACCGGGGTCAGTTCGATGCCAGTCGTCCCTCGCTCGAGACCCCGGTGACGGGCGAAGACCTCCGGGCCGCATGCGATGCCGTGCTCGAGGGCCGCGCGCCCTCGCAGGACCAGATCCCGAGCGTGGGGTGCAACATCAAGTGGAAGCCCGGAAACGCGCCGGGCTGGTTCGCGTAGAGATCAGGGAGGAAAAAAGAAGACGCCACCGGCCCAAGACCGGTGGCGTCTCACTGTCGCAGCCCAGCGCGAAGGCCGGGGTACGGCGCGAACAGCGTTTCTTCTACGGTTCGGCTTCTAGAAGCCGCTCCGGCGATCGCTTGCCCGTGCCAGGCTGGACAGGGTACTCGGACTAGACAAGGATCACCTCCTGTTTCGGGTTGGACGTAGGGCGCGGACGCCAGCGGGATCCGGTCCCGCAGTCCTCGAACGACGCCTTCTGGAGCGTTCGAACGAGGCCCAGTTCAGACCTGAAGGATCCGAACGCGGCCATGATAATCGGAAGCCGGGGATGGATGCAACCCCGACGTTCGACCTACCGGGAGTGGTGCAAACAAATGGGTAGCATACGACATGTGGTGGCCGCCGCCGGCCTCTTTGCCGCCTTCGGCGTGCCCGGTCCCGGGCTTCGGGCCCAGGCCGTCGACGCAGACGCCTGGCGGGCGAGCTTCGCGGCCGGGGAACAGGCCCGTCAGGCGGGTGACGCCGCCGCGTACGCCGCCGCCATGGCCGAAGCGGCCCGGGCGATGCCCGCAGGGCATTTGAACCGGCCGTTCGTGCAGTATCACGCCGCGCGGGGGGCAGCGCTCACGGGCCGGAACGACGACGCGCTCAGGTGGCTCCGCACCGCGTGGGAGGAGGAGATCGAGTCACTGATGATCTCCTTCGCCCCGTACGATCCGGCCTTCGCGCCGCTCGTGGGCACGGAGGGCTTCGCGGCGGTCATGGGACTCGCAGACGGGATGGAGCTCGTCGTGACGCGGCTCGGGGGACGCGTGCACCTGCTCGCAGGGGCGGGATCGAACGTGGTCGCCCAGGTCGGACCCGACGGGGTCCTGCTCGTCGATACGGGGTATCGGCCTGCGCTTCCCGCGGTCCGGCGGGCACTCGCCGGTCTCGCCGCGCAGGGTTCGCCGGACGTCGAGCTCCTCGTCGTGACGCATCCGCACGAGGATCACATGGGCTCCGCGGCCGAGCTGGGGGAGGAGGCCACAGTGTTCGGCCATCCGGGCGCGACGGCTGCCATGGGGGAGCCGTACGTGTTCATGGAGGGGGTCAGTCTCCCCGCCAAGCAACCTTCGGCGCTTCCCGACGTGGAGGTCTCGACGGACACGAGCTTCGTCTTCAACGGTGAGCCGGTGCGGATCGTCGCGACGCCGGCGCACACCGGGGGCGACGTTTCGGTCTACTTCGAGGAGTCGCGGGTGGCCCACCTCGGCGACACCTACCTCGCCGGCAATCCGATGATGTTTCCCGGGAGCGAGGACCCCGCGGGCTTCCTGGAGCACCTCGACGCGTTTCTCGACTCCATGGACCCCGCCACGGTGGTCGTGGGAGGTCACGAGGAGCCGGCCGATCTCGCCGCGGTCCGCGCGCAGATCGCGGCGTCGCGAGCGTGCATGGCCTTCGCGGAGGGAGCGGTGCGCGACGGGCTCACGCTGGAGGAGGCCGCCGAGCAGGGACGGGAGCGCTTCCCGGTGGCGTGGATCGCCTTCTTCTACGGGTACTACGCCTCGAAAGCCGAGGGCTGAGCGCCTACGGCGCGGTGCTCAGGCGTCGTCCCAGGCCTTCAGCATCAGCCAGGCCGTGAAGGCCAGCGCGATCGTGATCCAGAGCATCCCCCACATGGTGGTGGTGCCCAGCCCGGTCAGCTCGGCGAGCATGTGCGCGTCCGATCGGACCTCCGGCCGGTCCAGCACGTCGTCCTTGATGTCGAGGATGGCGTAGAGGGCGCTGGTGAGGCCCAGCGTCAGAAGAAGCCGGCGGTTCCAGGTCGCCCCGATGTTGCGGGCCGCCGCGATCATCGCCGTCCCGAAGAAGATGCCGAAGACGATGCCGAACGCGCTGCGCACGAAGAAGACGGTGAGCAGGATCACGACGAGACCGATCGCGCCGTTGACCCAGTCCGTCCGGACCCACCGTGTCTGCGCCGCGCTGAACATCAGCCCGCCCCAGAAGAGGCTGCCCAGATACCCGGCCGAGAGGGCCAGGAAGGCGTTCCCTCCCGTGAAGTAGGTGGCTCCGCCCTGATAGGGGTCGAGGGTGATCCGATCGAGGGTGCCTCCGGTGCCCACGACGGCCATCGCGTGACTCATCTCGTGCAGCAGCACGACGAAGATCTTGAGCGGATAGATGATCGGCGTGTCCCACAGGAACCAGAGCCCTGCGAAGAAGAGGCCGAAGCCGAGCAGAAAGCGGAGCTTGCCGTTCATCGATCGTGTCGGTGCGAGAGGATCATGCCCGTCCTTGAGACGACACCTCTGGCACTACGGTTGCACTCCCGATCGGGTTCCAGCGACCGGGGGCGGGACGCCCTCACCCGTCGCTCGCGCCGGCCGTTCGCGGAAACCGGGCGTCGAGCAGCGAGCGGTATTCGGCCAGCTCGTCACGGGCGAGGGATACGCCCTGGGCCGGATCGGCGAGGACGGCGAGGGCTGCGGCGGCGACCTGACTCGGTGAGGCCCCCTGCCGGAAGCCGAACGTGGTCGTGAAGCGATAGACGATGTCGTCCCACCGACGGACGATTTCGGCGCGCTCCGCCTCGGGCACCTCGATGCCTCTCCGCTCGGCCTCCTCGAGGGCGGCCCTGCGGCGTCCGCCCTCGTCTGCGGCCGACCCCTCCATCCACGCCTGGAGGACGGAGGACGGGTCGTCGACCTGATCCGCCACGCTGCGCGCGATCGCGCTTCGGGCCTCGTCGAACGGCACGACGCTGCGCTCCTCGAGGCGGAGGATGTGGTAGCCGTACTGGGTCTCGGTCACCGGGCTGATCTCGCCGGGCTCGAGCGCGAGTGCCGCGCTCCAGAACTCGGGGACCCAGGAGCCCTCCCGCCCCGGCGTCAACAGTCCCTGCCGGCCCTCGGCCCCCGGCTCTTCCGAGAGCCGAGCGGCGGTCTCGGCGAAGTCGGCGCCCGACCGGAGCAGCTCCATGGCCCGGGCGGCCTTGGCCTGCGCCTCGGACCGATGGGCGGGCGAGCGCCACCGCTCGCTGAAGAAGAGGATATGGCGGACGACGAGCTCCCACTCCGGGTCCGTGAGGTATCGAGCCTCGAGGACCTCGTCGCCGATGTCGTGCTTCTCGAGCGTGAGCTCGGCGGCGAGGATATCGAGCCGACGGTCGTCCACCCACTGCTCCACCAGGGGAGCGCCGAGCTCCGGGGTCGTCGAGTCGGAGACCGCGAGGGCGAACGCCGCGAGGTCGGCCAGGGAAGCCCGTCGCTCCTCCGAGAGTCCGAGCAGGTCCGACTCGGTGTACGCGACCGGCCCGACCGTCAGGGCGGGTGGCGCGTCGGAGCCGCACGAGGCGATGCCTGCTGCGACGGCGATCAGGGTGAAGAGTCGTTTGCCGGGGCGCATCGGGACAAAGTGGCGCGGCACGCGGCACCCGCCAACCGGCTCGGGGTGCAGCGAGGCGCCGGGAAGGAGGCTTCGCACGGAACCGGGCCGTGCGAAGGGGGGTTGGAGCGCCGGGCCGGGCGCCACACTTTGCCCGGACTCCCACCCGGTTCGCCCATGACACTCTACCTTCTCCAGATCGAACCGCCCGGAGGGCTGACGGAGGCCCTGTCCGGCAGCCCCCTGATGGCGCTCGCCGTCATGTTCGGCGCCGGTGTGCTGACGAGCCTCACGCCCTGCGTGTACCCCATGATCCCGATCACGAGCGCGGTGATCGCGGGGACGGCGCGCGAGGATCAGCCGAGGTCGCGGACCCTCGGTCTGACGCTGACCTACGCGGTCGGACTGGCCATGCTGTACGCTACGCTCGGGGCCATCGCGGGCGTGACGGGTCAGCTCTTCGGGACGGTGAGCGCCAACCCCTGGGCGCTTTTCGCGATCGGGAATCTGCTCCTGATCTTCGGCCTGACCATGCTCGACGTGCTGCCCGTCCCGGTTCCCCGGAAGCTCCTGGAGCGTGCCGCGGCCTCGGAAGGGGGCTCCTACGGCGCCGTGTTCGTGATGGGGGCGATGTCGGGGGTGGTCGCGGCTCCGTGCGGCGCGCCCGCGTTTGCCGTCGTGCTGACGTGGGTGGCGGCCACGGGGGCCGGACTCATGGGGTTCGTGTATCTGTTCGTCTTCTCGCTCGGCATGACGGCCCTGCTCGTGGCGGTGGGGCTCTTCTCGGGCACGCTGGCGCTCCTGCCGCGCTCCGGAGCCTGGATGGTCTGGGTCAAGCGAGCGGCGGCGGTGATCATGTTCGCGATGGCCGAGTATTACTTCATTCAGGCGGGCTACAACCTCTGACGCCCCGGCCCACAACCCACGGGATGACATGAAGAAGCCGAGGATGCCGAAGCTGACGGACGACGCGCGGATCGCCCGCGTGGGATTTCTCGCGGCATCGCTCGCGGTGCTCGTCGCCGGCCCGCTCGCCGGGCAGTCCAGCGGGGTGAGCCTCGCGCTCGGCACCCCGGGTCCCGAGGCGGAGCTCGAGGATCTGGAAGGCAACGCCGTGCAGCTGCTCGACTACGTGGAGCCGGGGAAGCCGGCCGTCCTCGAGTTCTGGGCGACCTGGTGCGAGCAGTGTGAGGCGCTACAGCCCCAGTTCGATCAGCTCCAGGTCCGCTACGGCGCCGAGGTGAGCATCGTCGCGGTGGCGGTCGGCGTTTCGCAAAGCGTGCGACGCGTGAAGCGGCACCTCGAGGATCACGATCCCGGCTACCCGTACCTGTACGACAGCCGCGGCGCGGCCGTGCGGGCGTACAACGCGACCACGACGTCGATCGTCGTCATGCTCGACGCCGACGGAAAGGTCGCGTACACCGGTGTAGGCGTGGATCAGGACCTGCTCGGCGCCGTCGAGGCTCTCCTGGCACGGTAGCGGGGGCCGACGCGGGATGGCGCGGCAAGGCGGGCTGCTCGACGGCATCCTGCACGACGTCGCGGCCGCACTCCGGCTGCTCGGTCGCCGCCCGGGGTTCTCCGCGCTCGCGGCCGGCACGCTCGCTCTAGGCCTCGCGACGAGCACGGCCGTCTTCACGTACGTAGGCGCCTACTCGGCCCCCATACCGGGGGCGAACGCCGACGGGCTCTACCAGGTCTGGCTCGCCTCGGAGGGCGAGCCGTGGGGTCAGCTCTCGTACCCGGACTTCCTCGACCTGCGTGAGGCGGCCGAAGGCGGCGTGCAGGTGGTGGGCTATCGACCCGGCTTCCTCGCCAGCGTGCGACACGAGACGCTGACGGAGGTCGTTCCGGGCGAAGCCGTCACGGGACGGCTGTTCGAGGCGCTCGAGATTCCGGTAGCGATGGGGCGCGGTCTCACCGCGGCGGACGACCGGCCGGCATCCGCGCCCGCGACCGTGATCTCACATGCCTACTGGACGCAGCGCTACCAGGGCTCGACCGACGTCATCGGCCGGACGCTCGTCCTCAATGGGCGGCCCCACACCATCGTCGGGGTCGCTGCTGAGTCATTCCTCGGCCTGTCTTCGTCGCGCCGCCCTGGCTTCTGGCTCCCCTTCAGTCAGTTCATGCCGGTGTACTGGGCGCGCTCCGACAACGAGACGAACCGGGAAGTGGGGAGCGTGCAGGCCTTCGTGCGTCTGTCTCCGGGCGTGAGCCCGGCGGACGCCCGCGCGCGCATCGACGCGCACGCGGCGGCCCTGGACGTCGAGGCTCCGCTCGCCGATCGGGCGAGGCGCTTCCTGCTGACGCGGGCGACCTGGATCCATCCGGCCACGAGAGACGCGGAGGCCGCGACCGCGCGGATCATGCTCCTGGCGGCGGCCGGACTCCTACTCCTCGCCTGCTCGAACGTCGCGAACCTCCTGCTCTCCGCCGGGGCGCGGCGGCACCGGGAGGTCGCGGTGCGCAGCGCACTTGGGGCGCCGAGGCGGAGACTGGTTCGCCAGCTGCTCGTGGAGAACGCGGTCCTCACCTTCGGTGCGTTCGGCGTCGCCGTTTTGCTCGCCGAGCCCGCGGCGAGGCGACTGAGCGAGTATTTCGCCCGGCCCAGCGTCTGGGGCACCAATGTGCCCCGGTGGATCGAGCTCGACCCCCGTGTCGTTCTCTTCGCGGCGGGCGCGGCCCTCGTCTCCGGAATGGCCACGAGCCTGGTCCCCGCCCTGCGGTTGTACGGCCGGGATATCGCCGGTGTCCTGCGTGGCGGCGCCGGGGCGACGGCAGGGCCGGTGCGCGTCGGGCTCGCGCGATACCTGGGTCTTCAGGACGGACTCGTGGCACTGCAGCTCGCGCTTTCCGTCGTGCTCATCTTCGTGGCGAGCCTCGTCGTGCGGACGCTCGCGACGGCGAGCTCCGTCGACCTGGGATTCTCGACCCGCGGCACCCTCGCCAGCTACGTGAGCACGAGCAGCATGGGCGTGGCGACCGAAGACCGGCACGCCTTCTTCGGAAGTCTGATCGAGCGGCTCGAGGACCTCGAGTGGATCGAGGCGGCGACCGTATCGGAGAACGCGCCCCTCTCTCCACACCCGCGTCTCGCACTCACGGCCGACGCAGCCGGGGAGGCACCGCCCGTGGCCACAAGTGTCTCCCGGGTCTGGCCCGGGTACTTCGAGCTGCTCGAGCTGGAGCTGCGGGCGGGGCGGGCCCTGGAGCGCACCGACACGGCGTACGCTCCCGACGTCGTGGTGGTCAACGAAGCGCTCGGCCGCGCGGTCTTCGGCACCGCGGATGCGGTGGGCTCCACCCTCTTCACGCCTGCCGCGGACAGCGGCGACGTTCGAGCGTACGAGGTCGTCGGAGTCGTCCGGGACACGCATCTCACCTCCGTGCTCGACGCGGTGGAGCCCGCGGCGTACTTCTCGCTGCTGCAGCATTACTCCGCGCCGGGCAACGGCCTCGTCGTGCGGGTCTCCGGGCCACCTGCGGCCCAGGTCGATCGGCTCGAGCGGGCGTTGCGCGACGTCGATCCACGCATCGCGATCGTGAACATCCTCCCCTATGAAGACGTGATCGACGGATTCCTCTACGTGCAGAGGATGAACGCGGAGCTCTTCGCGCTCGTCGCTGCCTTCGGGATGGGACTCGCCGGAGCGGGGCTCTTCAGCGTGGTGGCGCTCTCTGTGGCCGGCCGGAGGCGAGAGATCGGTGTCCGCATGGCGGTGGGAGCGGCGCCACCCGAGATCGTGGGGCTCGTGCTGGCCAGGGTCGCGCTTCCGCTCGCCGCGGGGACGATCGGAGGGGCGGCTGTATCCTGGGTGGTCGCCGGGCCCGTGAAGAGCCTTCTGTGGAACACGAGCGCCGCCGACCCCGTCGCGCTTGTTTCGGGGGCCTCGATCGTGGCAGCGGCCGTTGCGGCTGCAGTCGCCGTGCCGGTTCATCGGGCGCTCGGCGTGGATCCGGCCGCCACGCTCAAGTCCGAGTAGCGCCGTGTGAGACGGCCCGGAGAGGACGACGTTCCCTCCCCGGGCCGCTTCACCCATCCGGCTCGGACTAGCCCTCTTCGGGCTCCGGCGTCACGCGGTCGACCGCCTCCGCCAGCTCCTCGTACGCCATCGGGTCGTTCTGATTGAACGCCTCGATAACGTGCGCGACGCGACCGTCGGGACCGACGACGATCACCGCGCGGCTGTCCACCATGTTGTTGTCCCGAAGACCACCGCCGAACGCGGCGTACGTCGCGCCGTCGTTCTCGGCGTCACTGAGGAAGAGGTAGGGGAAGTCCTCGTCCTTGAGCCACGACGCACCCTCTTCCGGGGAGTCGTTCGAGATGCCCATGACGACGACGTTCCGGCCCTCGTTGAACAGACTTGCGTACTGATCACGGTACGCTCTCATCTGGACTGTTCAGCCACGCGTTCGAACGCGGAAGAAGAACGCGAGGACGACCGTCTCTCCCCGGTAGTCGCTCAGGCGTACGGGCTCTGCGAGCACCCCGTGCCGCGTCGCGCCCGGAAGCGCGAAGTCGGGGGCCATCTCACCCACGGCCAGCAGGCCGCTGTCCTGAGCACCGGCGTCGTTCGGTGCGCCCATCACGATTCCCCCCGCGAGCAGCGCGGCGCAGATCGCGTTTCGCATCTGGCCATTCTCTCCTGGGTGTGTACGGGGATCATGTCGGCCGAATATCGGGAGCCGATCCGCGACCGGCCAGAGCGTGCCCACCGTGGTGCCGACGCGCGACGCCTCCCGACGTCTGCCACACACTCCTACCCGACAGACGCGTAGGGGATCTCCCGACACCGCGAACACCCCTCTTCGTCGACCTTTGCAACAGAATGTTTCAACAAGGTGTTGCACGGGAGAGACCGATGGTCCGCAAGAGCGAAGAAGCGCGGCGCACCAGCGCTGCCGCGCTCGCGGAGATTGCCGGCCTCCCGTATTTCCGGGTCGACGCGGACCGCAACGTGGTCGAGATGAGCCCGGCGATGGAACGGCTCACCGGCTTCACGGCCGAAGAGGCGATCGGGCGCTCCTGCCTCCAGATCCACCGCTGCGAGGAGTGCCTGGCCGGCTGCGGCGTCTTCGACAATCACACGGTGCTCGACAGGCACCTCGAGCTGTATCGCAAAGACGGATCCACGGTTCGCGTCCGGAAGTCCGGCCAGGTCTTCCTCGACGAGCAGGGCAGGATCACGGGAGCGATCGAGGTCGTGTGGCCTCTGGAAGAGGAGGGCGCGCCCGGGGAGTCCGTGACAGGGCGTGCCGAAGCCCGTTCGAACGGGGCGGTCGATGTAGCACCGGGGTGTGAGCTGACACCCGCCGCCGAGGCTGCGCGCGCCGAGATCATCGCGATTCGAGAGGCGCTGCAGGCGACCCGCTTCCGCAGGACCGAAGCCGCCCGGATGCTCGGCATGAGCCGAACCACGCTGTGGCGAAAGATGAGAGAGTACGGCCTCTGAGCTCCGGGGCCCTGACGAGGACACGAACATGAAACGACTGCTGATCCTGGGCGCCGGCACGGCGGGCACGATGATGGCCGCAAAGATGCGACGCGCTCTTCCGCCGGACGAATGGAACATCACGATCGTCGATCAGGACGACGACCACATCTACCAGCCCGGGCTGCTGTTCATCCCGTTCGGCGTCTACGACGAAGCGGACGTGGTGCGGCCGCGCTCGCGGTACGTGCCCGCCGGCGTCGACCTCGTCCTCTCCGGAATCGAGGTCATCCAGCCCGAGCAGAGTCAGGTGCGTCTGCGCGACGGCAGCGTGGTGGATTACGACTTCCTCGTCATCGCGACGGGAAGCCGGATCGCGCCGGACGAGATGGAGGGGCTGAAGGGCCCCGGATGGCAGAAGAACATCTTCGACTTCTACACCCTGGACGGTGCGACAAAGCTCCACCGTGCGCTGGAAGACTTCGAGGGTGGGCGCCTCGTCCTGAACGTCGCCGAGATGCCGATCAAGTGCCCGGTGGCCCCGCTCGAGTTCATGTTCCTCGCGGACTGGTACTTCCACGAGCGGGGGATGCGCGACAAGGTCGAGCTCGTGTACGCCACACCGCTCGACGCAGCCTTCACGAAGCCCATGGCCGCGCAGAAGCTCGGTAGCCTGCTGGAGGACAAGGGCATCACCGTGGAGACGGTCTTCAACGCCGGCTCGGTCGACTCCGAGCGCAACGTGCTCGCGAGCTGGGACGAGCGCGAGATCGAGTACGACATGCTCGTGACCATCCCGACCAACATGGGAGCCGAGGTCATCGAAGCATCGGACATGGGCGACGAGCTGGGCTTCATTCCCACGGACCGCAACACGCTGCAGGCCGAGGTCGCCCCGAACGTCTTCGTGATCGGAGACGCGACCGACCTTCCGTCGTCGAAGGCGGGATCCGTGGCCCACTTCCAGGGCGAGATCCTCGAGCACAACCTGCTGGCGGCCATCGCCGGCAAGGAGCTCGCTCCGGACTTCGACGGGCACGCCAACTGCTTCGTCGAGACCGGCTTCGGCAAGGCGATCCTGATCGACTTCAACTACGACACGGAGCCGCTTCCCGGACGCTTCCCCCTGGCGAAAGTCGGGCCCATGAAGCTCCTGGAAGAGAGCCGCATGAACCACTGGGGCAAGCTCGCCTTCCGGTGGATGTACTGGAACCAGCTGCTGGCCGGGCGCGAAATCCCGCTCGTGCACGCGCAGCTGTCGATGAAGGGAAAAGAAACCCCCACGGCCACCCAGGCCGCGTAACCCGAGGAGGAATTCCGTGAGCACTGCAACCATCGCCGGAGTCCAGGTCGAGCTGGACGCCGAAGGCTTCATGACCGATCCCGCCCAGTGGACGAAGGAGATCGCCGAGGCCATCGCAAGGGAGAACGGGATCGACACCCTTACCGAGAAGCACTGGAAGGTCATCGAGTTCTGCCGGTCCGACAACGAAGCGAAAGGGACGCCTCCCGGCGTCCGTCGAATCACCAAGAACACCGGGATCTCGACCAAGGAGATGTACGAGCTCTTCCCGAAGGGCCCGGGCGTCCTCTCCTCGAAGATCGCCGGTCTCTCGAAGCCGAAGGGATGCATCTGATGACCACCATGACCGAGAAGCAGACGGTAGCCGATCCTGTGGAGACGGTGGATCCGGCAGCGGCGGGTGAGGCCGCCGCACACGAGGAGGAAGAGGTGACGCGCCGGGTCGCCATCATCTGCTCCAAGGGGAGCCTCGACATGGCCTACCCGGGCCTGATCATGGCCAACGCGGCGCGCATGATGGGCATGGACGCCATGATCTTCTTCACCTTCTGGGGCCTCGACATCGTGACGAAGAAGAAGGTCGACCACCTTCACGCCGAGATGCTCGGCAATCCTTCGAGCCCGATGCCGCACTCCCTCATGGGTCTGCCCGGCATGGAGGCGCTGGCGACCAAGATGATGAAGAAGAAGATCGAGAGCCTCGATATTCCGGACATTCCGGAGCTCCTGGAGATCCTCCATGAGGCGGGGGCCGAGATGTACTCGTGCCAGCTCGCCATGGAGATGTTCGACCTCGAGCAGGATGACCTCGTTCCGCAGGTGAAGGAGAGCCTGACGGCGATGGACTTCTGGGAGAAGGCGGACGGCGCTCAGGTCGTCTTCGTCTGACCTGACCCTCGGAGCCTCGGGAGCCGATCATGACGCTCACGTACCGTATCAGAGGCGGCCTGGCCGCCGCCGGTATCGCCACGCTGCTCGGGGGGGCAGGCGTCTCGGCGGTACCCCTCGAAGCCCAACCGGCTTCCGAGTGGCGCTTCCGGACGGATCCGTTCGCGGAGCTCTGGTACCACGGTCTGGCCATGATCGGCTTCCACGGGTTCGGGCGCGTACCTCTCTACGACGCGGCCTACGCCTGGTCGATCGTCTCGGAACGAAGATCGGCGGGGCAGGAGCCGACGACGCTGGAGCGGGATCGCGGAGCCTTTCAGGCCGCGTTCACCCGCGATCCGGCGTTCGAGGTCCTGCACTTCGTTCCTCTCTATCTGGCCGATGCCCCGGTGGACGTCGCGCTCGACGCGCTCGATCCGCTCTCGGTGAACTCCGGTGGGCGAGCGGATGCGCGTATCGCTCGTGAGATCACGGCGCTTGCCGGGGTCATCAGTCAGCCCGCGCAGCGGGAGATGCTCGCGCGGTTCGTGCGGGCCCTTCGGGAAGAGCGACCGCTTCTGGCGGATGCCTCCCGTCCGGAGCTCGACGTGCGCGCGAGCGGCCTCGAAGAGCTCTGGAGCGAAACGGCCTCCGGGCCGCTCGCCGACTTCCTCGGCCGCGAAGGGCTCGAGCGAGGCTGGATCGTGGTGACACCTGCCCTGGGACCCGAGGGAAGGTTCCTCGAGCGCCCGGATGGATCGGTCGTGGCGGTGGGCGTCTCGGCCGAGTCGGATCGGAGGGCGGTCGTCGGAGCCGTCGTGCGGGAGCTCTGCTACCCGGCGGTCAGGCGCGCCCTTACCCCATACGAGTCGTGGTTCGACGACCGGGCAACGGTCTCGGACGTGAGCGATCAGGCGGCGACACGGTGCGGAGCGCTCCTCCTGGAGGCACATGCTCCCGACCTGCTCCCTGCCTATCGAAGTCGCTTCGGAGACACGACCTCCGACGCGGCGTTCCTGTCGGCTGCCGGGTTCCCGCCCGGAGCCGCCGCGCTCGAGAGCCAGCTGGACGAGGCGCTCCGGCGTGAACTCGAACTCAACTCAGGCAGCGGCCACGCAGCTTCCGGTCCTGCCGGGAGGTAAACATGTCAGTGACTCGGTACGTGCGGTATGCATTGCCGCTCGTGCTCCTCCTTTTCGCGGCAGGTCCGGTCCGGGCGACGGACGGGCACTTCCTGCACGGCGTCGGGGCGGTGAACTCCGCCATGGGCGGTGCGGGCGTGGCCGCGAACCACGATCTGCTGGGGAGCTTCTATCTCAACCCCGCGGGCATCCTGGGCGAGAACGGGACGCGCATCTCGCTCGGCTTCGAGATGTTCAAGCCCGACCGGACCGTCACGAGCACCTTCGGTGGCTTCACGGGGAGCACGAAGAGCGAGAGCGAATTCGTGCCGATTCCGGCGTTCGGTTTCGCTGCTCCCGTAAGTGACAGAGTTTCGCTCGGCGTGGGCCTGCTGGGGATCGGCGGTTTCGGGGTCAACTACCCGGCCGACCCGACGAACCCGTATCTGGCGCCGCGGCCGCAAGGCTTCGGTCAGGTCGCGAGCAACTTCCAGTTCATGAAGATCTCGCCGACGCTGGCCTTCCAGGTGACCGACGCCCTGGTCCTGGGCGCGTCGATGAACCTGGACTGGGCGTCCCTGTCGGTCGATCCGATGCCGGTAGCTCGTCCCGCGGTGGATCCGGGCTCGGGGACGGCGTACTACAGCCGCGCGACAGCCACGGACGGGGCGTTCGGCTTCGGCTTCCAGGCGGGGCTG
>Ga0209536_100002058_pt1 | contig 32791 bp, 26 predicted proteins | sample DeeMarSeWOR28_12_FD_187461 | JGI IMG/M metagenome (GOLD analysis project Ga0209536, IMG submission 187461) | Marine sediment microbial communities from White Oak River estuary, North Carolina - WOR-2-8_12 (SPAdes) (version 2) | ecosystem: Environmental > Aquatic > Marine > Intertidal zone >... | reverse complement strand
GGCCGGATATGCTCAATGCATATCCAGACGTGCCGGAATCCCAACCGCCTTCAATGGTTTCAAGACCTGATTTTGATATGATTGAATCGAATCGTATCTTGGCAGCGGCGCTTTTAAAAATGCGGTCCGCAAGCCCGGGATCTGGAAAAAATGTGATTGCTGCTACCGAACAGTTGCCGCACCCATCCCAGAAGGCGGTCTTGAGTGCTGATATCGTTCAGGGTCAGCTGGCCATAAAGCGCATCAAAACCGTTAAAGGGCGTTCCATCGGACGCATTCAAGTGGAGGTTGAGGAGACCCTGGGGCATTATGCCGAATGGCTGGAGGTATCTGCCAGTGAGATCCGGCGGCTTAACGGCTTGCGATTTGGCAAGCCGCTTCGAATCCACGATTCAATTAAAATTCCTTTGCGACGGGTAACAAAAGAGACCTTTGAAGAAAGACGTTTTGAATTTCACAAGGAGCTGGCCGAAGATTTTTTTGCATCTTTTCGAGTCGAAAAAGTCGAGACGTACATCGTCAAAAGAGGAGATAATATCTGGTCGCTGTCAAAAGATAGGTTTGAAGTACCCGTCTGGTTGATCAAAAAATACAATGCCCATCTGGATTTTAGTGCGCTGCAGCCTTATCAGCAACTCCATATCCCGATCATCCAAAAAAACCAGGTCTAAAACGCTTATCTTTTTCCTGAGGGCTGTGTTGCAATCCGATCCAAAATGCTCACGTACTATCGTGTACGCTCCGCTTTTGAATCGAATTGCGCCTTGCCCTCAAACAAAATCTAAACGTTTTAAACCTGGTTTTATATAAAATAATTATTTGTTTTGTTACCTGAGTCCCGCCTCTTGAACACCTTAATTTTTAAGATCAAGATGTGAAATCCCGCCGTCAGGCGGGGGCTCTCGAACAAAATCTAACGGTTTAAACACCCGTTTAACTTTTTCAAAAAGAACCATTAATCTTCTAAATAAATTCTAGCCTTTTGAACACCTTAATTTTTAAGATCAAGATGTGAAATCCCGCCGTTAGGCGGGAGCCCTCAAACAAAATCTAAACGTAATGGCTGGAATTTATAGCGGTTGTCATAAATATGTTCCGTTTGCCATATTTGTTATCAAGCACCGGAGTAGTTTTTAACGGCTTGAAATTATTATAAACTTGACAACTGCTATATTCTGTTACGAAATGCCTTGATTTATAATACCCTAAATTTTAGGATTTCATCTACACATCCAAAGTTTGGGACCAATCGTGATATGCTGTCATATCAAAAGTTCCAGAAAACGTTGCTTTATTGAAAATTTATTCCAATTAGCGCTATAAACATGATGTCATGTAACATTCCCAAATGGAACAAAAACAATACGTCTGTTGACCAGTAATGTTAGGCTTACAAACGACCGGGTTTCGGATTTGGTGAGGAGGAAGGGTGAACCTGCTGGGCAGATTGCTCTCTCAAAGTGGAAAGCCTCGCGGGAGATTTGGCAGATTTCTTGTTCGGGGTATGAACTTCGGGCATGCCGGTCTGACGCGCTGGGGTCTAACAAAGGTCGAGATCTCTGAGAACGCGACCGTTCTCGACATCGGATGCGGTGGCGGGCGAACCCTGAAACGTCTCGCATCCTTGGCTAGACTGGGCAAAGCGATCGGTATCGACTACTCAAAGGACGCTGTCACAGTCGCGCGGAAAAGCAACCAACGGCTGATTGACAGCGGTCGCATTGAGGTTGTCCATGGCTCGGTATCCTCGATGCCGTTTCAGGACGCAACGTACGACTTTGTTTTAGCAGTCGAAACCTATTACTTCTGGCCTGATATTGCAGAAGACCTCGTTGAAGTGCGGCGTGTGATGAAACCGAGTGGCCAACTGGTAATTATTGCCGGCATGTACCGTGGATCAAGATTTGACAAGCGAAACGAGAGGCTGATTCGAGCAGGTGGCATGAGGTGCTTTTCTGTGCAGGAGTTCGAGGAGACTTTTAAGGATGCCGGATTTCCTACGGTAGTTGTGACAGTGGCGCCCCGAAAAGGATGGATTTGTGTGATCTCGGGGCTGAAGTTCAACGGCGATTGAACTTTCCCAAAAGTTTGCAATACCAGGATATATCAGCAACTTTGCCGGAATCGCGATTTCATCTACAGATCACAACTCAGCATGTTGCCGGATCAAGTTGTGTCTTAATTTGAAAAATGATCTAATTTTATTTTTTGCGGGCTCAACTGGCTAACGGGCTCAACCGGCTCAACCATCTTAGATTGGTGGCGCAATAGTCACCAGCAATCTGAGATTGGTTTTGGCGCGCAGGCCGTGAGGTTCGGCAATATCGCTGATGACCACATCGCCAGGTTTAGCCGGCATCGTCGCATCTCCTTCCCCTAAAAACTCACCTTCACCCTCAAGAATCACCAAGCTTAGCTGGCCTTCAATGTCGTGGCTGTGAACCGGCAGCTCCTGGCCGGGTTTGAAATTGAAATTAAGGATTTTAAAATAGGGGGAGTCATGCACGAGAAGTTTTTTAAACGCCTTTTCCGAAAAATCATTTTCCGCGTAAAGATTGAGTTGTTTCATTGGAACCTCCCATTTTTATTTAGAAGCGGTTTGTCGGTTAAGCCCGTTGCCCGTTAGCCCGTTTGCCGGTAAATAATCAGACTCCATTCCTTTTTTCACGGGCCTCATCCCGTTTCACGAGGACCTTCGGCGGCTCAACCCGCCGCGGGCAAACCTGATAAATGATAATTTACATAAGATATAGCAGGATAGATGAATATGCGGCGCTAGATCATTGATCTATGTCAAAAAAAGACCCGCTCATATCCTCAGATCGGAATTTAAAGGAAAATCAGCGGGTCATGGTGGCTTGTTTCTCTGAAAGTGCTACGATCCGGGCAAATCTCAGGGCGTCGTTTTCACATTGGGTGAAATGGTAACATCGATGCGGCGATTGATGGCCCGGCCTTCCTCGGTTGAATTCGAAGCCAGCGGCCGCGTGGATCCGTAGCCGACCGAGATAATTTTATCAAACGGCAAAATACCGTTGGCGACGAGGTATTGACGAACTGCCTCTGCCCGTTGCTGGGATAAATGTTCATTTAAAGGTTCAGGCCCTGTGCTGTCGGTGTGGCCTCCGATGATAACATCCGGTTCTCCAAATGCCCGAATGGCGCGCTGGACCTTGCTGAGCACGGCATAATTATCCGGCATAATCACCGACTGGCCTACCGGAAACTTTATGGTTTTCAGCCGAATGATCAGCTGGTTTTCTCTTTTGTAAACTTCCGCTTCATGGGGTTCGAAGTAGCCTCTGACTTCGCTGAAAAGCTGATTAAGCTGCTTTTCGGCCATGAGCCGTTCCTGTTGTTCGCGGCTCTGGCCTTCCAGCGAAGCAATTTTTTGCTGCAGGTCGGTGATTTCCAGCTGCTGTTCTTTTATTTTTTTGGTTGTAAACTCCTGGTCTGCCCGCTGGGCGGAAATTGTCGCTAAAATATTATCCAGCTGCTGTTCAAAAGACTGATCCCGCATATCGGGTGCAGCCAGCTGGCTGGATGTTTGGTAAAGCATTGCCTCCATGTTCAGAGCGATTTGTTCCGGTGTCATCTGTTGGAGCGTGAGGGCTTCCTTGGCGATTTCCATATGGCGGCGTGCTAAGAAAAGCGCTTCATTGGCCAGCAGATTCATCTGTTCCTTTTGGTAAGGATTTTGCGTGATAAACGCATCGGCTTCTGCAAATTTTTCTTTGGCGGCCGTGTAGGACGCCGGAGCAATTTTGTCGCTTTCTTGCTTTTCGGCCGCCCGCAGCAGATTGCGCACCTGACCAATGGTGCTGACTTTAATTGCCCGTATTTCCAGCTGGCGAAATTTTTCGGCCACTTCGGGTTGGTTGCGCTGGGCATAGCCAAGATTTTCTTTTTCGATGGCACGCGTGAGTTCTAACAAATCCTCTTCTGCGGCCGCGTAATCCTTGCCAAGCCCGGCAGCTCCGGCGTTGCGTGCCAGCTTGCGTGCTTCAATAGCTTCGGTCAGTGTGGCTTTAGAAACATTCGCTATTTCTTTGGCGCGATTGAGCTGGGCCTCGCCGGTTGCGATATTTTCAAATATTTTAGAGAGTTCTGCACCTTCCTGCAGAAGTCTTTTGGCCTCCCCGAGCGAATTTTCAGCTTTCGTAAACCATGTAGGTGCTAAAATATTTATTTGCTCATTGCGCGCCAGTGCGACATCGCTGTCCAATTTGTTAATCAATTTCTGTGGATGTTCTGATTTTGGGATTGATTGAACTTCCAGCTGCCGCCCGCCGCAGGCGCCAAACAAAAATAGCATTATCAGAAGCCACATGGTGCGGTTATATAAGATTGGTTGCTGCATTTTTCTAATTTCCTTTTTTCTGTAAAATGCAAGTCTCCAGTTTGACAGTTGATCGGCCGAGGCACTTGGGCATGCCGAATATCCGATTTTAAACGGTTATTTTTTACAAAATAAAATCCTTAACAGCAAGCTAAAAGTATGTGATTTAATGACAGACAACACCGATATTCCCAAAAACGGGTTCAGACACGGTTGTACTTTGACAGTAAAGATATTAACATGTATTTATGTGTAAAATTGCAATCTGACCATTACTGACATGAAAACAGCTCCTACTAAAGACATCATTATTTCGTATGCCCATACGAATAGACGCTGTCTGTCTTGCGGTACTGACGAGAATATGAGTAGACGCAAGTACTGTTCAATCGATTGCCGCCATAAGTTACGCTACAGTTTGAACATGCGGACCGGTTTATTAAGAGCGCTCAGTACGAAGTATGCGACCTTCTATTTTACAACTTCCCTAATTTTTCTGGATGTGCTGCCATACGGCTCAACGAGTATATTCAGTTTTCTTTTTCCGCGCAGCCCCGGGCGAAAACCAGTTGATGATTTTACAACATTGTCAAATGTGTTGGGAAGGGCGTGGTGGGCTGAAAAGCGCCGAACCAATAAGCGTTACATTGCCACGCAACATGTTCTGGAAAAAGCCAAAAACCAAAATAACGGTCCCCACTCTATCAAACCTTATGAAATTGTTGAGCCGGCCCGAATGGCCAAATCTTTAACTTTTCTCAAACTGGCTCGCGCAGATCTGAATTCACCCCAGCTGCAAAAGATAATTAAAAGCGCCTACCGGCATCAGGCCAAAACTCATCATCCCGATCAGGGGGGCGACACGGCCGTTTTTTTGAGGGTTCAGCAAGCTTATGAGCAACTGATGGACTGGGCTGAAAATCCGACCTACACCCGCCGGCGTGGTTTTCCGGACAAATGGTTTTATGAGGGTAGTACCAATCGCTGGATTCAACCCGCCGCCATAAAACTGGTTTAAAAGCGCATATTTTTCCCGATGGCTGCGTTACAATTCGTTTCAAAATGCTCCCGTACTATCGTGTACGCTCCGCTTTTGAAACGAATCAAGCCTTGCCCTCGAAAAAATTATGCGCTTTTAAACCAGTTTTAGTTTAAATTTTTAAAACGGCATTGTTTTTAAAGAAAACGATACTGTTAGCAACTTATTTACAGTAGGATTGTTAAATTAGGCAAAATTTATTGCCAACGGGCTCAACCGACAGCGGCGGCGACCATGGCCTGTACATTTTCCAATTTGGCATTGGCCGGTATATCGCAGCCGGATTGCAAAATATAGCCCCGCGGGCCAAGATGCCGAATCAGGCGCTTGCAGTATGCGTAAACATCATCCGGATTGTTTAAAAACAACATCGATGCAGGTACATCCCCCATAATACACATATGATCGCCCAACACGTCTTTGGCTTTAAAAATATCGGTTTCACCGTCAAGGGCCATAATACATTTTCCCCGCGGAAGGTCTTTGAAGATTTCAAGCTCACGCGTCCAATCGGAATCTAAATGCAGCAATGCGATCAGACCGGAATCAACCACCTCAAAAACCAGCTTGCGAAAGTAGGGCCATACAAACCGGCGCCACATAGCGGGTGATAACAGACAGGGGGCCCCACGCCAGCCGCCCACCCAGACCAGTGGATACTCCTTATTTTTAGCCTGTTGGATGGCTGCGCCTGCCAGGTGCGGCAAAATGATATCCATAACCGCTTCGACTTTTTCCGGTATTTCTATCAGATCGATAGCAAACGCCATCAAAGACCGTGCCCCGCACAGCAGCTCAATCGGCGTCGTGATGTCGCCGCCGCTGAGCACGGGTATGCCGATGGATTGCCATTCCTCACGGACGTTGACCGAGCGACGCTGCGGCGGCAAATATTCTGAGGGCACATCATCGAGGATGCGCTCGTGCATCATTTTATTAAAAAAATCCAGCCATCCGTGATTCAGGATACGGTCATAATCATTGCGATCCATCAATTGGGTTTCGGTTACCTGCCACATGTCGTTTTCCGGCAGGTCCACCCCCGGTACACGCACCTTTGCCATAAAATCATAACACAGGCCATATGGCCAAAATGCGCCATAGTTGATGGCATCGCCATCACCGACCAGCTCATAGGCCTTGATCATGGTATCAATATTGGTCTGGGGAAATTTTAGAAACGCCGCCATGGATGTCTGGGTGACATAGGCTGCAAATCCGGCATACTCCAGAACAACCGGCGTCCGATCCGGCTCCTCTAAAGCTACAGCCTTTAAAATTCGATCCAACCGCTCATTATATAGGTCCTCGGTACTCATGCTAATAGCTTTGGTGTTGATTTTATTTTTTGTCTACCGCAGAGACGCAATTTGGTTGAGCCGGTTGGGCCCGTTTGCCCGTTGTGCCGGTTAAAAATGGAAAAGGTCTAATTATAATCTCTACGGGCTAACAGGCTCAAGGGGCTCAACCGGCAAACCCTAGAGTGGCAAAACAGCTATCGGCCAAAAGATGTGTTTTGAAATCGATTCTCTAACGGGCGAAGACCGCGCCCCTGTCTGCGCTGGACACCATCTGGGCATAGCGGGCCAGATAACCGCTTTTGACTTTCGGCTCGAATTCGGGCAAGGCAGCGATCCGTTTGCGAATTTCATCTTCGGTTAATTGCACGTTGAGACGTTTTTGGGGGATATCAATTTCAATAATGTCCCCATCCCGTAGCGCTGCAATCGGTCCGCCGCCGGCGGCTTCCGGAGAAATGTGCCCGATGGCCGCCCCGCGGCTGGCGCCTGAAAAACGGCCGTCGGTGATCAGGGCCACCTGACGATCCAGCCCCATGCCGGCCAGCGCTGACGTGGGTGAGAGCATTTCGCGCATACCGGGTCCACCCTTAGGCCCTTCGTATCGAACCACGATCACCTCGCCTTTTTTAATCTGCTCATCCATGATGGCCTCAAAGACATCTTCTTCAGAATTAAAAATCCGGGCCGGGCCGGCGTGGGTTAACATTTCTTCCGACACTGCCGCCTGTTTAACAATGGCACCATCAGGCGCCAGGTTGCCGGTCAGGATGGCCAGGCCCCCGCCACTGTGGACCGGCTTTTCAATTGAACGAATGACGGCATCATCTTTGACACCAGCGTTAATTTCCGCCAGCATTTCACCAACGGATTTGCCGTAAACTGTCGGCGGGTCCGTCTTGATGAGCTTGGCTTTATGCAGTTCGGCCAAAATGGCAGGAATCCCGCCAGCATAAAATAGATCCACAACATGGTGAGGACCGGCCGGCGCAATGGAGGTCAGATGCGGAACTTTGGCGGTAAAGGGATCAAAATCCCTGAGGGTTAATTCCAGACCGGCATAATACGCCAATGCCGGGATGTGCAGCGCCGTGTTGGTGGACCCCCCCAGCGCCATATCGGCCGCAATGGCGTTGTGAAACGCGTTTTTCGTCATGATATCGAGTGGTTTCAAATCTTTTTGAACTAAATCGACTGCCTTGTAGCCGGTTTCTTTGGCCAGCCATATCCGTTCTGAAAAAACAGCCGGTGCGCTGCCGTTATACGGTAAAGACATGCCCAGGGCCTCAGAAAGATTGTTCATGGTATTGGCGGTGAACATTCCCGAACAGGAGCCCGCACCTGGGCAAGCGGCGCATTCAAATGTATTCAGTTCTTCTTCGGAGATTTTTCCGCTCTTGAAGCGACCGACGGCTTCAAAAACTTTGTCCAATCCCGTATCTTTGCCATGGACTTTGCCCGGCAGCATTGGCCCGCCGGACAAAAAAATTGAGGGAATGTTCAATCGGGCAGCAGCGATCAGCATTCCCGGTATTATCTTGTCACAGGAAGCTAAAAGGACTAAACCATCAAAAGGATGCGCAACTGCCATGGTTTCGACGGTGTCGGCAATCAACTCCCTGCTGGGAAGTGAATACTTCATACCATCATGGTTCATGGCAATGCCGTCGCAAATGCCGATGGTGTTAAAAACCAGCGGCGTGCCACCGGCGGCATAAACACCGGCCTTGACCGCATCGACCAGTTTGTCCAGATGCATGTGCCCCGGTATGATTTCATTAAAGGAGTTGGCGATACCGATGATCGGCCGCTCCAACTCCCAGTCTGTAAAGCCATCGGCTCTTAACAGGGAACGATGGGGCGCCCTTTCGGGCCCTTTGGTCATTAAATCACTTCGTTTACTCATTTTCTTATTCCTTTAACATATTGCTTGTCGTGTGCTTTCGCTGATGCATGAGTTTGTGCAATGCAGTTACTTATGATTTATTCCTCGGCTTAACATGAATGTTACTGAAAGCCATTTCAAAACCTTTTAGGCGTCTATTTTGCGGCCTTTTGTTAAAAGCGCTTAGCGAAGCGGAGCGCAAAATCTTGAACTGTCTGAAGGCATTAGCCTGAGTTTTCAAGATTTAGCGCAGCAAGCTTAGCGCTTTTCAAAAGACGCAAACCGGCGCAAAAAGGGTTTTGAAATGGCTTCTATTCATTCATAGGCTTCAGCAATTTTTCCACATATATCCGGACAGGGATCAGCTTTTGGGCCAGCATGATTTCCTCGGTTTGTTTCCAGGCGGCCACATCAATTGTGCCGAATTTTAAATCTGCTGAGGGCATCATTAAAATTCGGGTGGCCGGCAATTGCTGGCGGACAATCTCTTCGGGCGTTTCCTTATTGTATTTTAATAACAGCTGAATGGCCGTTTCTTTGTTGGCCGGGTCCAAAGCCTCTCGCCAGCCTTGTAGCAATGCTTTGATGAACTGCTGAACGGTTTCGCGTTTTTCCTCGAGCATTTTACGGGTGGTGACCACCGAGTTCGCCACAAACCGGATGCCCAATCGGCTGGGATCCATCAGATCGAAGCGCTCGCCTGCTTTTTGCAGTTTGCCGCCGATTATAGGCGCCTGGGCATTGCGATAAAGAGGCCAGAGGTCGACCTTGCCCTGGTAGAAAGGGGTATAATCGTAGCGCACACTGAAAAGGGTTACCTCGTTTTGCTGAATACCATATTTGGCCAGCAGCGCACGCATAATGGTTTCATCATTGCCCCCATGGGTAATGCCGATGGTTAACCCTTTGAGATCCTGCGGTGTTTTTAGCGGTGTCTTATCCGGGCGATATATCCAATGCAGCGGATTGGTCTGAAATAGCTGGGCGATGACCACTATTGGCGAACCCTTTGAAACCGCCCGGATCACCTGGTCGGCGGAGGCAACGCCGAACTGTGCATGGCCCAATTCCAGCTCTTTAATGGCATCTTTTTCAGGGCCACCCGGTTTGACATTCACCGCCAACCCGTGTTTTGCGAATAAACCGCTGTCAAGTGCGTAAAGGTCTCCCACCACGCTGATGTTGTACAGCCACTTAAGGCGGTAATTGACTTCCTCCAATGGTTTTTTATCTTCCGAGGTACATCCGCCTAAAAGGAGGATAAGGATTATACCGATTGCCGGCAAACTGATTTGATGAAACCGTTGTTGCTGCATGGTTTATCTCCTTCAGGACCTTTTGATGAAATCCAGGAAGACGGAATCTTTTTTATCAGGGTTTGTTGGTGCTTCACATATATAGTGACAGGAGTTGAGCTCGCTTTTGCTCACTTCGAACTCGCCCGTTGTCGCCCTGCTGCTATTTTTTTGCCTGTGCTAAATGCCTCCGATGCGCCTTTTAATGATCATTCCCAACCATTCCAGAAATACCAGGTAGATTGAGGTGCAGATACCGATCAAAAAGAGCGCAACCAGTATTTTTGCCAGATCGCTCTGGTAAAGGGCGATACGGATACTGTAACCGATCCCCGCATTGGCTGCAATGAATTCAGCCACAATGGTGCCCACCATCGCCAGAGTGGCGCTTCCGACGATAACGGTCATCAGTTTATGGATATTTTCGAAAGCCCGGATTTTGACCTGAAGCTGCCAGTTCATTCTGCGGGTGGATTCAAAGAAATGCTCGATTTCCACTACGGGTTCCGAAAATATACCGATAATTGAGAGCAGTAACGGAAAATAGCAGATCATCGCCGCTATGAGCAAGCGTGAAGAGAGACCGTCTCCCAGCAAAATAAAAATAATCGGCGCCACGGCCACGATGGGATAGGCCTGAATATTGTAGGCCGCCACCCGAATAAAAGAACCGATCCAGTCGGTTAACCGCCCGATAATGCCTACCATCGTTGCCATGCAGATGGACAGTAGGTGTCCCAAAATGGCCACCGACAAGGTGTTGAGCACCGCCAGCAGGTAAAGCCCGAAATAGCGCCGACAGGCGATTCCGATGTCGGAAAAACCCGGGATGACGTAATCTGATAAATTCAGGCTGTATTTTACCAGCATCAGGCCGCCAAAGCCGATAAAATAGATGATCAAAAATTGATAGATACGTCTATGTAGCATTAACGATCTCCAGCATAGATTGCTCAAGATCCCTTTCAGCCAGTGGCTGGCGGCCATTGAAATCCTGACCTTGAAGTAAAACGGCCTGGGGGTCTTTATGGTGACTGCGCAGCACAAGGATCTGTTTGCAAAATTTTGAAACCTCAACCACATTATGAGAGATATACAGAAAGCAGCGTTCGGGATACAGGTCCTTGATCTTTAATATTATTTTTTCTTTGGTGATTTCATCTACGTTGGCAAGGCTTTCATCCATAATCAGTAGGTCAAAGTCTTGAAGCAGATAACGGGTGAGGTTGGTTCGATTTTGCTGGCCCAAGGACAGCTGGGCGAAGCGGGAATTTAAACTGGTTTCAAGCCCAAACGAATCCACCAGTTCTTCCATGCGCTGCCGGTTGGGCGTCGGCGTTATTTGGGTCAGATGCTCCTGGACACTGGACCATCCCGGAAGCCGTTCCAGATTATACGTGTATAGGACCTGGTTTATTTGATGCAGTCGAATGTCTCCGGAGAATTCTTTGATCGCTCCGGCAATCATTTTTGCCAGGGTCGTCTTACCTACACCGGATGGTCCGAACAATGCGTGAAAGCCGGGATCGGTCACCTGGCAGCTCAATTGCCGAAAGACATTTCTGACAGATCCCGGATAGACATAATTTAATTCTCTTATGTCGAGCTGCATTATTCCTCGAATCTAAAATGGATTCAAATATCTGCGTTTTGTAGTATAAAGGCACCATCGAGATGGTGAACAGCCAATTGGCGCTGAAACCTGCCGATGCGCTGATCTATTTCCTGGCGGGGGACGATTTCCATCATTTTTGCTTCATTGGTGCGTTTTCTAAGCGGCCATCGAGTGTTTTTTTCATCATGTCTCTCCTGTAGATATTTTATACCCGTTGCTGGGTTTGCCTTAAATATAGATACAGACCGATTCCGCCTGCAATCATCAGCGCACAAAGAATTTGTCCCATGGAAAAGGATAAAAAGATAAAGCCGATGTGGGCGTCGGGCTGGCGGAAAAATTCAATAAAGAATCGCACAGTACCATAGCCGATCACATAAAAAGCCAGCATCGCCCCTCTGGGTTTTTGAATTTTACGGATGCGCCAAAGAATGACAAAAAGAAAAATGCCTTCAAAGAAAGCTTCGTACAGCTGGGATGGATGCCGCAGTGCTTTTTCTGCGGCCTGAGGAAAATACATGCCGATCGGTGCGGTAGTTATCCGCCCGTATAATTCTCCGTTCATGAAATTGCCAAGCCGGCCAAAGGTATAGCCCAGGGGCACCACTGTAAAATATAAATCCGCCACATCCCAAAGATTCAATTTTGCTTTGCGGACATACCACGTGACTGCCAGCAATGCCCCAATCAGACCACCATGATAGGACATGCCTGAGATGCCGGTAAACGTAAAACCATTAGAAAACGAAAACGGTAAAAAGATTTCAAGCGGGTGGTGCAGATAATATGCTAAGTTGTAAAATAACACATAGCCGAGACGCGCACCGATAATCAGTCCCAGGATGGCGTAGGTGGTAATATCGTTAATCTGATCCTTTGTGAACGTGAAACGTCTTTCATGCTTGATGCGATAAAGAACCAGAAAATACGTCAGGGCGAAGGCTGCAATATACGACGCCCCATAATACTGGACCTTGAAGCCGCCGATTTCAAATATCACCGGGCTTATGTTTTGCGGCAGGTGCTGCCACCAATCCCAGAATTCACTCATTAAAACGTGCTTCCCACTCCTTTCTAAAATATCAGCCAATCATAGGGTATTATGCTTTTTATGTCAAAGAAAGGCGCCTCATTTCGTGCTGCTACGCACACTCGTTATCTAATTTTCAGTTGATAAATTCTGTCAGTATGGAATACTAGATACTAAGGTACACCGGAGGAAATATGTTTGATTCGCAAGATCGAAGAATTCATTTTGGTCTGCTCATTGTTCGATTGGGTTTAACAGCCGTGCTCTTTTTGCATGCTTTGCCAAAACTAGTCGATGGCTTGCAACAATGGGAAAATGTCGGGAATAAAATGGGGTGACTTTTTTGGATACGAACGCCTCTATCTTTGACGTTTCTGTCAGCCGCAGCCGGCCGGACGCGTTGTGCATTAGCTGGAAAACCAAACATAAAAATTTGCGAATATCCATTTATCACGGGACGACTCCTGAAACCACCCAGCGCAAAATCCCCTTTAAATTTATCAAAAACCAAACGGCAGTCATCATTTCGAAATTGGATCCCAAGGTGCCCCATTATTTTAAAGTCGTTCCTGAAGCGGGCAAAGCGATCATTGTCGGCGAGCGGCGCCTGCCCCTGCAAAAAACGGTTAACTCCAGAGACCTTGGCGGTTATGAGACTGCCGACGGACATCGGGTTAAATGGGGCAAAGTCTTTCGCTCCGATCATCTGGCCCGGCTGAGCTCTGATGACATCGCTTTCTTGAAGCAGTTGAAGATTCAGACGGTATTTGATTTTCGCACTTTGGCTGAAGTCCGCAGCCGGCCGGATCGGTTTCCAGCAGATGATCATGGCTCCTATGTTCACCTGCCGGTCAACCATCTCAAATTCGAACCCGCGCTTCTGTTTGAAAAACTAAAAAATGGAGATGCGGACTGGTTAACGCCTCAATTTTTAATCAAAGGCTATCGATTAAATGTGGATCAATTTGCCCGCTCCTGGGGGGCAGTATTCAAGCGTCTGGCCGATCCGGCGCAGTTACCGCTGATTTTTCACTGTACCGGCGGTAAGGATCGGGCCGGCACATTTGCAGCACTGCTGTTGCTTGCCCTGGGGGTTCCGGAAAAAACCGTTATCGATGATTATGGGCTTTCCAATATCTATATCGCTGATGTGGTCAATCAGATCTATGCACAATTTAACATCGACGCCCAATATCGGAAAAAAATTTCACCTTATTTTTCCGCACCGCAGTACTGTATTGAAGCCATGCTATCCCACCTACATGATAAATATGGCTCACCGACCGCATACCTCAAATCAAAGGCGGGGATGACAGAGGAGATGCTGCAAAAAATTAAATATCAATTGCTCGAGTAATATATTCGATTCCGTTTCCTTCATTCCATTCGCTTGTGGATTCTGGCAATCCGCCAGCGGCCCACATCTACAGATTTATAATAATTGTCAAAAATATGTTCCGATTGACTTGGTGAGTCTTTCAAGTGTCATTGCGACCTGCCCGCCATCGTCCTCCTGAGGCGGACTCTATTCGGCCCGCCTTCGACTTGAGCTCAGGCCGAAAGTAGCTCATGGCCGAGGGCAGGTGAGACAGGCGGAGCAACATGTCATTGCGAGCAAAGCGTAGCAATCTTTTAGGTTTTCCAAAGGATTGCTTCGTCGCCGGGCTCCTCGCAATGACAGATTATCGGAAAAAATTTTGACAATTTCTATAGTCAGCTGCTGCATACAACCAGCCAGAGGCCAGCAGCCAGTCGCCAGAAGCAAATATCTGTTTTAATCTTAAATTGACATTGCTGTAAAAAACCTTTAAATATCAGCGCGGGGGACATGTTGATTGAAAGCCGGGAATTTATGCCCGTCGGTCAGCAGTTGACCATATCCTTTATGCGACCCAAATCCAGAGACTTTATCAAAGTCAGCGGGCAGGTTGTACGCACGGTATCCGCAGGTTTCGGGGTTAAGTTTGATGGGCATGTAGACGATATCTCGACTTGAAACGAGCGTTTCAAAATGAAAAAGAAAATATTGGTCGTCGATGACGAAGATTTTCAGAGAGATTTGTTGAATAAACTTTTGAGCAAGGCAGGTTATTCAGTGGCCGAAGCAGAATCACCGGAAGTGGCACTCGCGCTAATGAGAAAAGAGGATTTTCCGGTAATTATAACGGATCTGATTATGCTCGATATGGACGGTGTTGAGTTTTGCCAGCGAATCAGAGAGCGAAATTCACAGTCAGTCATTATTGCCTTGACCGGATATGCGGATCTATACGATCTGCAAAAACTCAAACGGGTCGGCTTTGACAATTATCTGACCAAGCCCATCAAACTTGATAAAATTCAACCAGTTGTTGAAGCGGGATTTGAGAAAATAAAACAAAGAAAAAAAAGCAGTCGCTAAGCGTAAAAATTTATTTCAATTTTTTATTACTTTTCACACCCTGTTCAGGGTGAAAGGGTCCACTGGTGACCTTATTTCGCCCTGAATTTTTTGCCTGGTAAAGATACTGATCCGCCATCTCAATAAAATCCTCCAACGAAAAATCCGTCAGGGTCGCGCCCTTGTCAATGCCGGTTACCCCAAAACTGGCCGTTATGGAGACCATCTCGCCTTCCCAGATAAATTTCTTTTTGGCAATTCGTTTGCGAAGCCTTTCGGCCAGTCGACGGGCATTCTTAAAATTGGTTTCGGGCAAGACCAGCAAAAACTCCTCGCCGCCATAACGTGCCAGCCAGTCCATGTCAGAGCGGATCAATGACAGGATGTGCTTGACAAATTCCTTAAGTACCATATCACCGCACAGATGACCGTATGTGTCGTTTACACGCTTAAAATGGTCGATATCACATAAAGCGATTGCAAGCGGGTGATGGTAACGCGAGGCTCTTTTCATTTCATGCTGCAAGTGTTCGTTCAGGTAACCCCGATTGTAGCAGCCGGTCAGAGAATCTTTTCTGGATAGAAGTCTGATTTCACCGTTGGCTTTTTCCAGTGATTTGTGTTTTCGTTTCAAACGCTCATACAGCAGGGTGTTTTCCAGTACCAATGAGTATTGCTTGGCCAGCATGGTCAGAAGCTTCATATTTTCTTGCGTGATAAAGCTTTCTTCTATGGGGGTCTTGATCATAACCACACCCAGCGTTCTTTTTATGGTGGAAAGCGGCAACATGACAATTGATTTGCCGTCATCAAATGCCAGGGCGGGTATCAGCGCCGGTTGCCTGCGATTGATTATCCAGGAAAATATGCCGCATTCAATTTGATAATCGATCTCCTTTTTACAGATTTTTTTTCGATCGTCGGGGTAGACATATTCTAAAATAAATTCATGGGAATCATCATCAACAACAAAAAACGCACAAACCTCTATTTTTATTAAGCTGCGCACGTCATCGAGAAATACCTCCCATATCTGCCCGATGGTGGCCGGAAAATCGATACGATCCTGAAATTGCCCCATGTGCTCAATTTTATCAATAAGCTCCAGCAGCGCTGTTCTTTGTTCTGACATGGCCATGATCTCCTAAACTCTCAATATCTTATCAGAAATATTATTTAGCGCAAGCCTTTCAAGTCCAATTGAAATCCCCTACCCATTTGCTTGCGGTTTGATTTTGCGCTGGATTTTTTTAGCGGTTCATTGTAGCGTTCAGCTTTAATTTCGACTCTGTGCATTCAGGACTATCTGAAAATCTAAAATGAACAACGATCAATCGGTTACATTATTTATCCAGTGTTTGGTGGACACCCATTATCCCGAGGTGGCCGAGGCCATGGTGGGCGTGCTGCGCCGGTTGGGGATTTCTCTGACCTGCCCCGGTGACCAAACCTGTTGCGGGCAGCCGGCCTTTAATTCCGGCTATCGCCGCCAGGCCCGGAATGCCGCGCAGCATTTCATAGAGATATTTGAAGATGCCGCCATCATTATCTGTCCATCGGGTTCCTGTGTGAACATGGTGCGGCATCATTATGCGGAGCTGTTGCAAAACGATATAAAATGGTTAGAGCGTGCCCGACACCTTGCGCAGCGCACTTATGAATTTAGCGAATATCTGGTGGACGTGCTCGGGGTTGATGACCTGGGTGCACGCTTTGATGGCCGAGTGACCTATCATGACTCCTGTCATTTGCTGCGCGGCATCGGTGTTCGACAGCAGCCGCGCACGCTTCTACAACACGTTTCCGGACTGGATTTTGTTGAAATGCAGGATTCGGATTACTGCTGTGGATTCGGCGGCACCTTTTCGGTCAAGTATCCAGAAATTTCAGACGCCATGGTCACCGATAAGGTCAAAAACATCATGGAGACCAAAGCCGATGCGGTGGTGGGTTGTGATATGGGGTGCCTGATGAACATCCAGGGCAAGCTCAGCCGCCTGGGCAGTCCGATAAGGGTTATGCATTTGGCACAAATACTCGCAGGTTTTCATCCATAAATGGCCCTTTTTCCGATGAGCTGTGTTCTCCGTGGGCTTACATCCTCGACGTACTTAAAGTACGCCTCGTCGTAAAGCCCGTGTGCGGCCGTGCTCATCGAAAAAATTGCTCATTTCTGGATTGAAAACCAGTTGGTCCTAATAAAAATGTCAAAAGCGACAACTGAAAATTACGTGGCTGAGGCCAAAAGGGCGATAAACAACCCGGTGCTGCAAAAAGCGCTGGCGGATTTACAGAAGCGATTCGGCCGCGGCACTGCCGAATCTTATCGTCGGCTGCCGGAGGGACCGGATCTGCGCTTAAAAGCCCATGAGATCCGGATGAAGACCATTGAAAATCTGGATGTTGTTCTGGAAACCCTGGCGGCCAACATCCGCAAAAACGGTGGCCACGTGTATTTTGCCAAAGATAGCCGGGCCGCCGTGAAGTATTGCCTGGATGTCGCCCGGCAACATCAGGTCCGGCGGGTGGTCAAGGGCAAATCCATGGTGAGCGAAGAAATTGGCCTAAACGATGCGCTTGTGGATGCCGGCATCGAAGTCTCCGAAACGGACCTGGGCGAATACATCATCCAACTGGCCGGTGAGACGCCTTCACACATCATTGCTCCGGCCATCCACAAAACGCGCCATGATGTCGGCAGCCTCTTTGCGGCTAAGCTGAATATCCCCTACGAGGAAGATCCGCCGAAATTGACCTGGATTGCCAGAAAGGCCTTACGGAAGAAATTTTTAGCCGCCGACATGGGCACTTCCGGCTGCAATATCGCCTGTGCCGAAACCGGACACATTACAACCGTCTCCAACGAGGGCAATATCCGCATGTCAACCACTCTGCCGAAAGTCCATATGGCGTTCATGGGCATGGAGCGTGTTGCCGCTTGCCTGGAAGAGCATGATATCCTTTTAAGGCTTCTGTGTCGTGGGGCTGCCGCACAGAATATGGCCACATATGTCAGCTATATCGGCGGGCCCCGCCAGCCGGATCAAGCCGATGGACCGCAGGAATTTCACCTGGTCATTCTGGACAATGGGCGCAGCCGGATTCTGGCCGATCCCGAATTTCGCGAGATGCTGTGTTGCATCCGTTGTGCGGCCTGCCTGAATGTGTGTCCGGTCTACGCCAAAGTCGGCGGGCATTCTTACGGCTACGCCTACACCGGTCCGGTGGGCGCGGTGGTCACACCATTGCTGGTGGGGATCAATCGCGCCAGACACCTGTGTCAGGGAGAGACCCTGTGCGGCGCCTGCCAGGATGCCTGCGCGGTCAATATTGATCTGCCGCGCATGTTGCTGGCGTTGCGAACCAAGCTGGCCGAAGGAGACCCGTCCTGGCAGGTGGCACCGGCAGATCGCAAAGAAAAGTTTTTATGGCAGGCGTGGTCCCGGATTATTCAGAAGCGGGCTGTTTACGACGTTGCTCTGCGATTAATGTCTCTGGCACAAAAACTGCTGCCGCAGCGAAACGGTATGATTCGCCGCCTGCCGCCGCCGGTAAATGGCTGGACAAAAGGACGGGATATCAAAGCGCTGGCGGCCGAATCGTTCATCAGTCGCTGGAAAAAAAGCCTTTGGAATGATGTCCGAAGAAATGAGTAACATTTGATAGCGGGCATATCATTTTCCGAAAGGCAAATTAAATAAAATGAAAAATTCAGGCCAAGAAGAATTTATAAACACCGTCAAAAAGGCCTTAGGAAAACCGCAGGATGAATCGCGGGGCGCGGTCGATTTGTTCAGCGACGACATATCCGCTGAAAGCCGTGCCATATTAGAGGGTATCCAAAATCGTAATGCTGCGGACAGACAAAAACTGCTTGACACTTTGATTGAAGCCGCCGGGCCCATCAACCTGCAGGTGATGCCCTGCGATGACGTCAGCGCGGTAACCACTGCCATCACCGAACTGGTCCGGCATAAGGATCCCGAATGGGGAGACCAAAAGCGTGTGGTGGCCTGGGACCATCCGCTGGTCGAGCGCCTGGACCTGCCGGCCGCCCTGTCTGGACAGAACGTACCGTTGTTTGTCACCGAGTCGAAGGCATTCGCAGATGAAGACATCCGGCAGCAGGTAATTGATGCTTACATTGGCGTTACCGCGGCTGATTTTTGCATGGCCGATACCGCCACTTTGGTGATGCGGGCACGGCCCGGACAGGCGCGTACCGTATCGCTGGTGCCGGCCATTCACATGGCCGTTATCACGCTCGATCAGATCATTGCTGACCTCAAAGAGCTTTATGCCCTGCTGAGATGGGACCCACATGAGCGCCAGGAAGGTCTAACCAATTGCCTGACATTTATATCCGGCCCCAGTAAAACGGCTGATATTGAAGCCACCATGGTTCACGGCGCCCACGGTCCCCGCGAAGTCCATCTTTTTGTGATCACATCCTAGTGTTGCGTCCCAGAGATAATTTCCCAAATAAGAGCCGGCCATGTCATTAACAGTTTTTATCAGACATAGATCACCTCGCTCCGGATTGTATGCTGCAGGGATATATAGCGGCTGTCAAAAATATGTTCCGATTGAATTAGTGAATCTATCAAAAGTCATTGCGAGCGAAGCGAAGCAATCCGATGCGAAGCATCGTCCCGAGCAAAGTCGAGGGATCCCTCGATACACTCGGGATGATCCGCTAACGCAGATCAGATTGCTTCGTCGCAAGGTTCCTCGCAATGACAGTTTATCGGAACATATTTTTGACAGTTACGATAGATCGGTCTTTTGATGATCGAGATGTTTAACAACCAAAAAATATTCTAAAAGGCTGCTCGTTAATCTTTTTGGCTGCCAATAAATCGATAGATGGCCGCCGGATTCAGGTGACCGCCGGATATGTGCCCGATGGCATAGGCCATCGTCAACACCGTGAGAACAAAGGCTAACGAAACACCCAGTAGTCCGATGCCAACGTCGGCAAATGCGGCCGCCAGCACTGCGCTACCGCATCCGCCAAGTACCAGCCAGAAAGTTCCAATAAACTCTGCACCATAACTTTTCATTTGCTTTTCCTTTAGGTCGGGATTGATGTAAGTGGGTATGAATCAGACCTTCTCATGATAAATATTCTCAATGATTTTCCATTTTATGTAGAAGGATTCTTTGTCAAGTTAACCCGGATAGCGTTAGAATTGGACTAGCGATTTTTTTATCATACAGCGGGGTAGATATTGGCTATTTTTGGTTCACCAGGAGGCGCTCTCTTCGGCCGCAAAAATCGGCTTAATGTCATAAAAGCACTGTTTGTTTTCGGCAATTGACACCGGTCTGTTGAATACCTATTTTTTCGCTAATCCAAATAAAAGTCGATATGTAAGAGAAATTCTTGTATTTTCAATTTCCGGTGTAAAAGCGATTGACCTAAGCGAGAAGAGCGTCTTATAAAGTTTGCTATGACGAATCCAATTAATGTAATGATCCTGAAAGAAGATTGATTCGCAATGATCTTCTCGTTCGAGTAACGAATTTAATTTCGATTGTTAATCATTTAGGAGGGACCCACATTGCGAAGAGAAGAAGTGGTTCAGCTCAGTTTTGGAGATCGCAACAGCCAAAAATCTCTGTGGGGGAACTTCTTGCGTGTGGCCGGCCCGATCGGATTTGTGCTTGTCATGCTGGCTGCGCTGCTCGCCATTATCGTATATTCCTATTTTAGCAATCGCCGGGATGCATTGGCCTTGTCGGAGGAAGTGCTGGGAGCGATCGAACGGCGCATCGCCGGCGAGTTGGATGCTTTTATTGTACCGATTGAAGATACGGTTCAGCTCACCGCCGACTTTTTAGAAAATACGCCATTTGATATTCGCAATCGGGACCTGTTGGAACCGCTTGCTTTCAGAGTGTTGGACAATCTTTCGCAGGTAAGCAATTTCATTGTGGCCGATCTTCAAGGCAACTTCTTAATGATCGCCCGCCAGCCGGACGGGTCGCTGCACACCAAAATCATCGAACGCTCCGACGCCGCCGCTCGGACCACCTGGATTCGCCGGGACCCGGCGGGCAACGTGGTTGATGAAGAAACCGTCTTCGATGATCCTTACGATCCCCGGGAGCGGCCCTGGTACACGGGGGCTGTCACCAGAGAAGAGCCGAACTGGTCCGATTTCTACATATTTTTTACCAGCCAGACCCACGGTGCAACCATTTCTTTGCCGATTATGGGAGAAAACGATGAACGCCTGGGTGTATTCGGCCTGGATGTCGAATTGAAAGAAGTCAGCGCGTTTCTGGAAACGCTCAAAATCGGCGAAAACGGGGAAGCCATCATTATCGACGAAGAAGGATACATCGTTGCCCATCCGGAGATCAAAAAAATGGTCAAAAAAGAGGGCGATCTGTATAAACCTATTTTGGTCGAAGAACTGGCAAACCCGGTTTTGAATCGGGCGTACAACCGCTTCCAGATCGAGGGGCATGGTCATCGGGATCTGGTCGTTGACGGCCAGCGTTATCTGAGTACCGCCTTTCTGATGCCCCAAAAAACAGGGCTTGATCTATCGGTATTTGTTTTTGTACCGGAAGAAGACTTTGTCGGATTTGTGGGGCGCAACAACCGCAATGTTATCCTGATGTCCGCCGGTGTTGTGGCCCTGGCAGCCATTCTGGCCGGCCTGCTGGTTTTCCAGGGGCTGCGGGCGGAACGCAATGCCCGGCAAGTGCTCGATCGCCAGGATCAACTCGAGGCCCAGAGCCGGGCCTTTTCTGAGCTTTCATCCAGCGCGACCATGTTTGATGCCGAGGATCCGGAATCCTTCGGGCAGTTAACCGAAATTGTTACCGGTGCCATCAATTTAAGACGCAGCAGCTTGTGGAATTATGACGATGGCGGCCAATTCTTGAAGTGTATCGACAGTTACGATCGTGAAAGCTACGGCCATACGCAGGGGACCGTGCTTGCCCGGGTCGATTTTCCTGTGTTGTTCGATCTGATGCAGAACGGTGAAGAGATCAACGCCACTGATGCGGAAACGGATACGCGCTTGGCCGAACTGTACCGGGTGTACTTGCAACCGCTGGGCTGTGAATCATTGTTGGCGGTACCGATTCGCTATCACGGTCAGACCGTAGGGGCCCTGTGGTTCGAGCACGATCGACAGCACGACGGCTGGACGAGCGAAGAAATTTCCTTTGCGCATGCCATTGCCGATATGCTGGCGCTGCGGTTGTCAGTGGATCCAACATGCATCCGTGCATTTGCACAGCCGGAAGAAGATATTGAAACTGCAGAGGCACCGGGCGCCTTATCGCTGCAACCGGCCCCGGTCTCCAGCGACATCCAACCCGAGGTCCATCCTGTAGCACCCAAGATCACCCGACAACGTTCGAGCCCCAATTCGATGGGCGGTAAAGCGCCCATCACCTCGTTTTTGGATCGTCTCAAAGCCGGTGGTATCGATCCCGATCAAACCGCGGCAGATATAATTCCCGATACGACTGTCCTGGTTCTGAAATTTACCGACACCTTATCCCTTGCCGGGCGGATTACGGACACCGAGTCAACAACGACGGTTGATCAACTGGTCGGCCATCTGGAAGATCTGGTCACAGCCCAGGGCATCGACTATATGAAGGTGATGGGGGAGGAAATCGTCTGTGCGGCGGGATTCGAATCTGGATCCGAAGACCATGCCGGTCTGATCGCTGACCTGGCACTCGGGATCCAGAATCACTGTAGCGGCCTGTTTGCATCGCTAAACACAGCCATGGAATTCCGAGTCGGGATCGACACCGGTGCTGTTTTGGGCAGTTCGGTGGGTCGCAAAGCGAAAACCTATAATATTTGGGGCGAGTCGGTTCGTTTTGCATCCAAAATGGCAGATTCCGGATTACCCGGCGGCATCCAGGTTTCGGAAACCACCTATCGACGGCTGCGCGCCCGTTACCTGTTTAAATTGCGCGGCCACTATTATTTGCCCAACATCGGTGAAACCTCAACGTATCTTCTGACAGGACGAATATGAACGGAGAAGGCGTTATATTCAGAGGAAGCGCTACATCGCGTACGGGATCGGTGCTGAGACGCTTGCTTGCTACCACCGGAAAATGGACGATGGGCCTCTGGCGGGCATTGGTTCGATTGATCAGCGATGCCGTGGCCGTCATCTGGCAAAGCTGTCGCCCGACCACCTGGCGACAGTCAATCCGCACCGAGTTTATGCGCCAGTGTTATGAGGTCGGCGCAAGTGCGCTACCCTTTATTCTGTTCAGCGGGATTTTCGTCGGGTTTGGCACCTTGGCTCAGACGATTCACTGGTTAAAGGTGTTTGGCGGTACAGCATTGTTCGGCGGCTTTTTGTCCGAAATTTTGGCAACTGAAATTGCACCGGTGGTGGTGGGACTGATTTTGATCGGACGCAGCGGATTAAGGCTTTTGGTCGAATTGGGGACTATGAAGACCGAAGGTCAGGTCCGTATGCTGGATGCCCAGGGAATCGATCCGTTTCTGTATCTGGTGGTGCCGCGCGTACTGGCATTTTGCATTTGTATGTTTTCGCTGACCGTTGCCTTTGTGGCGGTGGCTATTTTAGCAGGGTACGCTTTAGGTGCCGTTGCCGGCCTGATACAATTCACGTTTTTCGATTTCCTCAATCGCGCCATTGGTTCATTGGGGTGGCAGACCTATGTCGTGTTTACCTTAAAGACAATTGCCATTGGTTTTGCGATTGCGCTGATATCCTGTAAAACGGCGCTCTCAGTTAGCGGTGTCTCGGCCAATGTCGTGGATATTATGCCGCGGGGATTTGCCAAATCTGCTCTGGCCACCCTGATCATATCCATTGCGCTCACAATTTTATTTAGATGATGGTGAAACCGAATGGCAGTGATTTTAGAGAAGCAGCGCGTCATCCTAAAATTCGAAGAAACTGTTTTTACGAGTGCAATGCGCGGCATCGCCGAATCCAATAAACTCGACCTGAGTATTTGCAGCGGTGAGCTGGTTCTGGTTCGTCTGGCGCGTCTGGAGCAAACAGCGGGATTTGCGGATGCGTGCTCCGGAATATTTTCACCGACCCGTGGGCGCATCTTTTTTCTGGGGAGAAACTGGCCGGAGCTTGCGCCCGACCAGGCCAATGCCCTGCGGGGCCGAATCGGACGTGTATTCAGGACCGGCAACTGGATTAACCACTTATCGCTGATGGAGAATATATTGCTTTCACAACTTCACCATACCCGTAGGCCTGCGCGCCGGCTTCGTGATGAAGCCGGGAAGCTGGCAGAGCAGTTTGGCCTTCCGGGGTTGCCCTTAGGGCTGCCCGGTGATTTTACAGAAGCTGACCTGCGACGCGCTGCCTGTGTGCGGGCATTTTTGGGTCGGCCCCTGCTGATTTTGTTAGAAGAGCCGACTTCCGGAATTTACCTTGAAATCATATCGGCACTGATGACGGCCATCCGAGAAGCGCGGGAGCGCGGTGCCGCCGTGATCTGGTTGACGCAAAAAGATTTGATCTGGAATGATCAGACCCTGCCGGTAACCCAACGCTATCGACTGGCGTCCGGGAAGTTGATGGAGATGACAACATGAAAGAGACGCTCGGGCAACCAAAGTTCCGCTATACGAATGAGACGGTCGGTCTGTTTGTGCTGATCAGCTTGCTGATTTTTGTCGCCGGACTCATATACTCCGGCCAGGTGCGCAAGTGGTTTAATCCCGGGGAAACGCTCAAGGTGGTGTTGCCCGATGAAGGGCTTTTCGGCCTGGCCGAAGGATCAGCGGTCGAAATTCTGGGCACCAAAGCCGGGGAAGTCCGGGATATCGTCATCAATCCCGACGAGAAAATACATGCGAATGTACGCATCGATAGTGATATGGTGGTATTTGTTCGCAGCGACTCAAAAGCGTCCATACGAAAGACATTCGGCATTGCCGGTGATGCCTATCTTGAAATTACCCGGGGCACCGGGGCGCCACTTGATTGGGAATTTGCCGTTCTTACCGTCGAATCGGATCGCAAGACATCCGATACGCTGGCGGAGGTAATCGAAGAGCTGCGGGCCAAGATTTTACCGGTTGTTGATGATGCCCACAAGGCGATTCTTTTGTTGATGGCAGTGGCAAAGGATTTGCAGGATGAAGACAAGGGCGTCCAGCAGTTGCTGACGAATCTGAATTCCATTGCCGACAAGATCGACAGTGGGGAAGGGGCGCTCGGGCGCCTGCTAGCCGAAGATAAGCTCATAAGAGACCTGGAAAGCATGGTCGCTCGCCTGGGACCGCTTTTTGATGATTTGGAAGAAATGGTTGACAACGTCTCGGAATACTCCGCTGAATTCGATAACGAAACCGGTGATATTCCTAAAATTACACGCAGTCTCAAAAAGACAATGGCATCTTTGGAAATCGTGATGAAGGACCTCAGCGCAGCGACCCCCCGGCTGCCGAAGATTGTCGAAAATGTCGGCGACACCGCGGATACCGTCCCGGTCCTCGTTTTGCAATTGCAACAGGTGATGGTCGAACTGGAGCGTTTGATCCAGCAACTTCAGTCGCACTGGTTGCTGGGGGGTGGCTCCCGTCAGCCGTCACCGACGGATAGCCGAATATCACCCCTGGAGGTAAATCCATGATTCGTTATCTTCGTTTCTTTTATGGAATGGGATGTATCGGTTTGCTGATGGCAGTTGCCGTTTTGACGCTGAGCGGTTGCGGGTCCTCACCACCGAAACAAAAGGGTCCGGCCCCCGATCAAGCGCTTGAACGATTTAATCGCGCCGCACGGCAGGCCTATGATAAGGGCCGACTCGAGCAGGCTGCCAATTTTTACCGCAGGGCGCTGGAGCGTGCCTATGCGCGTGATGACACCGCAGCGATCCTGGATGCCCAGTATAATCTGGCCGTTTGCTTGCTGAACTTGAATTCCTACCAAGAAGCGCTGGATGTGGTTCGGCGTGCTGAAACCGAAATGGCCCTGACGGATCATGGTAAATCGCTTGATTTTCTGCTCCTGGAAGCCACCATCCTTCATCGGCGCGGCGATCTGGATCAGGCCTGGCAAATCACCGATCAAATTCTATCCCGCCAGATAGAAGCCTCTTCGGCTGTTGGGAGCAAAACCCATTTCTTGCGGGGATTGATGGCCAGCGAGCGAGGCGATATGACTCAATTGCGCGCGGAAATTACCGCCCTCGGGCAACCGGAGCAATCCCGTTTGCGTGCCGATCGTCAGGAGCTGGTCGGGCGTCTGGCCATGGCTGAACAAAACTGGGATACTGCCATTGAAGCATTCGACTCGGCCTCAAACCTGCGCCGCGAAACGCTTGATTATCGGGGTATGGTGAGGGTGGTCGTCCTGGCAGGCGAGGCCAGTCAAAAGGCGGGGCGGACCCGGGAGGCAGCCATTTATTATCTGAGAGCCGGGCGAAGCGCTTTTTGGCAGGATGAGTTCGATGATGCCCGCCAATGGCTGAATCAGTCCGCCCGACTGGCAACCAGCGCCGGTGAAGACCAAATCCTTCAGGAGGCCCGCAACCTTTTACAGCAGATAGAGGAGTTAGACGCAGCATCTTCGTAAAGCCACGCTGTAAAGGCGAGCCGGGTAGAGTAAATCAATGTGAATAGTAAACAAGCGTGTTTCCTTCAGCGGGATGCAGCGCGATATCAAAAACAGGTATCATTTGTTGGCTGATCACAGCTGGTGCGGGATATGCTAGGGTTTAATTTCGATCGGAGTGCCGGGTTTAACGGCGTCATAGACCGCATCCATATCACGGTCGCTTAGCGCGATGCATCCGTTGGTCCAGTTGAAGCGCTGAACCAGGATTGATAGCGGCCCATAGCCGTTTTTCTGCCCATGGATCATGATATCACCGCCGGGGTCGACGCCGCGATTTGCTCTTTTCAACGAGGACCATGTCCGCCATCTGCTCACTGTGAGCGGATCCCAGAGTCAGAAGAAAAACGAAGGCTGTTGCGATTATTTTAGCTAAAAATTTCATACAATTATCTTCTGCCAGGACGCTTTTACCGGCGTTGATAGGCATGGATTAGGGCATCGGTGAGCCGGATGTCAATATGCGGTTGACTGCGCTTTATTCGTTTCATCGGCTAATTTTGAAATTCCGTCGAAATCAAAATCTTCCGCCATTTGAATGAAGCGATCCGCAATCGGTGCAAAAGACTCGGATTTAGACCTGAATTCCTCGGCAATGGTTTTAATGCGGATGACATCGCCCATTTCGGCTGCTGCGCGAATACGATCAGCGGCCTCTTTGGCCAGTTCGGCAGGAATTTCTGCCAGCGCCGCGGCCGGCGGCCGTTTGGTTTCATCCGCCGGTGAAGGACCCAGAATCCGCACGGAGCTGAGGGCGGCCTGGAATGCGTTTTTCAATTCAGCGAAAGATTGGTTCAGCTTCTCTTTGGAAAATCCCTGCTGGAGGCCCCCTTTTACCCCTTTTTCCAATTCGACGGCCGCCGAATGGAGATCGGTGGCCGCCAGGTTGCCGGCTAGTCCTTTGAGATTGTGAACCCGGCTGTGAGCCTGCTCAAAATCTCTGGCTTCCAGTGCCTGCTGAATGTCATCAGCAATGCCGGCATATTTCCTGCTAAGGTCCAGCAGCAGCTTGCGATACAGTTTTTTGTTTCCCTGCAGACGCTTGAGGCCGTCTGCCAGATCAAATCCGGGCAGGGATTCGGGCAAACCTTCCGCCTCGGGAACGGTCTCTGCCGGGGATTCTGTTACAGCAGGCGGCTCTTGCTGTTCGACCACGCCGCGGTTTTCATGCGGCTGGATCCATTTTTGCAATGTCGCGAACAACTGCTCCGGGTCAATGGGTTTGGTGATATGGTCACTCATACCGGCCGCAATGCTTTTTTCAGCATCACCGGCCATGGCATGCGCCGTCATGGCAATAATCGGAATTGGCGCTTTGTCTTTATTCCGCACTCCGCCTTCCCACTTCCGAATTGTCTTTGTGGCGGTGTACCCATCCATTACGGGCATCTGGACATCCATGAGCACCGCATCATACGCATTTCTCTGGATGGCCGTAACCGCTTCCTGGCCGTTGTTGGCCAGGCTGACGTTGAGACCGGCACCTTGCAGGATTTCGCTGGCCACCTGCTGGTTAATTTCATTGTCTTCCACTAGCAGCACATGAGCACCACGGATGTGTTTCAATACCTCGGCTGCTTTTTGGTCTCTGCGACCGGCTCTGGAATCTTCAGGTGCGGCCTGACCAAAGGCTTGCATGGTGGCGTCAAAAAGCACCGACGGGCTGACCGGTTTGATTAAGAAGCCATCGAGCCCCACCCTGTCGGCTTGTTGCATGATTTCCTCACGGCCGTAGGCCGTAACCAGGATAATGGCCGGGGTCTTTGTCAATCCGGGATGATTTTTGATTTGCCGGGCAGCCTCAATGCCGTCCATTTCAGGCATCTTCCAGTCCATGATCACCAGCTCAAAAGGATTGTCCTTATCAGCGTTTTCAATCTCGGTGATGCCCTCCGGGCCGGATGCGGCCACAATCACTTCAAAGGTGAAGGATTCGAGCATGTCTTTTAAAATTTCTCTGGAAGTGACATTATCGTCCACCACCAAAACCTTCATGTTACGCAAATCCATAGAGGGTGCAAAGCGTTTTCTGACGCGCTCTTTGCCCAGACCAAGGTTGACGGTGAAGCTGAAGGTGGTGCCCTGACCGTATTGGCTCTCCACCCCGATTTCACCACCCATCATATTGACCAATTTTTTACTGATGGCCAATCCCAGACCGGTACCGCCGTATTTGCGGGTGGTGGAGGTATCGGCCTGGGTAAAGGACTGAAACAGTTTGCCGGTCTGTTCTTCGGTCAAACCGATACCGGTGTCTCTAACCGAAAATTTCAAGGTGACCCGGTCTTCATTGCGTTTGAGCAGCTCGGTGGACACCACAATTTCACCGCTGTCGGTGAATTTGACCGCGTTGTTGGCCAGGTTGATCAGCACCTGGCCCAGCCTCAAGGGGTCTCCGACTAAAAAGCGGGGCACCTCCCAGTTGACATTAAACAGCACCTCCAGTTCTTCTTTTACCTGGGCCTTGACCGTGACCAGGTTGGCCAGGTTGTCCATGACATCTTCCAGATTAAAGTCGACACTTTCGATGTCCATTTTGCCGGCTTCAATCTTGGAAAAATCCAGAATGTCGTTGATGATGCCCAACAGCGCATTGGCCGATGACTGTATTTTTTTCAAATAGTCGCGCTGCTTGGGTGACAGATCGGTTTTAAGCGCCAGGTGGGCCATGCCGATGACCGCATTCATGGGCGTGCGGATCTCATGGCTCATGTTAGCCAGAAAATCACCCTTGGCCTTGTTGGCATCATCGGCGGCCTGTTTGGCCTCAATGAGCTCTTCTTCCAATTGTTTGCGTTCGGTAATATCGCGCAGCGACTCGATGGCACCGGCGATTTTCCCGGCGGTATCATAAAGTAAGCCGGCAGTGGCGTTAAGATAGATCCCGCCGTCACCCAGATGCTCATGATACGATTCGGAGATCAGATTTTTTCCCTCTTTTTTAACCGACAGATATTTTTTTTCATATTCGGGCTGCCAGTTTCGCACCAGATCGATCAAGACGGGTCTTCTCTCACCGTAAAAGGGCAGGGCATGTTCATAGTTGCCCTTGCCGACGATTTGCTCCGCTTTGACGCCCACCAATTTTTCAAGCGCCTTATTCCAGCGCACCACCTTACCCTCGGTATCCACCACCCAGGTGGGATCCGGCAGAAAATCGATAATTTGGGCCAGACGCTCCTGTGAATCCTTAATTGCCTGCTCGGCCTTTTTGCGTTCGGTGATATCTTCTTTGACCGCCACGAAATGGGTGATATCACCCTCATCGTTTTTAATCGGTGAGATGGAGGCACTTTCCCAGAATTCCTCACCGTTTTTCTTGCGGTTTATGAATTCGCCCCGCCAGACGTTGCCGGCAAGAATGGTCTCCCACATTTCCTGATAAAATGATTCGGGCAGATCCCCTGACTTTAGTACCCTGGGATTGTTTCCAATGGCTTCATCAGCCGAATAACCGGTGACCTCACAAAACGTCGGATTGACATATTCGATGGTGCCGTCTTTGGCGGTAATCACCACCGAAGCCGGGCTGTTATCGATTGCCCGGGACAGCTTGCGGGCCTGCTCCTGGGCGCGTTTACCGTCGGTAATATCGATGATGGAGCCGGCCATGCGGTAAGCCAGGCCGCTGTCATCCCAGAGGGCCTGCCCCATGGTGCGATACCAGCGGTATTCACCGGATTTATTTCTGAGCCGGATGATTTCATTAAAGGGGGTACGATTTTCCAGGTGGTCCTGTAATTTGGCGACAACACTGTCGTGGTCATCGGGGTGCAGGCTGTTTTCCCAGCCCGGAAAGGCATCTTCGCTTTCATCACCGGAGTAGCCCAGCAATTCTTTGAAACGCTGCGAATACCAGGTCTTGCCGGTCTGGGGCTCCAAATCCCAGAGCCCTCCGCCGGCAGCCTTTACGGCCAGTGAGAATCGTTCTTCACTTTCAGACAGCTCGGCGGTTCTTTCCTCAACACGGATTTCCAGTTCATCATGGGATTTCTGTAACGCCCGGCTGGCGCGTTCTTGGATGACGACGGCAAACACCAGTGACCCCAAGGCCAGCAAAACCGTGATGGCCAGCACCGTCAGGATAACGGTTCGGGTCGTGTAGTAAGGTCCGAGGGCATCGGAAACATCGATTTCAGTGGCCAGCCCGATTTGCAGTTGATTATCCCATAACCAGGCGCCGTACACCGTCACGCCGCGGTAATCGCGGTAGCCCGTCACGTTGAGGCCTGAATTGCCCCGGGTCGCCTCCCTCGCCATCAAGGTCAGCGGTTGCTGGTAACGGGGAACCGTCGGCGTAAAACCGCTGGCCATATCCCCGCCAGGGTCCCGCACGCTAACTGTTAAAATGCTCATTTGATCTTCACTGATGAGCCCGATTTTGCGCAGATCTTCATTGAAACGGCTTTCGGAAAGCAGCTTGCCGAACCGGTCAAACGCATAGGTTTCACCACTTTTACCGATCTGCCCCAGCTGAATGAGCCGGGTGAAATCCCGGCTCGGATCGATGCGCTGGGTCACCACGGCAATCACCCGCCCCTGTCTGTTTTTAACAGGAGCAGCGAAAAACATCGTGGGAATGCCTGCGGAAGTGTCTTTAGCCGCTGAGCCCAGAGGAATATCGGACCAAATGGGCGGTATCATGACGGTTTCGCCCTGAAATGCCTGGTTGAGAAGATCCAAGGCCTGATTGGCAATCAGGTTTTTAGTGCCGATGTTGCTATTGCGCATGGAGGCAATATTGATAAAATCCGGGGAGATGATAAAAAACCCGGTCTGCCCTTCTCGATCTCTATGGAGTCGGAAAAAGACGCGCAAATCCCTCAACGCCTCGCTTTCAAACAAAGAAGTTTTGTCGCGGGGGATGCGCAACTGCTGTTCGGTCAAAAGAACCAATCGTGGATCCTTGGCCAGACGGGTCAGGTTAAATTTGTTGGACTCAACCCATACCTTCAGCGATTCCCGGGTGGTTTGCGAGACGATCTGCAGGGCATCCCCTACATCGGACTGTAATTTTTCTTTTATTCTGTCCAGGGCGAACCAGGCCAGGGTCGACACCAGGAGGATAAAGCAGCCGGCTAAAATTATTAAGATGCTTAATTTTTGGATGGATCCGTGCTCGGCGGAAAGCCGGCCGTTTCTGGCACGCTTCAAGCGCCACAGCAAAAATACCAGCAGGCTGGTGATCGGCACTGCGGTGGCAACTAGCAAAAACAGCACAACGTTTCCGTTAGGCGCCGCGGAACCTGCCCAGGCGCATGGAGCAACCGAGAACAAAATTATTAAGATGAAGATACCCCATAACCGACGGGTCATATGATTCCTCTCTTATAAAATATTGAACATAAAATTAATTCTCATTTAAAAGATTGCAATGATCATTACAAGTTGATTATATTCTGATTGAAAATACGCCTGGTCTCTAAAGGATCCCACCATGAATAAAAAAGCGATAAATCAATGGGTATTGTTGCTGCTGGTTCTTTTTATCTCAGCGCTGTTTTTGTCGATGATCCGCCAGTTCTTAATGGCCATATTTTTGGCCGGTATCTTCGCGGCCCTTTCTTATCCCCTGTATCACCGCTTTGATCGCTGGTTCGGCGGACGCCGCGCTCTGGCCTCATTTGGGACGATCTTTCTGATCGTTTTTGTGATTATCATTCCGCTGGGCGCATTGCTGGGAATTGTCACCGGACAGGCGATCAAGGTCGGCGAAACCGTCAAGCCCTGGGTGGAGCAACAGCTATCCGAGCCCGACGCCATTTCCAACACACTCAAATCCCTCCCGTTTTATGACCACATCGAACCTTATCGCAACTGGATTTTAACCAAAGCCGGGCAGTTGGTCGGCCACATCAGTAGTTTTCTGATCGACCGTCTGCGAGCAGTCACTGTCGGAACGGTTAATTTTTTGTTCATGCTATTTATCATGCTCTATACAATGTTTTTTTTTCTGATGGACGGCGATAAGTTGATCAATAAGATTCTTTATTATTTACCGCTGGAGGACCAGGATGAACGCCGTATGTTGAACAAATTCACCTCGGTCACGCGCGCTACGCTCAAAGGAACGGCGGTGATCGGCATCCTGCAGGGAACCCTGGCCGGCGCTGCTTTTGCGGTGGTCGGGATTGACAGCGCCGTGTTCTGGGGCACCGTCATGGCGGTACTGTCCTTTATCCCCGGTATCGGTACCGCGCTGGTGTGGGGACCGGCCGTGATTATTCTGGCCGCCACCGGACACCTGGCCAAAGCCATCGGGTTGGGCCTGTTCTGTGCAGCGGTGGTGGGCAGCATCGAT
>Ga0209536_100002057_pt1 | contig 32795 bp, 28 predicted proteins | sample DeeMarSeWOR28_12_FD_187461 | JGI IMG/M metagenome (GOLD analysis project Ga0209536, IMG submission 187461) | Marine sediment microbial communities from White Oak River estuary, North Carolina - WOR-2-8_12 (SPAdes) (version 2) | ecosystem: Environmental > Aquatic > Marine > Intertidal zone >... | reverse complement strand
TAATAAGAAGTTCAAGCCCATCGGCGCATGCTCGGGCTACAAGATAGCCAGCCTTTTCTTGCCCGGGCATTATATCCCAGCCCCCTTTTTCAATGAATTGAGCTCTCTGATAGGTACTTACTTCCTTAAATTCTTTAAATTTCTCTTCATGGTTCGGATCCTTCATAAATTGGGCAACGCAGATCGCCGCCTGACTCGCCAAGACCGCCTCTTCGGACATCTTTTGGGTAGCGCTGAAGGTTTTCCAACCACCCCACGCAAATCCAATGATAATTGTGATGACTGACCCACAAATAAGACCCCAAACTCCAAACTTAATCTTCCCTGCAGTTTCTGGTTTCATTGATCATACCTCCCTAAATTATGGTAATATCTTTATTTAATGGCCTAATTTTGCATCTTAACTCCAAAAGGAGAAAACTTGTCCCTGTTAGGAGCAAATAGGCACATTTTGAGGGGTTTTTCCATTTCATTTTACCAAAATCTTTTAGGTTAATGTTTAAGGGGAACCAGTATCAATTTCAGCAGAGAGATTTAGGATGAGCGGTACTACGCAGAATGAAAGATTCGAGTTGAACGCAAATAGCAATAGTCAGATTCAGCTGTGAAATTGAACTTCAGGAGCGCATAGAATTGGGATTTTAATATTCTGAAACATAATCCAATGTCAAGGGAAATCCAGATGTTGAGATTATTTACAGAAAATTACACCTCACAAAACCTTAGATACTATTGTTGTATCTGCAAAATTGCAAAACTACAGATATGTATATGTAATCACAGTCTTGCAAAGAATACAGTATCATAATTGGTGGTTTTCAAGTCAAGTAAATTTGATTTTGATTATTGTAAAATTATTTTCATCCAACGGCAGTTTAATTTTCTCTTGTCGTGGCAGGTTACATCTTCCTTGATTCGATCTGCTTTTTTAGCATATAAACGACCTGAAATTCAAATGGCCTTGTTTCTTCCTTCGCCACTTCTCGTATTTCATCTAATATCTGCTCATACTCCTGCTCTTGTCAGTCCTCGTTCTCGTAATCAAGAAACGCAAGTTAGTGATGCGCTTTTCGATATTATATCGGGGGCGAGTATGAAAATGAGAACTGTTAGAATGAAGGAAGCTAATTTATAGTCTCAGCTATCCATTAAGCGATCTGCAAGGCGGGACAGTCGTTTTTGGGGATTATCGTTTTGAAGGGCAATGGAAAGCGCTTTGCGGGTGCCGATCAGGATGACCAGGTGTTTTCCTCTGGTGATCGCCGTGTATAAAAGGTTTCGTTGCAGAAGTGCGAAGTGCTGGGTCATCATCGGTACGATCACCGCCGGGTATTCCGATCCCTGGGATTTGTGTACCGAAATGGCATAGGCCATAGATATTTCATCAGTTTCGGAAGGAGCATAGGTCACTGTTCGTCCATAATAGTCGACGGTTAGTTCCCCGCGTTTTTTGTCAATTTGCCGAATTGTTCCGATATCTCCGTTATAAACATCTTTTTGATAATTGTTTTTCAGGTGCATAACTTTATCTCCGGTTTTAAATGCACCACCGACGGTCTCGATCAAAACAGGATTTGAATTCAGAACCTCCTGGAGGACATGGTTCAAATTAATCGTGCCGACCAGCCCCTTGTGCATGGGGGTTAGCACCTGAACATCGTGCAGGGGATCAAATTTAAATCGTCGAGGAATATCATCGCAGCACAACCGAACAATTTTTGAGACGACCTGCTGCGGATTGCTTTCCTCCAAAAAATAAAAATCGGAAAATCCATCAATATGTTCTACAGGCTCATATTCCGGGAATTCGCCCTTGCGAATTCTGTGGGCGTTGATGACAATCGGGCTTTCGGTTTCTTGCCTGAAGATTGTGTTTAAATAAAAGACCGGTATGCGCCCGGAGCGAATCATGTCGCCAAGCACATTGCCGGGTCCCACCGACGGCAACTGGAACACATCACCCACCAAGACAAGCGTTGCCGACGTCGGTACGGCCTTTAATAGGTGATACATAAGCTCGGTATCCACCATCGAGGCCTCATCGACAATAACCGCATCGGCCTCCAACGGATTGTCCTGGTTTCTGACAAATTGACCATCGCTGAAATTGTATCCCAACAGTCGGTGAATGGTTCGAGCCCTTCTGTCGGTCACATCAGCTAAACGGCGCGACGCCCGACCTGTAGGAGCCGCCAATTGCACTTTTTTTCCCAAGGCTTCGAATATGGTGCTGATGGAGCGCAATAGGGTCGTCTTACCGGTTCCGGGGCCACCGGCAATAATGGAAATACGGTGTGAAAAAACCTTATCCAAAACGAGAAGCTGTTCTGCGGAAAGATTAATGGCGAGCTTTTTTTGAACCTCTGTGGTTATCCGTTCGGGATCTATCTTGACCGGCGCAATGGGTACGGACAACAATGCCTTCAAGCGGTTCGCCAGCCCGGTTTCGGCCAGATAAAGCTCTTTTAGGTATATCGCCCGCGTTTCCCTATCATTTTTAAGCGGTTCGGCAAAGATTCGTTTTGAATGCACGAGTTCATCGATGGTCTTTTGGATGGTATTGCGGTCGATCTGAAATAAATTCTCGCAGCGGACAACTAAATTCTCTTCTTCGGCAAAGGTATGGCCGTCCTCTGTAATTTGCAGTATCATATGGATGATGCCGGTACGGATCCGATTCGGCTCTTCTTTGGCTAAGCCCAGATTCTGAGCAATCGTATCGGCGATCAGAAAGCCCGTACCCGGAAAATCATTTGCCATTTGATAAGGATCCTCGCGCAGAAGTTCGACGGCATCCGACCCGTATTCATTATAGATTTTCGCGCCATAGGATGTTTTCACACCCATTTCCTGCAAAAATTGCATAAGGCCGCGAATCACATGATGATCTCTCCAGGCGTTGCATATCATGGCTGCTTTGGTTTCACCGATGCCGTCAACCTCAAGCAACCGCTCAGGTTTCTTTTCAATGACATCAAAGGTCCGGACGCCGAAGGCATCCACCAATTTGCCGGCCATTGAAGGACCGATACCTTTGATCATGCCGGATTCGAGGTATTTGCGAATACTGCCAAGCGTGCCGGGAAGCGTCACCTCATAGGATTGAACTTTAAACTGCGGGCCATATTTCGGATGGGTTTCCCATTTTCCCCGAATTTTTAGGGTTTCTCCGGGACTTACGCCGGCCATATACCCGACAATTGTGACCGGATTTTGGGAAGCACCGGTCATTATTTTGGCAACTGTGTAATGTGTATCTTTATTGTGGTAGGTGATATGCTCAAGATGACCCTCTAGAGTAAGAATGTGGAAATTTTTCCTTTTCATTGATCTCATTTTTTTTAGCAAGAATTCACCTAATCAGAATTTCGAAATTTTTAATTCAATGACAAATAAATTACGCTATAAATCATAATTCAGAGTGCGTATTAATGATCCATTGCGCTGCTTCGTATAAATCCTCCGCTACAAAATCAGGAGCAATCCCTTTTTTCGCTAAACGACGTTGCGCTTTCTTGCTGTTGCCGGTTTTTACCAAAACAGCATGCCCGCAGCCCGCATTGTGCGCGCAAACAATGTCTCGGTCACTATCGCCTACCATAACCGCAGCAGCAAGATCGAGATGGTATTTTCTCTGGGCTTGATAGATCAGTCCGGGTTGCGGTTTGCGGCAACCACACCCATCAGCAGGCAAATGGGGACAATAGAAAACATCATTTATTTTCCCGCCGTTTGACCGAACCGTCTGTCGCATCATGGTATGGATGTGTTCAAGCTCCTGCAGCGATATCAGCTTGCGGGGAACGGCGGACTGGTTGGTGATGACAATGGTGGTAAACCCATGTAAAGTGAGCTGCTTGATGGCGTTCAGACTTGCGGGAAGAAATTCAAATTCCTCCCAGCTTTTTATGTAATCAGGCGAATCTGTGTTAATTGTGCCGTCTCGGTCGAGAAAAACGACTTTTTTTAACAAATCCACTCGTTTCTTCAAACCCTAACCCGGATAAACCGGAACTAAAAAAAAAGAATTGACCACGATATGCACAAACATGCCTTTAAGAACCCGGCTCTTCTGCGACTAAAAAGGCTTCCGGAAATCCGTCTTTTATAAGAATCTCCTCCTGCGCTATGGCCTCTTCCAACGTCGTAAATCTGCCAACCCGAACCCGATAGAAGATCTTATCTCCTCTATCATAAACGGTGATGTGCGCATTTTTATATTTTTTATCCAGTTCGCGCTTTTGTCGCTCGGCATTTTCTCGAATCACAAACGCGCCGACTTGGAATGTAAAAGTGCCGGAATAGTAATTACCGGGAATATAAGTGCGTCCGCTGCCACCTTCAGTAGATGCAGGTGTACCCAGTGCGAATATTTCAACCCGGGCCGTACCGGGACCGATCAGCCCGATTTCATTTGCCGCCGTAAAGGAAAGATCGATGATTCTCCCGCGAACAAACGGGCCGCGGTCGTTTATCCGGACCTCAACCTTGCGGTTGTTTTCAAGATTGTGGACACGCACATAGGTGTCCAACGGCAATGTTTTATGGGCAGCGGTCATGGCATACATGTTGTAAATTTCACCACTGGATGTTTTTTTACCATGGAAATCTTGGCCGTACCATGATGCCAGACCACGCTGCCGAAAGCCCTTTGCATGCGGCAAAGGCTGATACCATTTGCCGTAAACTTTATACGGTTTGGTATACCCGGGTTTTTGTTTTGACGGTGGGGTGCTCGGCGGGGCGCTGGTTGCACAACTGTAAATAAAAAATACGATGGGGATGCACACAAATTTAAAGCGTTTGACAACTGGCAGGCGTTTGGTAATTAATTTAAAATAAGGATTGCTCATAGGCACTTGTTACCGTGCATCTCCGTGTATTTAGATCTCTTTTAACGCATGAATTTTATTATTTATTGAAACTGCTCCGCAGGGGCCACTTTTTCTGTGCTCAGTCTCTGAAAAAGCCTAAGTTCTCATCTCCCTTTTTGCGCTTTAATTCTCGGCCGGGGCCTTTTGTTTCCCAAGGCAATTTCTACCACATCTTTCATTTTATCAACGAAATGAAATCGGATTTCTTTTTGGACATTTTTCGGTACGTCTTCTAAATCCTTACGGTTCCAATCCGGCAATATAATCATTTTGATGCCTGCCCGATGCGCCGCGAGCACTTTTTCCTTTATACCGCCAACCGGCAAAATCTGACCTCTTAAGGTTATTTCACCGGTCATGGCAAGATCTTTGTGGATGGTTTTATTTGTCAAAAGCGATGTCAAAGCGGTCATCATGGTTACCCCTGCCGAAGGCCCGTCTTTTGGAATTGCACCGGCCGGTACGTGAATATGGATGTCGTGGTTTTCAAAAAATTCTTCGTCAATACCCAAAGATTTCGAGTTTGACCGAATAAAACTCAGGGCAGCCGTTGCCGACTCCTTCATGACATCACCAAGCTGTCCGGTTAACGTTAAACCTTTTTTGCCTTTCATCGCGGTGGCTTCAATAAAAAGAAGTTCACCGCCTGTTGGTGTCCAGGCCAGGCCGGTAGCTACACCGGGCGTTGTGACTCTGGCTTTGGTTTCAGAAGTAAACCGAATGGGGCCAAGATATCCATGGATATCCTCTACTTTGATGGTTACGGACCTCGTTCTGCCTTCGGCGATTTTGCTGGCAACACCGCGGCAAATATTGGCAATTTCGCGCTCCAAATTTCGTAACCCGGCTTCCCGGGTGTATCCGGTTATAATCTGTTTGACCGCACCATCGGTGAATTTAATCTGTTTGGCTTTAATCCCGTGTTCTTCACGCTGACGGGGTATAAGAAAACGGTTGGCAATTTTAATCTTTTCGTCCAACGTGTAACCGGGCAGATCCAGCACTTCCATTCTATCGCGCAGCGCCGGAGGGATGGTATCCAGAATGTTGGCTGTAGTGATAAACATGACCTTCGACAGGTCAAACGGCACGTCCAGGTAATGATCACTAAACGAAAAATTTTGTTCGGGATCTAGAACCTCCAGCAGCGCGGAAGACGGATCACCGCGAAAATCACTGCCGACTTTGTCAATCTCATCGAGCATAAAAACCGGATTGTTGGACTCAGCCCGCCGTAAACCCTGGATGATTCGGCCGGGAAGCGCTCCCACGTAAGTGCGGCGATGGCCTCGAATTTCAGCCTCGTCCCTAATGCCGCCTAACGAAATACGATGAAACTTACGACCTAACGCCCGGGCGATGGATTGACCTAGAGAGGTTTTCCCGGTTCCGGGAGGTCCCGCAAAGCATAAGATGGGCCCCTTGGATTCAGGCTTGAGTTTCCTTACAGCGAGAAATTCAATAATACGGCGTTTGGGTTTCTCAAGGCCGTAATGGTCATCATCCAAAATTTTCCTCGCTTTTTTAATGTCCAGGTTGTCTTCGGTGCTGTCATGCCACGGAAGTGAGGTGATCCAATCAAGATAGGTAGATGCGACGGTATATTCGGCTGAAGATGGGTGCATGCGAGATAGACGGTCCAATTCCCGTTCTGCCTCTTTGTGAGCTTCTTCAGGAAGATGTTTCGCCTCAATTTTGGCCCTGTATTCTTCAATTTCAACCTGCGTCTCGTCCTTTTCACCCAGCTCTTCCTTAATGGCTTTAAGTTGCTGACGCAGGTAGTATTCTCTTTGACTTTTATCCATGTCGCCCCTGACCTGGCTTTGGATTTTATTACCGAGCTCAAGGATTTCGACCTGATGATTGATCAGGCGGGTGACCTCTTTTAGGCGCTTTTTAACATCCACATACTCCAGAACTTTTTGTTTTTCTTCCGGTGAGGAATTAATGGTAGAGGTCACCATATCCGCTAAGGTACCCGGCTCTTGAATTGTTTTGGCCATTTGACCAATCTCCGGCGGAAGTCCGGGAGACAACTCCACAATCCTGGAAAATTGGCCGATGATATTAGCCATCAAGGCTTCGGTTTCATTGTCTTTCTGTTCCATTTCTTGGATGAGCTCAACTCGAGCCCGCAAATATGGTCGGCCTTCTTCAAACGATTTAATTTTGAACCGGCTTAACCCCTGGACCAACAGTTGAGATCGATTGTCGGTAGTTTTGGCCATCTTCAGGATCAATGCACTGACGCCTATGTTTGCCAGGTCTTCTTTCCCTGGTGTTTGTTTATCTTCCGGTTTGTTAGATACAACCAAGCCAATGATTCGGTCTTTGGCCATCGCCTCATCAACAAGCTGAACAGATTCACCTTGCATGACGACTAACGGTAAAACCATTTTGGGAAAAAGCACTGCATCAAACAACGGAAGAATAGGAAGCAATTCCGGTATCTTTTCAGCATCAATTTCCACGGGTGCCTGCTGATCCGTCATGATTACCTCCAAGCATCTGAGTATTGCGTGTTATGGAAAAATAGTTAACTCTGACTATTTAAGGTGCAACCTAATGAAGCATACAATTTAGCTGTTAACTGCTAGCCATCTGAAATCGGTATCTTATGTGTTTTGTCGCGTGGCAATTTGGCCAGTCGAATTTCAAGAAAACCATTTGAATAAGCGGCAGATATAACTTCCGGATCAATGGGTGCCGGTAGAAAAATGGTCCGTTCAAAATTTCCGTACTGGATCTCTGCCAGCCGGTAAGTCGAATTTGCAGAGCAATGTTTCGCATAACGATTGCCTTGAATTCTGACCGCTTTGTTGCTGATTTCGACCTCCAAATCATCTTTATCCACGCCCGCAATCTCGGCGACGATAATAATTTCTTCCGGCGATTCGTTAATATCCATTGGGGGTCGCCATGTACGTTCAGCAAGTGTAAAACCCGGACTCATCGACCTGAACATATCATCGATCGTTTTCTCGAACTTGGAACTTAAATGACTGAAGTCGTCCGAAAATCGTATCTTTATGTATTCCATTTTCGGTTCCTACCTTTTAAAGCTTATTTGAAATTCCCTTTCCCCCGTTCAATTTCAAAAGAAGATAACATTGAAAAAAGGCTTTGTAAAGAGAGTAGCCCTATTTGCGAGTTTCAGATTACGGCCAACCGATCGTGTCCTTTTTCTTCAATCCTTTCGTTAAGTTATTGATCCTTGCCGTAAGGGTAAAAGGGAATTGGTAAGGATTAAAATAATATCCCGCTGGTAAATATTGCCTGCGAGTTAGAGTGAGCGCAAGATCTTGACATGGTGGCAGATATGATTAATTTTTTTGAAAACAAAAACGTTTATTTAAGGAGGAAAAAGGATGGCAATTGTAAGATGGGATCCTTTCCGAGACGCGTCCGTGTTGCAGGATCGAATTAATCGTATATTCAGTGAGTCATTTGGACAAACAAGGGATCTAGATGACGAAATGAGTTTGTGCTCCTGGAGGCCGGCAGTGGATATTTATGAGTCTGAAAACGGCATTGTCTTAAAGGCAGAATTACCAGGGATTAGCAAGGAAGATGTATCGGTGGAAATTAAGGACAATGTACTTACCCTTAAGGGCGAACGACATGCCGATCCGCAACTAGGAGAAGAAAAATATTATCGTAGAGAAAGATGTTTTGGGACATTTCATCGCTCTTTTACGCTTCAGGAAAGAATCCAACCCGACCTCATCAAGGCGTCCTTCAAAGAGGGTGTGCTTACAGTGGAAATTCCCAGACCGCAGGAAGAAAAACCCAAACGGGTGACTGTCACCGTTGATTAGAACCCGAATTTAGCAAAAATCGATCAATTAGGCCTTAATTCTTATTCGTTATTCGCATCAGACTCCGGCACGAAGCGTCAGAGTTTTTTTTATGCAATAAACCTAACAAGATATGATTCTACCTAATAATTCCAACAATTTAAAGATGCCAAGAACCCCAGACCGCACATTCTTTTAAGCAAATCAAATCTCCTATCATTTGCCCAATCTTGTGATATAATTTCAATTTGAAATGATTTCATTCAATCGCCGTTGAAGCTGGTTATTGAAATATGAGTGGGGATCAAAAACGTTTCTTCAAAATTGTGATCGGCTCCCAGTACTTTTTGTATTTTGGAGTGCTGGGTATTTTTTTGCCTTACTTTAACCTGTACTGCTATCATCTCGGATTCAGCGGGCTTCAGATTGGGGTGCTATCGGCTTTAAGGTCTGTGGCATTAGTGCTATTTCCACTTATCTGGGGGGCCCTTGCTGATCGTCTGAATATACGCAGACCGATTTACATTCTGTGCACCATCATCAGCACATCGATCTGGGTCTTTTATCTCTTGACTATCGAATTTTGGCCGATGCTGATGGTCACCATCTTTTATGGGATGTTTTACGCCCCCATAATCTCCTTTCTGGAAGCTTTTACAATGGATATTCTCGGAAAGGAGAAAAAAAGCTACGGCAGAATAAGGGCTTGGGGGTCGATCAGTTTTATTACCATGGTCCTGATTCTCGGAAAAATTATCGATCTTTATTCCGTAGATATCATCCTGATTCTTATCTTGGCCGGTTCGATGATGCAGGCAATAGCATCCCTGCGTATTCCTAAAATCAAAACGCTGAAAAAGGATAGACTTACCCCGCGGGCAAGCTATCTTCTGAGGCGGCGTGTTCTCATTTTTCTTTTTTGCGCATTTTTAATGCTTGTCAGCCATGGGGCCTATTATGCCTTTTTTTCGATTCATCTTGAAAACCTGGGCTATGAGAGCACATTTATCGGGATTTGCTGGGCCTTGGCCTCCACGGCCGAAATTTTGGTGATGATTCGATCCGAAAAGCTCTTCAGCCGTTTTTCACTGGAAAATGTTTTGACCTTTTCCTTTTTGATCGCTGCCTGCAGATGGCTAATTTTATTTTTTACTAAATCGCCGGCTGTAATTCTCGGATCCCAGATTTTACATGCCGTAACCTATGGAACATTTCACATGGCCAGTATACTTTATATCGATCGGATGGCACCAGAAGAGGCAAAAACCCTGGGGCAGGCGATAAACAATGCGCTTACATACGGGCTAGGTCTGATGATAGGATTTTTTCTAAATGGGTATCTGTATGAAAAAATGGGATCGTTTGCCTTGTTTGGTATCAGCTCTCTGATTGCAGTAGCCGGAGGATTGTTGTTTAGAGGATTTCAGAGGTTTGAGACAATCCGCAATCATTATCATATGCTATAACATTCCGCCTTCCCCATTCCCCATTCCCCATTCCACATTCCGCATTCCACATTCCCCATTCCCCATTCCGCATTCCGCATTCCTGTGTCTCTAGTCCCTTCTCGACGGAAAGAAAAGAAATCGCAACCAATGAAGTAGAGAATTTTCACGCAGAATCTGTTTGTCCGATTGATCAAACCCCTTGAAAAGCTTCTCCGGTTCCGCAAACCACTGTTCACGAGTGGTAAAATGCTCTTTGGCATCAAGCTGTTTGACCACCTTTGCCGGGTTACCGGCCGCAATGCAGTTGGGGGGCACTGAACTTACCACAACGGCACCGGCCCCAATAATACTATTCTCACCAAGGGTTACGCCTTTGCAAACAATCGCACTGTCTCCCACCCAAACATTATTTCCGATTTGAATTGGAGCGGTTTTCCCAATCGTAATACGGTTGTAAACATCATGCCAATCGGAGTCGGTGATGTAAACACAGCTGGCCATCATGCAATTGTTGCCGATTGTAATTTCGTGCGCGGAACCAATTCGCACGCCGGGGCTGATCAAACAATAATCACCAATTCGGATGCGACCCAGATCCCCCTTCTCGGACCAGACTGCCAGTCTCACTTTCCACTCCGCCGAAGCCACGACATTGACATAGTCGCCTATTTCAATGGGCGAGCCAAAAATCTTAACATTCCAGGGCCTTACGAATGTAAACCCTTTTCCCAAGGATTCCAATTGGGGGCGCAGGAAGTGGTTTACGTAAAACTCCGAAAATCTTAGAATGGCCTTCTTTATATAATATGGACGATGGTCTCTTCTCAAAAAATACCACCTTTTATGAAGAGAAATCTAATGACGCCCAAAATCGATGATTGAATATTTGCGCGGCAGGTGATAGCTCGTAGAGGGCATCCGCGGCCATAAGGGCGACGGCATTGGTCCAGGTAATCTTGTCTTCCGGCCAAATGATGATGTCCGGACAAGTAAAGCCGCACCAGAATGATCCGTCTTCGTATTTTCTATCAGAAATCCAGTTAAACACAATCATGGCCAAATCCCGATTGCCCATTGAAGACAAAGCCAACGCAAGCTCAGAGGTCTCTGCTATTGTCACCCAAGGCTCGTCAAATACACATTTAACTCCCCGATCCTCGACAACAAATTTCTTCCAATACTTATCGATTCTCCGTTGGGCGTCATCCCCGGTAAGCACCCCGGTAAGAATCGGATAAAACCAATCCATGGAATAACGCGATTTGGTCATATTGAATAGAAAAGGTTTATGCTTAATGGCAAGTTCAAGCTTATCTAAAGCTTGTCTCCACGATGGTTTCTTGTGACCAAGGATATTGGCAATAGCAAGTGCGCATTTAATGCTCATAAATACTGAACTGCAGCCGGTCAACAAAGCCATTGGATCAACTTTACCTTCAGGGCTAATGGCCCAGTAAATTTCACCGTCAGGCGTTTGTAAACTCACCGCAAAGTCAATGGCTGCCGAGATGGTTTGCCACATCTCTTTCAAAACACCGATGTCTCTGGTAATCAGATAATAATGATATACACCGACAGCGATATAGGATGATATATTCGTCTCCCGGGTTTTGTCCTCAGCAACTCCCTGCAAATAGGAAGAATAACAGCTGCCATCTTTACTTTGTATTCGGGCAAACCATTCAAAAGCGCGCTGTGCCTCCTCCAAGTAACCGCCGATACTAAGCCCCATAGCAGCTTCAACATGATCCCAAGGGTCCGTTTTTTGGCCGTCACACCATGGAATCTCTCCGCTTTCTAATTGGGTTTGTGCTATTAGTGTTGCAATGGCATCAATGTCAACTGAAAAATCTTGAACTGTTCTGCTTCTCGAAGTATCTGGTTCCATAGGAGACATACCTTTCTTTTTTGTAAAAAATTACTCATACAAAGGAATCAAATCATAATCAAGTATAATATCGATTCCTTTTTGAATCTTGACTTTGTTGTTTTCATTGTTTAAGTTAACCGTACATGCTCAACTTAGATGATACATTTCAGATCTCTTCTTGAACGTGCAGTCCATAACTCGGCCCTACTCTTGGTGGTCCTTTTTCGGCTTTTCTAAAGTTGAGCAATGCTGGTTTACTTCGATAGGCCAACCGCCGCGTTTCGGCTTATTGAAGGGTCACTGCAAATTCTATGAACAAATACGAATAGGAAACAGGAAATTATGAAAAGAGGTTACCCCAAAGTACCGGTTGTGAGACCTTCGAACAAATGATCAATTGTTTCGGAGGTCTATTAAACTCGATCAGAAAAATCGCATTTACTTTGGGCTGAGGCAGCATGGCGGCGGCTATTCATTGACTGACTAGCTGCCGAAACAAAAACCAGTAATAGGCAGGTGTTTTAGTAGACAGGAAAGGAGGAAAAAATGGCTGACAGTGTATACAAAGTTATTGAATTGGTAGGAACCAGTGAATCCTCTTGGGAAGATGCGGCCAAAAATGCAGTGGAAACTGCAGGCAAGACCTTACGAGATCTAAGAGTTGCCGAAATCTCAAAACTGGATTTGAAAGTAGAAGACGGCAAGGTTGTCGCCTACCGCGCCCGAGTAAATCTCTCGTTCAAATATGGTGGCGGCGAATAAAAAATCCAAACACAAAAAGACTATCTTATGACTTAATTGAAGATATCTTTTGAAAAAACTAAAACCTCCAAAGGATGTTTTGCAATGGGTTTCCTTTGGAGGTTTTTTAAAAAGGGATGGTTAGAGCCTGTCAGAAACCATTTGTTTCTTTTTGCAAGTTTGCAAATTCTCCAGTTTACTTCCAAGGAACGGCTTTCCATGTCCCGGAAAAATCATAATCGGCTTCAATTGCTTAAGCCTTTCAAGACTATCGTCAACTTGGGGCCAATCATGCGCATAATAGCTTTGCACATGCAGCCAGGGTCGTGATGACAATAGGTCTGCGACAAACACATAGTTATTCTCCAGCACTAAACAGATTGAGCCGGGTGTATGGCCCGGCATATGCAAAACAACAGCATTAATTCCAAATCGCTTCAGGCTAAAGCCTTCATCAACGATAATATCCCCTGGAGTTTGCTCTGTGCGCCAGATAATTTTTGCAACAGAAAGAAAGATTTTCCCCACTCTGCCCCAACTCCTCACTTCGCCGAGAGGTGTCTGTCCTTTGGTCATGGCGTGTGCATCTGCACGATGAACAGCAATCGGAGCCCCTGTAGTTTCGCGCAATGATTTAGCGCAACCATAGTGATCAAAATGAGCGTGGGTAATTAAAATAAGTTTAAGATCAGCTCTTCCTATTTCTTTCATCTTTTTAAGGATCTTTGATTCATTGCCGGGCGCACCCGTATCAACAAGAACCAACCCGTTTGGGCTCTCTATTAAGTAGGCTTGCGATATCGTATCCCGTATAATATGGATTTTCAGCGAAACCCCAGGGTCTTCAGCAGGAACCAATATCGGCTGCTTGTTGGCACATGCCCAAAAAAAGAAGCAGATCACTAAGTAAACATAAGCTAAATATTCGTCGCCGAATTTTTGTATCAAGTATTTTTCTTCAGCACTCACCGCATAGTCTTCCAAGATGATGAAAAGAATCGGTATTGCCAAAAAAAACAAACTGAGCAGATCAAAAGCAGGTTATACAAATAGTCTCTGTCAAGTCAAGTAAATCCTACTTTTGAACATTGTCAAATCATCCTCGTTCAACGACGCACAAGCTCATATCCTCAGTATTTTTTATTAGTGACTAAAAATCAGAATTTTTTCACATATATATTGAAAATAGAAAAAAAAGTTGCAGTTTGGACTGTAAAATTATTCGACTGCTTACCAAGAATATGTCTCCGTTGAAAATACCCTTCTCACTCGGTCCAATCTAGTTTGATTAAATCCATGGAAATCCGGATTTCAAAATTCTTTTGGGGATTTCAGATTGCCTCCGCCTGCCATCGTGATTGAAGGCAGGGATTGCGGATTTCACAATTACGATTATTTTTATAGATTAGCGCAACTTTAAACTTAATAAAATTATCTAACAATGAACAGAAAGCTCATTCGATATTTTCTCGGCTCCATTTTTATCATCGCGATTGTTTACGAAGTACTTTGTCTGATTGCTCAGCCCATATCAGACCATCCATACCTGAATCCGGGCGGCTTTCTGGTTATTGCTCATCGCGGCGGCCGCGACCTGGGACCTGAAAGTACCCTCTATACCTTTCAACGCGCGGTGGACTTAGGCGTCGATGTACTTGAAATGGACGTCCGCAGTACAAAGGATGGCGAGCTGATAGTTATTCACGACAGCTCTGTTGACCGCACGACCAATGGAAGCGGCTTTGTCCAGGATTTCAGCCTGGCTGAACTGAAAAGGTTGGATGCCGGCCACCGTTGGTCGCCGGATAATGGCCGCAGTTTTCCCATGCGAGGCAAAGGACTCACTGTTCCAACGTTGGCTGAAGTATTTAAGGCCTTTCCGGATACACGCATGAGTATTGAAATTAAAGAATCACAGACAACCGTAATTGCCGCTCTGTGTCGGTTAATTCGAGACTATCAAAAAACCAAACACGTCATGATAGCCTCATTTGATGCATCCCAGTTAAAAAAATTCCGGGCACAGTGTCCACAAGTTGCCACCTCTGTTGGAGCCAGAGAAGCATTTTTGTTTTATGGATTACAATGGGCCTATCTTGAAAAAATTTACTCACCGCCGGCCCAAGCCCTACAAGTACCTGAATATTATGGAAATACACAGGTGATTACGCAACGGTTTCTAGAAGCGGCTCACGCGCGCAATATGTGCGTACATGTCTGGACGGTAAATGATAAAAAACGCATGCAAGAGCTGATAAATTTGGGAGTCGATGGAATAATTACGGATTATCCGGGAAGGTTGCTACGCTTGTTAGAGAGAAATAAGGGTGAATAGGTGAATTGGATTTCGTCACTTTTATCTACGTCCGCCTCGCCTAGGCGACTCGTGATGGCAGGCAGGTGGAAAATGACGAAACAAAATAAACATTCAATCCTGCTTGCCCAGTGAAATTATTGCTTGTAAAGGCAAAAGCTATTTCACAGGGGTTAATCCTGTCTTAAAAAAATAAATCAATACAAAGAGAGATCCTTCCCATACAGCGCAAACCAGATGGTTCCCGCCACGCCGAACAAAAAGGCCACCATAAAATTCGTCGTCGGGCTAATCTGCCATAAAAACGCGCCGCCAAAAGCCGCCACGGAAACACATACATCCCTTATCAGATAGTACAAACCAAACATGCCTGCCTTGCGGTTTTCCGGGGCCAGATCCACAATCAGCGCCTTGCGCGTCGGCTCGCCGAACTCTTTTAGACCTCTTAGAATAAAAGCTAAAACCAGCAATTTAAACGAGTGACAAAACACAATAACAAACGGAAAAAAAGTGAAAAAAATAAACGTTATAACGACAAAAGGTTTTTTAGCACTTTTATCCGCCAGGTAAGCCACAGGAATATAAACCAGCATCGCTGTTGCCATTTCTATGCTGGTCAGGATACCGAATTGGAAGGCGGAGACAGGCTCTGCGATCACGTTCATACACCACACCACCACAAAGGCATAGGGTATCTGTTCACAAAAACGGATGAGAATGTCGGAAACCAGTAATCGCTTAAGAGAAGGACTCATCAGCTGTAATAGCTTAAAGGGATTTTTCTCAGGTTTGTCATCTCTTTTCTCATTTGATGTTTCCAAATGATCATCTTCGATTAATTTTTGCTGGAGCATAATCGCAATGAAGGCAAGCAAGAAAGCCACGGCAAAAGCTGTGCGCACGCCGTTTTTTACTCCCCACAGACTGATACACAACCCACCCAGAACCGGTCCGAGGCCCATGGGGATTCTGCGCATCAGGGAATGCATGGAAACCCCCATGGTACGTTTGTTCATCGGTAGCACCTTGGCAATGAGACTCATGGTTGCCGGCAGGGAAATAGCCGACCAGGACAGAAAAAGAACCGCACCTGCCAACACAGCCTGCCATGCCGGTATAAGTATCACAATGAGAAATCCAGTCATGGCGATGATGTTGAAAACAATAAGAGCGCGTTTGTAGCCGATGCGATCGGATAAATAGCCGCCGGGATACGCATAGACTGCCGACAAAAAATTATCCAATCCGTTTAGCAACCCTATGGAAATGGCGCCACCGCCAAGCGCCAGTAAATACATTGGTAAAAAACGCTCGGCCAAGCGCTCGCCCAAACCCACAAGGATTACCATGAAGAGTACGCCAACCGTGCTTCTGGTAAGGCCTAAAAAATTGGATATGTTTGGTACCGTTGACATAAAGATTTTGATGCTTCGAACTGCAAAAGAAAATAGAAAAAATTCTGAACTCCGACTGAAAAATAATATTGAGGGTGTAAATTTAGTGCTTATACTAAAAACAATCGGATAATGCCGGCTGTACCATCAGATAATTCTAATCTGTAAATACATGCCGGCGCATTTGATTCATTCAAAGATACAACGAACATAATAATAACATTTACAAATTTAAAAACATAGATGATAAAGGGAGGCATAACTATGAAACATTCATTACCAGCACTTCCTTATGCATATGATGCATTGGAACCCTTTTTTGACGCAAAAACCATGGAAATTCACCATACCAAACATCACCAGACGTATGTGGACAAATTGAATGCCGCCTTGGAGGGACATGAAAATTTCCAAAAGTTAGACCTAGAAGATCTGTTAAAAGACCTTAACGCAGTTCCGGAAAATATTCGAACCGCCGTCAGAAATCACGGTGGCGGTCATGCCAATCACTCATTCTGGTGGCCGATATTAAGAAAAGAGGTAAATTATGGCGGCGATATTGCAAATGCCATAAATTCCAAATTCGGTGGTTACGATGAATTCAAAGAAAAATTTTCCACAGCGGCGGCCCTTTTATTCGGAAGTGGTTGGACTTGGTTGGTTTGGAGCAATGGTGAATTAGAAATAATGACCACACCGAATCAAGATAATCCCCTGAGTCAGGGAAAAACACCGATATTGGGCATCGATGTCTGGGAACATGCGTACTATCTAAAGTACCAGAATCGGAGGCCTGATTATATTGCAGCATTTTTTAATGTGATCAATTGGGAACAGGTTGATGAATATTTTAAAGCAGCCACAGGATAAAATGATTTCTAAATTCGTATCTAGCTGTATGCAACAACCTGAGAACAATTTGCGATATTAAATAAGGGCAGGATCAATTTTGATCCTGCCCCGACCGTCATTTAAAATGATTATTATTTAATGGACCGTATTTCATTGATCTAAGTCAAAAAGTTCATCTAAAATTGAAGACGCAAAATTGGAAGGTATATTATGAATTGCAGAAGATTCGTTCGAAGCATTTTTTTGCGCATCGGATATTCGCCGATCACTCAGTTCAGGCTCTGAATGGTCTCCTGTTTGGTAAACGATGAAGATATGATGACATTTTGAACACCTAACCATTGAACCGGTTGGCTTAATAATGCTATCATCCACCCTGAATATTCTATGGCAGGAAACGCATGGAATTATCATTAGAAATCCTTGCTTAAATAAATTATTTGATAATTTAATTATCGGTATTTTTTTCGATTTACTTAAATCTAATTGATATTATTGTGGTAAAAAGGAGACATATAGTATTTTCCGTATCATCTAATGAAAGCGTTCTGTGCCTTTTTCAAAAAGATCGAACCATTTTGGGTTTGCGAGAACTATTGAAGTTTCGACCTGACGCGCTGGAATCGACCAATATTTCTCCAGCAACCGATCCTTCTCTTGTTGGGGAACTAATCTGAAGCCGTGTTTTTCATAGAAATGAATCGCCCATACAGCATCCGCCCAGGTGCCGATTAAAATGGGGCGGTCGGTCTGTCGGCAAAGCTCGGATAGTAACTCTTTTCCAATGCCTTGATTTTGTCTCGTCGGTCGTACATAGGCATGTCTGATAAGTGTCACGTCTCGAACATGCTGAATCCCCATGATACCAACCATCGTCCCATCTTTTTCATATCCCCAAAATACCACACCATCATTGATTTCGTGCCTTAGCTCAGCTTTAGACATATAGGGCACTTTCCAACGATCATGGGGGATGACTCCCTTGTACTTCTCTGCGGCATCGTTGATAATTGAGTAGATAATCTCAAAATCACGATCATGACATTGACGAATCATAGACTTTCCACTAAGAATGAAAAACAATCACATTTAAATATTATACAAGTCCACCAAACGTCAAGCAATGCAAAAAGAAAAGGTATCTATGAGCGCAATACGGCTAATATCGGGAGGGCTTATCTGGGTATGCTTAGCCCCTTTGTTCTATAGCGCCATGAGTGCGTCAGCCAAATTAGCAGGGGCCCGACTAAGTGTTTGGCATATCGGTGTAGGCCGCTTCGGCCTTGGCCTATTGGTTATCCCGTTTATCGTCAAAGCTTTAAGACTAAGCCTATGGGGACAACAGCGTTTTCTGCTCGCCGTGAGAGGGCTATGCGGTGCAGTAGCATTCCTGCTTTTAGTCGCATCTTTCCAGAGGATTCCCCTTTCTTTGGCAATGATACTTTTCTACCTCTATCCAGCCTTCACAGCGCTCTTGTCTCCTTGGGTCACAGGTGAATCCACGGCCAAGATAGCCTGGCCTTTTATTGGCGGTGCTTTCATTGGCATCAGCCTGATTTTATGGCCGCATGAAGCTTCCGGGGCCTTGAATCCGGGGCATCTATTTGCTGTAACGGCATCGGTTTTGTGTGCCCTGACGCTTCTTCTGGTGCGGCGACTAGGAAGGCAGAACAACATTTACACCTTATTTTTCTACCTCTGCCTAGTGGGAACACTTGCCAGCCTGGGTCCGCTGCTATTGCAAGAGCTTCCCATTCTGCCCGAAGATACATCCTCCTGGATTGGGGTTGCTGCGGTGGCCGTCTTTTCCATTGGCGCACAGCTTTCCATCAATCAGGCCTTAGTGCGTATTCCAGCGCCGAAGGTCAGCGTTATGATGACAGCCGAAGTGCCTCTTGTTGCCTGCTTTGGTGTGCTTTATCTTGGTGAGCCGCTCGGTTGGCGCCTTATCCTAGGCGCCTTGCTCATCTTTGGCTGTGGGATCGGTCTCAACCTCCTGCCGGGAGAATCGACCCCAAAATGATCCGGATAAGTTTTATTCCAGCTGCTGGTTCGATATCGGGCATTCTTCGGAGTGTATTTGCTGGCCGCTCTCTTGATGAGATCGGAGACGGCGATACCTTTCAGGACCGGGTCGAAACACGGGTTTGACAGTCGATATACTTACGCGAAGCATGATAGGCTAGACCGGCTGAAACGCAAATGGCAATGCCTGGAAGAGCGTATCCGAAGAATGGAAGACGAAGTCACCTCCCGGGAATTTGATTGGAACAATCGGTTTCCGCAAAAATGATACTTGCAATCCCATGCGGCATGGCTTAAAATTTAAAAATTATTCATCGAAAGCCTCCTTTCAGTGAGCTTTAAGCGCTTCACATCCGGGAGGCTTTCGTATATTCAGTTAAATGTCGTATTGTGGAATTCTCCCCGGCAACGCCGGGAGTTTACCATGCATTAATTATGATGCTCTTCATCAACACACATGATTTCCCGAAAAGGAGAATAAAAAATGGCCAACTTTGTGGCAGCCTTGGATCAGGGCACGACCAGCAACCGGTTCATCATTTTTGATCATAGCGGTCAAATCGTCGGTTGGGATCAAAAAGAGCATGAACAAATTTTTCCGCAACCGGGCTGGGTAGAGCATAGTCCCCTGGAAATCTGGCAAAATACCCAAGACGTTATCAACGGCGCGCTTTTCAAAACGGGAATTGCCGGATCGGATCTGGCCGCCATCGGCATCACCAATCAACGGGAAACCACCGTAATTTGGGATAAAAAAACCGGCCAACCGTTTATGAATGCCATTGTCTGGCAGTGTACGCGCACAGATGAGATCTGCAAGCAACTCAGCCGTGATCAGGGGCAAAACCGGTTTCGCGACAAAACCGGGCTTCCCATTGCTACATATTTCTCAGGTCCGAAAATCAAATGGATCTTGGATCATGTCGCCAAAGTGCGTAAAGCCGCGGATAAAGGCGAGGCCCTTTTCGGGACCATGGAAACCTGGTTGATCTGGTGGCTTACCGGCGGTCCCAACGGCGGCGCCCACGTCACGGATGTTACCAATGCCAGCCGCACCCTGCTTATGGATTTAATATCCCTGCAGTGGGATGACGACATTTTAGAGATTATGGGGATCCCAAAGCAGATTTTGCCCAGAATTGTACCCTCCAGTGATACCAATGCCTGGGGTGTGACATTAAAAGATGGGCCCTTGGACGCCCCGGTGCCGATCTGCGGCGCCCTCGGCGATCAGCAGGCTGCGTTGGTAGGACAGACCTGTTTTGATCTGGGCGAAGCCAAGAATACGTACGGGACCGGGTGTTTTCTCCTTATGAATACCGGCCACACACCGGTGCCGTCCCGCCAAGGCCTGCTCACCACTCTGGGCTATCAAATCAATGATCAGCGTCCCGTCTACTGCCTGGAAGGGTCCATCGCCATCACCGGCGCCCTGGTCCAGTGGCTCAGGGATAACCTCGGATTGATCTCCAGTGCTTCGGAAATAGAGGATCTGGCCAAGACCGCAGAGGATAACGGCGGTATCTATTTTGTTCCCGCATTTTCCGGACTTTTTGCACCCTATTGGCGTTCGGATGCACGCGGCGTCATGGCCGGGCTTACCCGGTTCACAAATAAAGGCCACATCGCCCGGGCGGCTCTGGAAGCCAGCGCTTATCAAACACGCGATATCGTGGAGGCCATGAACAAGGATTCCGGGGTCGATTTGACCAAGCTCAAAGTCGATGGCGGTATGGTAGGAAATGAACTGCTGATGCAGTTTCAATCCGATACCTTAAATGTACCGGTAGTCAGGCCCAGTGTTACGGAAACAACCGCTCTTGGAGCAGCTTATGCCGCCGGACTTGCCGTTGGTTATTGGGAGAGCATTGACGATTTAAAACGAAACTGGTCGGTGGATAAAACCTGGTATCCGAGTATGAAGGATGAAGATCGTGAAAAAGGGTATAGAGGATGGAAAAAGGCTGTAGAACGGACATTTAGCTGGGTGGAATAGCTACCGGCTATCGGGTAAAACTTTTCATATATGCAACTCAGTTCGAGAGTCAGCATTTACCTCAATCGTGATATGCCGAAGTTCCTTAATTTCACTGAGCTGCTCCTTATAGTAGGATGGTGAATGGGGGTTGCTGGTGATAAGTGATATAATGGCCGCGAAATGACCTGGTCCGAGACGCCATAGGTGAAGATCGATTATTTGACTGTCTCCAGCCGATTCCAACCTTTGCCGGATATTTTCGGTCAGCGGCGTATTAATGTCCAGATCCAGCAAAATGCTGCCGGTATCGCGCGTAAGGCCATAGGACCAACGGGCGATGACGACCGCCCCGACAATACCCATCAACGGGTCCATCCAGACCCACCCTAAAAACCGACCTGCTGTAAGTGCAATAATTGCTAAAATTGATGTGAGAGCATCGGCAAGCACATGGAGGTAGGCGGCTCTCAGGTTATAGTCCGTTTGATGTTCATGATCGTTTTCAGCATGTCTTTCTCTGAGAATAAACGCACTGGCAAGGTTAACAACCAATCCTAAAACCGCCACCGCAATGGCCTCATCGAATTGAATAGCAACCGGAGAAAAGAACCGTCGCATGGATTCATAAGCCATCAGCAATGCAATCAACGCAAGTAAAAGCGCGCTGCTATAACCGGCAAGTTCACTGATTTTTCCGGTGCCAAAAGAAAATCGTTTATCCGAGGCGTATCGTCTTGCAAAAGAATAACCAACCGCGCTAATCCCCAGAGCAGCCGCATGACTGGCCATGTGCCAGCCATCCGCGAGCAAGGCCATGGAGCCAAATATGAAACCGGAGGCAATTTCCAGTACCATCGTCATTGCGGTCAGGGCGATAACGAACCATGTGCGTCGTGCGTTGGCGAGTTGTCTGGCGCTGAGAAAAACGTGTTCATGACTCCAGGTTTTCATACCGTGAGCTTTCATGGGTTAAACTTTCTTTGATTTGGCAAGAATGTGTGTGGCACTGCCCAAAAAAATTTCTGCTGCTTCGCCTTCGGTTTCGGAAAGCGTGGGATGGGGGTGAATGCTTAGCGCCATATCCTCTGCCAACGCGCCCATTTCAATGGCCAAAACCCCCTCGGAAATCAATCCCTCGGTATTTCGCCCGCTAATGCCGACCCCCAATATGCGCCGGGTATCCGGATCGATTATTATTTTTGTCAAGCCCTCCGGGGCACCCATTGTCGCAGCCCTGCCCGAAAATTTCCAGGGAAATCGCTGTATGTCTATTTTCATGTTTTCCTTGCGGGCCTGCTCCTCGGTCAAGCCACACCAGGCAATCTGCGGATCGGTATAAACAACTGCCGGAATAGCCCTGACATCAAAGGCAGATGGCTGGCCAGCGATAACTTCAGCCGCCACTTTACCCTCCCGTATAGCCTTATGCGCCAGCATATAACCCCCGATCACATCACCAACCGCAAAAATGCGTTGGTCGGTGGTGCGCATCTGATCATCCACAACCACAAAGCCCTTCTCATCCAACTCCGCCTTGGTGTTTTCCAGACCGATATTCTGAGAAGTCGGCTTTCGTCCGATGGCAACCAGCACGCGGTCAAATGTTTGTCTGATTTCGTCTGCTTCGCCCTCAAAACGAACTTGCACGCCGGTTTTGTTTTCATTTAGAGAAGTAATTTTTGTTTTGAAACGTATGTTTTCAAAAATAGTCTCTAGTTTTCTCTGCAATGGTTGCACCAAATCCTGATCCACACCGAGAAGTAATCTATCCTCAAGCTCGACAAGGTTCACCCGGCTGCCCAAGGCCGCGTAAATTGTTCCGAGTTCAAGGCCGACATATCCGCCGCCGAGAATAAGCAACGATTCAGGTATATCCGCCAGAGCCAATGCACCGGTGGAGCTCATTATCCGACCACCGGGCTTAAACTCCGTTCCGGGAAAAGGCGTCGGATAGGAACCGGTGGCCAAAATCGCATGGCCAAATTTAATATGACTGACCTCGGAATCATGCAGCCGAACCGTATCGGAACTTTCAAATTCGGCTCTTCCTTTTAGGACCTGGACACCGCGTCTTTTACACAAGCTGACCAATCCGTCGGCCATTTGATCAATCACCTTCCCTTTCCAAGACCGCAGTGTTTCCAAATCAATACGCGGTTTACCGAAAGTAATCCCCATGGACTCGGAACGTTGCGCGTCGTGAATGAGTTCTGACAAAAAAAGAAACGTTTTTGATGGGATGCAACCTTTGTACAGGCATACACCGCCCGGTCGCAGTGCCGTGTCCACCATGGTGACGTCCAGACCCAGATCGGCTGCTCGAAATGCGGCCGCATAACCACCCGGTCCACTCCCGAAAACAAGAACCTCCGTCTCTTGGCTGAGCTCACCCATAACCATTTTAAAACCTCCGGTTTTGTATGATGACAAGCGGCCAACATGCAGTGACCGCCATTCAGCTGGCAACCAGCGACCAGTAACCAGAAACAACGGACATCTTAAATCATTGACATCAGCAGTTCATCCGGGTCTTCAAGCGAATCGATAACAACCCGCAAGAATCTAATAGCATCAGCCCCATCCAGCACCCGGTGGTCAATGCACAGAACGATCGGCATGATGAGTCGCGGGACGATCTCGTATCCGCTATCCTCTTTTCTCTTCACAGCCGGTTGCAGACGCCCTTGTCCCATTCCTAAAATCGCGACCTCCGGATAGTTAATAATCGGTGAGAAAAATCCACCACCCATAGCGCCGGCATTGGTAATTGTGAATGTTCCGCCTTGTAATTCGTCCAGTTTGGCCTTGCGCGTGCGGGTTCGTTGAACCAGATCATTCAGTTCTATGGACAGTTCTTTAATACTTTTACGATCGACATCTCGAACAACCGGAACGATGAGGCCGTCATCCGTGTTTACAGCCACACCGATATGATAATATTGCTTGATGATGATCTCACCGGCCTCGGTATCTAACGCCGCGTTAAAGTTCGGATAAGTTTTCAAGGCCGTTGCTATTGCTTTCAGTGCAAAAACAGTCAGCGTCAGTTTACCGCCTATGGTTTCTATTTCGGCTTTGTGTTTTTGGCGAAAAGCTTCCAGCCGGGTGATATCCAACACATCCTGGCTGGTAACATGCGGAATTTGAGACCAGGCCAAAGCCATCTGTTTGGCAGTAGCCCTGCGGATAGAACGAAACGGCATGCGCTCAACCGGCCCCCACTTCGTAAAATCAGGCAGCGCGGGTATCGATATCGTGGATGGACGAACATCGACCGAAACCGCAGCCGGTGCCACTGCAACTTCCGCTGGCTCAATCTTCTCTTTAACCTTTTCGGCAAAAGCGCGAACATCTTCAGCCGTCACCAGATCTGCGGGACCGCTCGGAGGCACCTGATGAAGATCTACTCCCAACTCACGTGCCAGCCGCCGTGTTGCCGGTGACGCCGGCACCGGGCCTTGCTTACGCGATGGCATCGCTTCTGCAACCGCTGCTTCTGCCGGGGTAGGTTCTGCCGGTTTCTCCTTTGGTTTTTCCTCTGCAACTTCTATAGCCTCTTCGGCGCCATAGGAGAATGTCATCATGACATCGCCGATGTTGACCACATCACCGGGTTTAACAAAAATCTCTTGAACAGTACCTGTATATGGGCAAGGGATCTCTACGGCAGCTTTATCGGTTTCCACTTCCAATATGATATCCCCTTCTTTTACTTCCTGTCCAACCAATACAAGTACAGCAAGTACTTCTCCCTCATGAATTCCTTCTCCCAAATCCGGCAGTTTAAACGATCTGGCCATAGCTCCTCCCTGGCGTGATGAAAATTTTGCTGCACATAGACCTAAATCTTGTTCTCGATTTTGTTCCGCTTTTTTTCGCGTTCAGGTTGCAGGTGTCAGGTTTCAAGCGAAAGAAATGCAGGAGCTGAAACCAGAACACTGAAACTTGGAACCATACTAATTCAACAGTGCCTTTCTGGCTGAACGAACAATTCGTTGAGTATTTGGCAAATAGGCCTTTTCGCGGCTAAATAACGGTATTACGATATCATATCCTGTTACTCTTTCGATGGGAACTTCCAGGTAGTAAAAGGCTTTTTCCATCAGACGGGTTACAATTTCGGCGCCGGGTCCAAAGCTGCGTGGGGCTTCGTGGATTACCATGGCCCGTCCGGTTTTCTTCACGGATTCGACAAAAATTTTTTCGTTCAATGGAGAGATCGTCAACAGGTCAATGACTTCGGCTTCCACGCCATCTTTTTCCTTGAGTTCAGTGGCTGCCTCAAGCGTTGGGCGCATCATGGCACCATAGGAAACCATGGTTAGATCCTTTCCATCTCTTACAATTTGAGGTTCACCGATGGGCATGGTCTCCTCTGTCTCGGGAACCTCTTCCCGAAACGCACGATACAACGCCTTGGATTCGTAAAAAACAACCGGATCGGGATCACGAATTGCGCTCATCAGCAGCGCACGGGCATTACGGGGGCCTGAAGGGATTACCATCTTAATTCCCGGTATATGAGCCCAGAATGCTTCACGGCTTTCCGAATGATGCTCAAGAGCCCGGACACCACCACCGTATGGTGTGCGAAGTACCATCGGGACATGATAACGTCCCTGAGATCGCCAGCGAAGACGAGCGGCATGGTTTTCGATCTGGTGAAAGTTTTGATAAGCAAATCCGGAAAATTGGATCTCGCAGACCGGTTTTAGTCCATAGGCAGCCATACCAATGGACATTCCAACGATTCCGGATTCTGCCAGTGGGGTATCCAATACCCGTTGATCTCCGAATCGGTAAATTAAGCCGTCGGTTACACGAAATACACCGCCATCCACACCGACGTCCTCGCCGAGAACAACAACGCTGTCATCGTTTTCCATTTCTTGTCGCAGGGCCAAGTTGAGCGCCTGGACCATCGTCATCTTAGCCATGAGTTTTCTCCTTGTTTATCTCGGCGAGTTCCCGTTCGAATTCTTCTTTTTGTTCTTTTAGATAAGGTGGCATTTCCGCATAGGCGTGCTCGAACATGTCCAGTGGATTACCCAGTGTTTTCATCTGCGCTTCGGCACGATCCACCGCTTCCTGAATCTCCTGCAAAACCTCGGATTCAATTTCTGCCATAGTACCTTCTGTAAGCAGACCTTTGCCGACAAGATATTTTTGGAAGCGTGGCAGGGGGTCTCGTTTTTTCCAGCGCTCAACTTCCTTGTCGGTGCGATATCGTTTGGGATCGTCGGCGGTGGTGTGCATCATAAGCCGGTAGGTCACACATTCGATAAATGTGGGTCCGCCACCGAAGCGCGCTCTCTCCACTGCTTCTTGGGCAGCCGCAAAGACGGCAAGAATGTCGTTACCATCTACCTGAATCCCCGGCATACCATAGGCTACGGCCTTTTGAGCCAGAGTTTTTGAACGGGTTTGTTTCGATAGCGGAATCGATATAGCCCAGTGATTATTCTGGCATATAAAAACGACAGGTGCCTGAAAAACACCCGCAAAATTCATCCCTTCATGGAAATCTCCTTCTGAAGTCGCACCGTCTCCAAAAAACGTTATGGCGACAGCATCTTTCTGGCGATATTTCGCTGCCCACCCTAAACCGACGGCATGCAAAATTTGGGACCCAACCGGAACAGAAATGGGGAAATCATAACGATCCTCTGCAATGCCTACACCCTCGTTGAAGCCGTTGTTGTAAATAATGATGCTTTCAAGTGATCTGCCTCGCCAGATTTCAGCCGCTGTCTCCCGAAAGGCCGGTACCATCCAATCTGTCGGCCGTAGGGCGGCTACAGCCCCTAAATGGGCAGCTTCCTGACCGGATGTGGGCGGAAACGTCCCGATTCGTCCCTGGCGCTGAAGACTTAAAAGCCGCTCATCAAACCTGCGTGTTAAAAGCATGGTCCGATGAAGTCTGAGAAGAAAATCATCGGCAATCTCAGGTTCAAGCGTTTTGTCCAAATCTCCCTTTTCGTTCAGAATTGAAAGATGTTCTATTTTATCGGAGATCTTAATTTTTTTCCGCGGCATTTCATAACTCCTTTGCAGAAAGGATGTTACCGTAAATATTACCAATAATTTATTTTTCTTCGAATTTTAATTAAAGTGTAATATGCGACCAGTTTTATCTTAGTCAAGCGTGAAAACCTCTAACCCATTGGAAAGATTAATTCTATGTCCGATTTATCGCATAGCGATCCCGGCAGTTGATAATTCAATTTCTGAAATTGCGACACTTCTGTCGAAGATTTTCGGGTGTCCTTACAGAAAAGCAAAGCAACATAAATTATTTTAAATGGGAGATTTTCGCGGCGAAATGTTAGATAAATGCTTTAAGAGCGTGGGGAAAAAATGAAGAAAGGGTTTGCCCCTCTGTCAAGTTCAAAATGGACTGTGTCGAGAATTCGGGAATTCGCAAAAAAACATTTTATTGCGAATTATTCAACGATCTCAAGAACTGTGCGCTTGTTCCGCTTAGCTGAAGCTGCGCCTAAAATGGTCCGGATGGCTTTTGCTGTCCTGCCCTGCTTGCCGATGATTTTTCCCAAATCTTCTTTTGCCACTTTAAGCTCTAAAACGGTGGCCTGGCTTCCTTCTAATGAAGTCACTGTAACCTGCTCCGGATTGTCAACTAAGGCCTCGGCAATACGTTGAATCAGCTCTTTCATTGCTCAATCTCCTTCCTTGCCTGTTCAGAATCAAGATTAAGACAAACTCCCAAATCTAAAAATGTCCAAAATACTCAGAAAGAACTGCGATACTATATAAGGAACTTAAAAGGCCACAATTCTGACAACATCGCCATTTTCAAAACCATAAACAATAGGGGAAGCCGAAAGAGAAACGATTATCTGAATATTTGGCCCCATGTGTCAAAATCCGGATGTTTCCTTAATACTACGTTATGATGATGGTGTAAATACTAAATTGAAGTAAGCTATATATATTTTCTTTGCCTTGTTTTATTGAGGTTTATGCCTAGATTCTCCAGGGACTGGCTTTACATTAAAACCCTCCTGATTTTTGGCTTATGAAAGAGTATGCCTGACGTCCGCTGTTTGTAGTCCGTGGTCAGTTGTTTTTGCTTGCTCGTCGCCGCTTGCTGGTTACTGGTCGCTGGTATCTGGTCATTGGTAATTGGAATATGATTCGCTTTGCCAGAGGCCGGATGCCATTGATCAATAGCCAGTTAAGGCGTTAAGACAATTTTTCCAAACTGCCGGCCTTCTTCCATAATTTGATAGGCTTTTTTCCCCTCACTCAACGGCATCACGCGATCGATAACCGGTTTGATTTTACCGACCCACAGCAGAGCGGTTATCATTCGAAAATCCTCACGACTTCCCATGGTACTGCCGATCAAACTGATTTGTTTGGCAAACAAATAGCGGATATCGATTTCAGTTTGTGGCCCACTGGTATTGCCGACAATAACAATTCGTCCACCGCGCGCTACGGCCGAGATGCTGGTATTGAGTGTCGCCTTGCCGACATTGTCCACTACAACATCGACGCCGCGTTTGGACGTAAGCTTGAAAATTTCTTTGCCCCAATCAACCTGAGAACGATCCAGTACAACGTCCGCTCCCAGCTCCCGGGCTCGCTCAGACTTTTTCGGATTGCTGGCCACGGCAAAAACGGTTGCGCCGGCCAACTTAGCAATTTGGATGGACATACTGTTGACACCCCCGCCTGAGCCAACAACCAAAACCGTCTCACCCGCCCGCAATGCGGCACGATGAATAAGCATTCGCCAGGCGGTCAGGCTAACCAGCAGGGGTGCGGCAGCTTCCGGGAAATCCACGTCATCAGGCATGGCTTCGAGGTTTCGGGCCGGCACAACAATATATTCCGCCGCCCCGCCCCGCATCTGTTCTCCGAAAATATGGTAGCCCGGACTTACGGAATCTTCTCCGCTGCGGGTATACTCATCTTCAAATAAGTTGATACCCGGGTCGACCACCACCCGTTGGCCCACTTTCCATTGGGGAACATTTGAACCCAATTCTTCAATTTCCCCGGACACATCGGCACCGCACCAGTGGGGCATATCGAGCTTAAGACCGGGCCAACCTCTTCTGACCCAAATGTCAAGATAGTTTAAGGCACAGGCCCGAACCCGTATCAGCACTTCGCCCGGACCGGGTTTGGGATCCGGTACCTTACCATACTGAACCACATCCAGTTCACCATGCTTTTCAAAATACAGCGCTTTCATTAGATTTCTCCGACGTCAAATGCCTCCACCCAGGTCTCGATCAATTTGTCGGTCCTGTTTTTTAGCCGTTTTGAAATAATATCACTCATTCGTTTCATTAGAAGGTAACCTAATGTGTGGTCGGCATCGAACATGGCTTTCAGATCCGCGGCGGATATGCTAAAAACCCGGCTGGCCTCTGTACACTTAGCCGTTACCGTTCGCCTACCAGGTCCTACGATAGACGCCCAACCAAACACTTGACCTGGGCGCACATTGTCTACGACGATCTGTTTTTGCTGATCGACTATTCTTGCATGCACCGCTTCTTCATACTCAACTTCCGTTTTTAACACCTTATCTGTAAAAACAAGGCTCAGCTCCACTTCTCCATCGATAAGACCGTAAAAATGTTCGGCAGGCTCTTCATAGCTAAAAACGGTATCGTTGGTTTTAAATTCCAATATTTCGCATTTGGAAGCCATCTTATCAAGTACGTCCGGGGAAATATCAGAAAAAAAATTAAACCCCAACAAGAGATCTTTATCCGGCATAATGTCCTCCTTACCGATTGGTTTGCTCCAGATTGCTCTAGGCAAATGAAAATAATCGCATTCAGAATTAAGTTATTATTCCAGCATTTTCTCAGCAGTGTCAACAGCGGCCGGAGCCAACTTTGGTTTTCGCATTAATTTAAAAACGGATTAATGTAACCTACTTTTCTTTGTCTTTTTGCTTAAGTCCTCGTTTTATCTGACCCAAACATCTCGTCACCGGAATTCCCTTGGGACAGACATCGGTGCACCACCACATCGTCTTACAGCCCCAGACTCCGTCATCATCATCAATTTGGGATAGTCTCTCATCGGTGGATGAATCGCGCGAATCGAAAATATATCTGAACGCTCTCAGCAGAGCCGCTGGACCCAGGTAATTCGGATTGGCCCGGTTGATTGGGCATGATGCTGTGCAGGAAGCGCACAGAATGCAGCGCAGTGCCGGCTCATAAAATTGTTGTGTTTTGCTATCTTGAAGTCGTTCTCGATCCGGCGCTTGTTCATCGGTAATTAAATATGGCCGAACAGAGCGGTATTTCTCAAAAAATGGTTCCAGGTCCACCACCAGGTCTTTGATGACCTTAAAAAGAGGCAGAGGTTCAATCACAAAATTATTGCCGGTTTTAAAATTTCTGATCAGCTTTTGACAGGCAAGCTCAACTCTACCATTTATAACCATAGCATCCGAACCGCAAATCCCGTGGGCACATGAGGCCCGGTATGCCAGAGTTGGATCCTGCTCCCACCTTATTTTGTTTAGACAATCCAGAATCTTGTCGGCTGGCTCCGCATCAACCGAATATTCTTGATAGTGCGCCGCTTTATCTTTAGCAGGATCGAAGCGCCAAATGATAAAGGTTGTTTTCATCTTAGTATTTCCTTTCTTGGGGTTGGAACCTGGTGATGCAAACAGGCTTTTTAAAAATCTGAAGTCCCTTATCCGTATGTCGAAGCATCGTATGAACTAGAAATTCTTCATCATTGCGGGTTGGAAAGTCTTCTCGAAAATGGGCGCCGCGGCTCTCTCTCCGATACAGGGCTCCCATCGCTATTGCCTCGGCCAAATCCAACATATGACCGAGTTCAATGGCATCCAACAGATTTCGGTTGAAGCAACTGCCTTTGTCACTAACGACAATCTCTTTGTAACGCTCCTTGAGCTCGTTGAGCTTGTCTAAGGCCTGTTTTAAGCCCTTTTCATGGCGAAAAACCGAAACGTTATCCATCATGGTTTCCTGCATCTCAGCCATAATCCGACCGATGTTTTCCTTACCGCTGCTGGTCATTAAATTCGAAATCCGGTCGGCATCGGCTTTCTCAAAATTTGCGTTGGTTTTTGGCATAGCCACATGGCGCACATATTGGCGTATTTCAATTCCGGCTCGGCGCCCAAAAACCAGCGTGTCCAGAAGCGAATTACAGCCGAGCCGATTTGCCCCATGCACGGAGACACAAGCACACTCTCCGGCCGCATAAAGTCCTGGAAACGCCTTACCATCTTTGTCTAAGATCACCCGCCCGCCCGCATCGCAGGCGATGCCTCCCATCATGTAATGGCACGTGGGTTGAACGGGAATCGGCTCCTTTGTGGCGTCCACACCGGAGTAGGTGCGGGCAAAACCGGTTATTTCGGCCAGTTTGTTATCAATGATTTCCTTACCCAGATGGGTCAAATCAAGGTGGACAAAATCTTTACCGTCTATTCCCCTACCGCCTCGAATTTCTTCAAGTATACAGCGGGATACCATATCACGCGGCGCCAAATCTTTAATGATAGGAGCATAACGTTCCATAAACCTTTCACCATCCTTGTTCCGCAAAATTCCGCCTTCACCCCGCGCCGCTTCACTGATTAAAATCCCCAGTTTATAAATGCCGGTGGGATGGAACTGGACAAACTCCATATCTTCGAGAGGGGCTCCGACCCGGAGAGCAACTGCCATCCCGTCACCGGTGGAAGCTTGTGCATTGGATGTGGTTTTGTAAATTTTACCTGCGCCGCCTGTCGCCAGCAGCACCGCTTTGCCGTAAAATGAATGCAGTTTTCCGGTTGTCAATTCATAAGCCACCAATCCACAACACTGCCCCTCATGCACCATGAGAGACAAAATCTGATGTTCGTTATAGAATGCGATACCTCTTTGCAGACATTGTTCCCAAAGGGTATCCATGATAACCCTGCCGGTGCGATCGGCTGCAAAGCAAGCACGCTTCACCGCTGCTTCACCGAAATTGCGGGTATGCCCACCGAAAGCTCTCTGGGCAATTTTGCCCTCGCTGGTGCGATTGAACGGAACGCCTAAATGCTCAAGTTCAAAGATGGTACGCGGAGCATCTTTGGCCATAATTTCGATGGCGTCTTGATCGCCCAAATAATCGCTGCCTTTAACCGTATCAAACATGTGCCACTCCCAATTGTCTTCTTCCTCATTACCAAGGGCAGCCCCAATACCCCCTTGAGCAGCACCTGAATGCGAGCGAGTGGCAAATACCTTGCTGATTACAGCGACTTTTGTTTTTTCTCCGAGCTCAATGGCGGCACGCAGTCCGGCCAAGCCCGCTCCTACAATAACGACATCATATTGATGTTTCATAGTTCACTCCATATCGATTTTTTCTAACCAGTTCATATGATTTAACAATGTTCGTAATCCTAATTGGCAATGTTGTAAAGGGTTTTTTGATTCCATATTAGTGTCATCATGTTCTTGACAATATTTGATTACGTGTTACATGTTATAC
>Ga0209536_100002056_pt1 | contig 32815 bp, 36 predicted proteins | sample DeeMarSeWOR28_12_FD_187461 | JGI IMG/M metagenome (GOLD analysis project Ga0209536, IMG submission 187461) | Marine sediment microbial communities from White Oak River estuary, North Carolina - WOR-2-8_12 (SPAdes) (version 2) | ecosystem: Environmental > Aquatic > Marine > Intertidal zone >... | reverse complement strand
CATGATGCAAAGAGCGATGAGTTGTGTGCTGAATGCACCGATTTCTTGGAGTATGCCTTTTTGCGGTTGGACAAATGCCCGTTTCAAGAAGAGAAATCTGCCTGTGGCAAATGTTTGGTGCATTGTTATCAGCCTCAGATGAGAGAGAAAGCAAAGAAAATAATGGGGTATTCAGGTCCGCGAATGCTCTTATACAGTCCTGGTTTGGCTTTGCATCATATGCTTGATGGTCGTAAGAAACCGCTCACATTAAAAGAATTGAAGGAAAGAAAGAATGCCGAATCAGCCTAATTTAATTGAAATAACAATGGAAAGTTTTACCTTTTTAGTCCAGCTGAGTCCCAATGCAAATTTGTTCGGTTAGTTTGTTTTTCTGAATTAAAATTTGGAAACTAGAAGGTAGAAATAGAAAGGTCATCTCCTTATGAAATAGGAAGGCGTTGATGGACTCGTCAAAAGGATTATGGACATTTTTATAACCAAATCAATTGAATAATAATAGTGTGGTGATGTTTGTGGCTGTGCCTTCAGATTTCTTTGTTTCTCTGTTTCTTTGGTTTGTTCGTGCTTTTGTTTCAAGTGTAATTTGTTTGGCTATCGGGTTTATCGCGATTAAGAGTCTAACGCGTTTGACTGCGAAAATCTCTGAGTTTAAAACTATCAGGAAGGATCCGATTGCTACAAGTCTTTTTGTGAGTGGGTTTCTGGTTTTTGCTGGGTTGGTTGTTTATGGATCGATGGTTAATCCGTTTTTTCTGGGTCAATCGGTGATAATTGGCTCTTATTTCAATTTGCAACGGCTCTTGATTGTGGTTTTGAGTTTTTTTGTAAGTTTGTTTTTTGGATGGCTTTTCTATTTCATTTTTGCTAAGCTGACTCCTTTTGGAGTGGATTTGGATGACGTAAATAGGTCTCCTGTGGCTGTCGGGATCTTTCTCTTTGGCTATGAAGTTTTTCTGGGTTTAATCGTTTATGGGGCTCTTATGATACCTTTGGGCTGAACAGGTCGTGATAGGAACGAGAAAGTTCTTGCCTTTCTTAATTGTCTTTTTACTTTTTTCTTGCTTTAGTGTTGGGTGGGGCGTTCCGAGTGGTGGAACATATCCGCCTCAGTTTACTTTGCGGTATGGAGAGTGGTATGATAGTTGGGGTTTCAATAGGAATTATTATGGTGGAGCCGACGGGTTTTTGCCTAATGTTGCATATGAGTCTGTTGGGTCGGAAAGAGAGTTGGCGTATAGTCTAGGTGAATGGTTCAGGTCCAATTATCCAGGGAAGCTCGAGAGGGCAGAGGCTATCCTAGCTTATGTGCAGAGTTGGACCGATTACGGGTATGACGAGGATAACGTGGTTATGGAGGGGGAGCCTCAGATTGAGTGGGCTTGGAATGCGGATGAGATGGCCCATATGTTTGATGAGACTACGTTAACTGTGGCTGTTGGGGACTGTGAAGACATGGCTTTTCTATGTTCTACCATTTATTTGGCTGCAGGTTTTGATGTAGCGTTAGTTTCACCACCTGAACATGTAGCTTTGATGATTTGGCTTCCAGAATACGATAATGCCAATTTTTACTGGGATATTCCGAGTGACGGTAGAGAACACGGTTGGATTTGGGTTGAGCCCACTGGGGAGGAGAATCCGCTTGGCTGGACACCTCCAGATTTTGATGATGGTCACTTTGACGTTTTCTTGCTTGGTTTTTCAGAGTTTAATTTGATGTTGTCCCCAAGTCATCCTGGGGAGGAGGATGATGTAACCGTGAGGGCTAGCATTGTCAGTGCACGGGGAATAGTAACTGAAGTCATTTTGAATTATGCTGCTGGAAATGTTCGTCAGGTCATTCCGATGGTAGCTGATGGTTCGTTTTTTGAAGCGGTTGTTCCTAAGCAGGCAGAGCGAACAAAAGTTGTCTGTGTTATTTCTGCTGTTGATAGTGAGGGTTTCTTCACTGAGCGCACTTTCGAGTATGTGGTGGGGGAAGATTTTCAGCTTCCACCCTTTATTCTTCATGCAGCTGCTGTTATTATCGTAATTATAGTTATCGTGATTTTGCTAAGTCGTTAGGAACTTGAAGTTAGAAATTGATTTTTTCAGTGTGGAATCCGAGAGCAATAACTATTGATGGATGAAATAGCTTCGTGGTCTATTTATGCTTCTTATCTTATCAACAAGTACCTGAATCCGACAGTCTTATTATTCAAATTTTACATATTCGATTTTTGTGGTTTCGATGAAATCTTTGTTGGTTGTGTTCTCGTATCATCATAACAACACGGAGAAAATCGCAAGAGTTATCGCAAGAGTTCTTGATGCAAAAATAAAAAAGCCGCAGCAAGTAGATCCTGAAGAACTTCAAGAGTATGATCTAGTAGGTTTTGGCGCAGGGATAGATGGTGGAAAGCACTACAAACCTGTTCTTGATTTTGCCGATAGAATACCTCAAGTGGACAACAAGAAAGCATTCATTTTCTCAACCAGCGCATTGACTGGAGAAGAAAAGGCCGCTAAAGACCACTCAACTCTGAGAGAAAAACTAGAATCGAAAGGTTACATAATTGTCGATGAGTTTCAATGCAAAGGATTTAACACAAATAGTTTCATGAGGTTTTTTGGTGGAATGAATAAAGGTAGACCTAATATTGAAGACCTCAAACATGCTGAAGAGTTTGCCCAAAACCTAGGACAGATATCAAAGAAAAAGTGAGGGGCGAAATTAGGTTGAATGATCCCGAAAGGGTTGAAAACTGGTTTTTTGAGGCTAAGAAAGAGGCGGAAAAAGACATTCCTTTCAATGATCGTGTCACCGGTATCATTTTGGTGATAGTCAGCGTTTTAATCATGTTGTACTTCGTTACCCATCAGATGTGGTCTACAGGTTTTTTTACCTCAAATTTTAGCCCGCTAGAAGTGTTCTTTCTGTATGGATCTCTGATCTTTTGGATTATTACCTGTTCTTTGGATGGAGTATTCAGCCAAAGATTTTTTTCTCGTCTTCTTGATGCTTTTGGTGGAGTGATATTTGTCACTATAGGTCTTGTTTGGTTATTGTTGGTCTTTCCCTTTGAATTTGCTTATTTTGGGAACGTGTTGCCAGATTTCCTCCGATTCTTGGTGCAGTGGATTTCCAATGATATCGCTAGAGAGATAATGATATTGGGAATAGTTGTACTCGTTATTGCAGCGATTTATTGTCCAATAGGTTACAAGTTCGTAAATATAGAACGCTTCAAACGTAAACAAGATATTTGATTCTAATAATGCTCATGAATGGGCTTTAGATCAAAACTTGATAATTCTCTAGTTTTCGGAGCGGAATATGTCTCTCAGAATTTGCACTTTTCATTGGCTTTCTTAATCACTTCAGCTATTCGTTTTCTTCTTGTCTCATTCTTTTTGGCGCTTTCAATCCAGTAAACAAGACGTAACTTTGTTGAGTTTGAAAATTCGCCGAAGTTCTTCCATGCTGACTTGTTTTCTTTCAAGGCTTTCAACAGGTCTTTTGGGATTTTCAATTGTTCTTTTGACGAATAGGCCGAATCCCATTTTCCGTTTCTCTTTGCTTCATCGATTTTTTCACATCCCGATCTCTTCATCTTTCCCAATCGGATCATTGCCTTTGCTAGTTCTTTGTTGTTCTTTGACCAAATGCTGTTTTTCTTTCTGGGTGAAAATCTTTGGCGAAATATAAACTCGTCAACTCTCTGCATTTTGCTGTCTATCCAACCAAAACAGATTGCTTCTTCGACAGCTTCCTGATATTTTATTCCTTCTTTTTCGGATTTCTTTTTATGAATAATTATCCAGACTTCTTTTTCGGAAGAATGATTTCCTTCGAGCCATATGCGCCATTCTTTCCGATTTCGGAATTCTCGATCAATCGATTTGGACATATCAAAAGAACGATACAGAATATGTTTCTATTAAGAATAATCTCTATGCTTTAAGTGATGGTTGAATGTGCAATATGGAAAATTTCAATATTGCCCTTTGAACAAATCCATTTTTTGGGTACCTATAATCTATCATCGGCTTTTAAACTATCTCTGCAACAGCACGACTTCATTTCATCTATGTCGTAGAATGTTCTTATAAAGGAGTCTAAATGGGCTTCGAGGGCTTTATGTCCTTTTTCAGTGAGCGAATATCTTTTGTTGTTGTCTATGGTAAGTATGTTTGTTTCTTTTAGGTGTTTGAGAACTGGGTATATGGTACCGGGACTAGGTTTTTTTCCTCGCCTTTTTTCTAATTCCAAGGCGATTTCTGCGCCTGTCCTAGCTTCGCTCCTTACCAACCAAAGAATGAGAAAGGATAAGAATCCTTTGGAACCACAATGGATCATATATATTCATGTCGGATTATCGATATTAAAGCTTATTGAGTTAGATATCGGTTTTCCAATATCTTTATAAGGTATATCGTATATCCAATATCGAAAATCCAATATTAAGTTTGGAGGTGAATAAACACGCACCATGAAAAAAATACCTGTTGCTGCACTCCCCACCCCAGAATGTTTCTAACAAAGGAAGAAAAAATCGACCACCTAAACAAATACAAGGAATGGCTTGAAAATGAAGCCAAGGGCGTAGACGAAGCCATAGCAAAACTAAAGGAGAAGTAGTAGACAAGGTTTCCACGGCGGGTACTACAAGATTCCCAACCTGGGTCGGGCATTCCTTGCCATAACTAACTTCAATGATGAGCTTTTGATAAAGAGCACGAAAGGCAACTTCATTATTACTCCAAAAAACCTGCTGAGTTTAGGAATGCCATAGAGGGAGGACAGGAGCGCGAAACACAACGTATCCTTTCAAAGTGATTTTCAGAGGTGAGAGTAATCTTTTAGAAGGATGAAAACTGATTAATTCGATTGGCTTGGGTGAATTGAATTTGAGTAAGGTTGAAGAGATTAGGAGAAAGCGGAAAAAAGCTCATTCTAAACTTTTGTCTTTAGGATCTAAGGTGTATGAGAAATTCCTTCAGCTAGAGGAAGCTACTTATGCAGATGGTGCTTTGAAGAAGAAAGACAAGGAATTGATTGCCACTGGCATTGCTGTTGCAACTGACTGTGAATCTTGTATGGAGTGGCATATTGGTGAAGCTGTAAAATCAGGCGCGACGTTTCGTGAGGTTCTGGAAGCTATTGAAGTTGGAATTGAGTTTGGTGGTGGAAAAGCGACGGTTTCAGCAAGGTTTGCTTTGGAAGTGATGGATGCCCTTTCAAGAAACGTGAAAGGTTAAGTACTTTCCAGGTTTAGCATAAATTCCTAGTCCAAACAAAGACTGTAAAAGCATGTACTATTTTCTCAATCAGAATTTTAGAAATTCAGTTTTTCCATTTTTCTATGCATCTAGATTTCTGCAAAATTTTTGACTTCAGAAAAGATCAAACACACAGCAGTTATAATCTAAATAGGTTCATAATCGTAAAGAGATTATACAACAGAAATCTATAAATCTAGTTGGAGTTCTTTTGTTTTTGATTATTTTTGGCTATGTTTGCTTTATAGGGGATTTTTTCAGATTTCGTGGACTTGATTCCACAGATATAATTAACTTGTTAAGTTGGCTATTCTTGTTAAAAAGTTAAACCTGAGATGGAACTTTTTTACTCATATACTTTTTCCTCTTTTTTTCAGTAAATTTCTCAATAGCGTATCTTAGCATAGTTCTCGGCATGTGCAAATAATGCTTGGTTAAGAATTGTTCTTCTGTTATTTGATCTCTTTTTCCGATTTCCCTAAGCGCCCAGCCAACAGCTTTATGAATTAAATCATGTTCATCATGCAGAAGCAATTCCGAAATATTTAATGCGTCTTTAAAATCGTTTTTAGCAATGAATGTGAAAGTTGAGAGAATTGAAATTCTTCTTTCCCACAAGTTGTTTGATTTTGCCAACTTATACAGATTTGATCTTTCTTTATTGATCAAGTAATCTCCAACTATTCTTGGAGCACTCAAATCAACTAGGTCCCAATTGTTGATGTTTTCTGTGTTTTCTAAATAGAACTCAAGAATTTCTTTCTTTCTGGATTTTTCAGCTTTTCGATATTTAGCAATCAATATTACTAGGGCAGTGAAACGGTGTTCATGGATTTCACTATTTAGCAATTCTTGGAGATCATTTAGTGGCAGATCATCAAATTTCTTAGCTACTTTTCGTTGTTCTGGAACAGTAATTCCGAGGAAGACATCACCTTCACCATATTGACCTTTTCCTGTCTTAAAAAATCTGGATAAGTTTTTTGCTCTATCGGGATCACCAAGTTGTGATAACTCTATTTTTAACTGATTCAACATGGTCTCTTAAACCAACCTTGCCTTACGTTCAAATAGTTTTTGTTACAGCCGAATACAGAAACCAATAATCTTGGGAGCACTAGCAACGGAGAGTCCAAATTCGAAGTGCGGCTCAAGAAGTTATTTAACCAGCAAAGACTTCAGCAGATCCCGGAACTTGCTTCGAAGCTCATTTCTCATGGCAAACTCCTCATCAGACATTGACAAAATCCCTGCATATTCTTGTGTGTTTTGCTTAGTCCAAAAATCAAGATCTTCTATTTTTGAAACGGCTTCTTCGAATTTTTGAGCGCCGCAGCAATCTTTTTGCTCCATCATTAGATCAACTAGTTCTGAGATTGCCTTTTGGTCATAATTGAGTTTGAAACCAATGCGTTTCAAAGCCTTAAGCGCAGCTTCTGTTTCTTCTTGCAAAACCTCTTTGCCTCGAGAGGTTTTTCCTATGGTAAAATGAAAAACTTCCGCTGTTGCTCGATAGTAGCTCTCGATTAGGTGGTCCACGCGAACTTCACGGGTAACTTCCACTAGATTGCCTTCTACGAGTCTTTTTATGTGGTGATAGATTGTTTGGGGAGTAATGTTGAGCTCGTGAGCAATTTGGCTCACTGTCATTTCTTTTGCACGGAGAAGAAATACAATTTTTCTTCTAGTTTCGTCTGCCATTAGTTTAAAAGCTTCAGGGTCACTTATGCTCTTATAGTGTTTCATAGTCTTGGAACCAGTTATATCACTGTTTGTTTAGTATAAAAGTATTTTCCTATTAAAACAGAAATCTTTTTAAGCAACGAATATTTTATTATTAATATACATATCTTAATAGTAAGATAACCGTGGGGAAAATAAAATGAGGGTGAAAATAGAAAGAACATTCAAAAAACCAAGGAAAAAAATCCCAAGATGGTTTGGCATCTTGACAGAAAAATTTAGACTTGGAAAAAACTTGGCACATTTCTCAACCATTAACAATGATCTTTCCATTATAGAACTCAATCAAATTCAAATTAGTTCAAATCCGATAATACAAGCAGAATCAGAGCGACAGCAGTGCAATGGTCTATTATACGTAAATATTTCTAGGTTTAGATAAAGATCAATAAGAAGATATGATATCGAAAAATTGAAATTCATTTTATCTATCAATAAGCTCAAACGGAAATTTTCTAGGAAACCTTTCTCAATTCAAAGCATCCCTGTCGCTCAAGACGATGTTCCTTTAATACTTATTCTAAAGCCATAATCGTTAAGTCAATACTAACCCTTTTTTCTCTTGGGATAAATTGCCGTAAATGAAAACCGTCAACTTGGATTCAGAAGAGCGATTCGTGAATTCGGATGAAACCTAATTTAACGAAAAGGCGGTGATATTGATAAAAAATTGTATTCGGAATGAGAACCTCGTTCTTCTGTTTCTTTTAATTCTATTTTTAAGCTTCTTCATAACAATATCCAGTTGCGATCAGATATACTCTATTGATACTTCAACTTCCCGAATTATCGAATCTGAAAATACAATAGAGCAACAGAATAAAACAGAGAATTTTACAATCATTGTCATTCCAGACACCCAATATTACTCTCTGTATCACCCGGAAATTCTGACTAATCAAACACAATGGATAGCTGATGAAATGGTGAATCTAAACTTGCTCTTTGTTTCTTCAGTCGGAGATTTAGTGCAAAATGGAGATTCAATTTCTGAATGGGAAAATGTTGCCGAAAGTATGACAATTCTTGATGTCGGAGTTTCTTGGCAGGTTTTGCCTGGCAATCATGATTTTGAGAGCGATAGCAGTCTCTCAAATTACAATAATTATTTTGGATTTAGCAATTTCAGTGGAAAAAGCTGGTTTGGTGGAAGTTACCCGAATGGAACTAATTGCAACAGCTTTGCCTTATTTTCGGGTGGAGGTTATGATTATCTGTTTTTCAGTTTTCAATATCATCCAAGTGATTTGGTTTTAGCTTGGGCAAATGAGATAATAGTTCAGTATCCCAATAGGAGGGTTATTGTGGCAACTCATGATTATTTAGATCTGAATGGAAATAGGCGACACGCGGGTAACCATATCTGGAATGGGTTTGTCGCTCCAAACGCTGATCAAGTTTTCCTGGTCCTTAGTGGGCATATGCATGGCGAAGCCCGTAGGGTTGATTATGTGGATGGCTACAAGGTGCATCAGCTGGTTGCAGATTATCAAGACAGGCCAAACGGAGGGAATGGTTGGCTTCGGATACTTGAATTTTTCCCAGCGGACAACAAGACTTTTGTTCGAACCTTTTCTCCCTTCTTGAAAAGTTACGAAAGCGATACAGATAGTCAGTTTTGGCTTGATTTTAATAGAGTAAACTCAACAGCTCCTTCTCTTACTCCTGTTCCTAAACAATCTCCTGAACCCACTAATAAGCCAAGATTATCTCCATTACCAATTCCAGAGAATTCTCCCAGTATTCTCGAAACTGAGTTTCCAGAACAGCCACTAGTGCTTTTGGCACTTGGAGTTGGAACCGCTTTCCTTGCAGTAGGACTCATTTTCTATATGATAAGCGGTTTCAATCGTTTTGAATAGTTGCTCAAAGCCTTTCAAGAATATTTCTTCTTAGGATTGGAAAAAACTAGAAATTGGAAAGACACCATAGTCTGTAATTACCTAAAAATTACTTAGAATATTTTGAGTAGCCATTCAGAATTTAGAAATTAAAGTTTCTGAAGCATTGTCAAGAAACCTTGACTAAAAAACTCTGATTCGGGCTTGTTTTGTCAATAAAACTTGATAAAAACGCTTTTACAACGGTTCCAATCCAATACTGTATAGGAATCTGAGATAGAAAAAGAGTTAGTGCTCATGAAAAGTAAAATAGTGGCAGTGGCTCTCCTCTTTGCATTAGTATTGATACCAGTTTTTTCATGGCTGTTTTCATTGCAAGCAATGCCTGATCAATATGGGCATTGGGGTACACTAACACAAATAGCCTCCATGTCGACTGCTTGCAGATGGCTCTCTATGAGCGCTGATGGTAACAAAATAGTATTTGTTTCTGAGGAAGATGGTGATGCCGAGATTTTTATTATCAACTCAGATGGAACAAAACTGATACAACTAACCAATAACACATCAAATGATATTTATCCATCTATCAGCGGCGATGGCAAGAAGATAGCGTTCATCTCTCACTCTCACGATAAATACCATCTTTTTGTTGTCAATTCTGATGGTACAGGGCTAAAACAACTCAGCAAAGACAAAAACTGTTATCCTCCTTCAATAAGTGGTGATGGTGACAAAATAGCGTTCGCCACTTTCTTGAATTCTTTTTCGCATGAAAAATCGGAATTTTTTGTTGTCAATTCTGATGGCACTGAGCTAAAACAACTCAGCAACACCCTATCAATTTTTACTATTCCTTCAATCAGCGGCGATGGGTCCAAAATTGCGTTTACCTCTGGCTCATATGGGGTGTGGGTGGTTGACTCTGAAGGAACTGGAGTTAAGGAATTGTTTCCCAACCTACGGATACTTTATGGTGCTCCTATTAGTGCTGACGGCAGCAAAGTAACGTTTCTCGCTACAGTAGATGGCGATACTGAGGTATTTGTGGCCAATACGGACGGAACTGAACTTACTTCACCTACCTCCAATCTTCCAATTTCAATATGCAATTCTGGTCCATCTTCTATCGATAATCTAATTGATTTTTCGTATCCTTATATTAGTGGTGATAGTAGCAAAATTGCGTTTGTTTGTGGTCATGTTTTTGTGATAGATTGTAACGGAGCAGGATTGACACAGGTAACTAGCAAAGTGGGTGATTATGTGCAACCTTTGATCAGTAGTGATGGCAGTCGAATTGCGTTTTTATCTGTAGTGGGTGAATACAAATATGACCTTTTTGCTAGTGCTGAAATGGAGGTGCTCGAAACACAGGAATTAATTCAGTTTATAGCAACCGTGGTTGGGATTTCAGCTGTGTTGGCAGCAATCCTCGGAATAGGTCTACTGGTCTACTTCAAGCACATAACAAAGAAACTCTCAATACACGTACTCGGATGAAAATACATTTGAGAAACTCAAATTCTTGATAATAAGCCACTTGAATAAAAGCTTATAAAAAGACTGAAAACTAGATGCGTAGAAAAGAGAACGCCAAAATGATTGAGCTACCAGAAGCTATAGTTCTAGCAAAGCAAATTGACAAGACAACAACCGGCAAGAGAATCAACAAGGTAACTGCTGATAAAAGCCCGCATAAGTTTGCTTGGTACTATGGAGATCCTAAAGAATACCATGGTTTACTTGTAGGAAAAGCTATTGACTCTGCAGCAAGTTATGGCGGATTGGTTGAAATATCCGCTAATGGCGCTACTTTACTTTTCGGAGATGGGGCTAATCTGCGATACTATCTACCAGAAGAAGTGCTACCTGATAAACATCAATTGTTGATAGAATTTGAAGATTGTTCATCTTTGGTTGGCTCAGTGCGTATGTACGGTGGATTATGGGCATTTCCAGCTGGCAGTTTCGACAATAAGTATTACCAGATATCAAAGGAAAAAATCCCGCCTCTGTCGAACGCATTTGACAGAACCTATTTTGACTCATTGTTTCATGAAAAGACTAATAATTTGTCCTTGAAGGCATTTCTGGCAACCGAGCAACGTATTCCTGGCTTAGGAAACGGTGTTTTGCAGGACATATTATTCAATGCTAAGATGCATCCGAAAAAGAAGATAAAAACACTTTCCAGCAAGGACAAGGGAGAGTTGCTGGATTCGCTGAAGTTAACATTGACTCAGATGGTTGATGGCGGCGGTCGGGATACAGAAACCGACTTATATGGTAGACGAGGTGGCTATAAGGCATTGCTTAGCAGAAACACTGTCAATAAACCGTGTTTGGTATGTAGAACACCCATCAAGAAAGAGAAATATATGGGTGGAAGCATTTATTTCTGCCCTAGATGTCAAGAAACATGATAGCGCGCGTTTTCCAAATCAATTGAGAATTTTTTTGCAAATCATATTGGGATGACGTGTTCCAACATCTTTTTTAAAAAAACGCGATGAAATTTCACTAGGAAATAACAGGAATAAATGACCGCTTATATTAACTTTGACGTTTAAGCCATGCAACAAGCCGAAACGCCAAAACCAACGACACCGGAAAAACCATTTGTGGAAAACATGTTTTCTGCTTAACAGCCGCCCCAGCTTATCACCGTAAAGATGCGGAACCCGCACCAAAACCTCAAAACAGCTAACACGAACCAACTCGCGCATTACCAACTCAGGATCATTAACGTGTTCGATAACATGGCTGCAAATAACTTTCCCGAAACAATTATCTTTAAAAGGCAAAAAGTGAGCATCGCATAAAACAAAGTTTTCAATCAGCTTAATCGGAATCGCTAAATCTCTGACGGTTTTCTTCAACAATCAAATCGCAATTAACATCGCCTTTTGCTTCATAGCCGCAACCAACATCTAAAACTAAACCAACCAACTCTAAACGCCAACTTTCTTATTGTTTTACTCCATATGAGTTAGATAAATATCTTTTTAAATAGCCAAATGTTGGGGGTGGGACTTCTACCCCCTTAATATGTAGGTATTTGCTGAACAACCACACCCTTTTTGGTTTAAATTTTAAGCCCCAAATCCAACCCCGTTTTCCAAATAAACTAATAAAAAACTGTTTTTTTGTGATGCTTTCGCATATACTAGAAAGCTATATATGTACTTAGCTACCACACGCATGAATAGAAAAGAAGTTATTTTAAATTCTATTTTCTAAACTAAATAATTTTTTTAGAATTTTATTTCTAGTTTGAGTAGCCGTTTAGAATTTAGAAATTATGAAATCTATTGTTTTCATAGGATTAGAAAACTATTGAAAAGAAAATATTATTTACGATATCTCCACTGTGGTGAGGGTGCAAATCCCCACCGGTCCGCTGATTTTTATCGCTGTTTTGTGAACATGAGCTATTTTTCAATAAGTACAATTTCAGGCTTTCTTTTGGTTTGTTATGTATAAACCAAATGCAATTTTTGTGATTAGGTCAAGTATAAGATAGGCAATTGATTCGTCAAACGTGGCTATTATCCCAAATCCAGTTGGAGCTAAAATCCAAACTATTGGAAATATTGACCATGTAATTCCCACATACCACATTATAGAATTATTCTTGGTTTCGCCTTCTTTAGATTGTTTGAATAACATAAGCAACATAGCTATGTATGCAACTGAGCTTAAAGCAAAAAACCACCAACGATCAACATTAACTATTATGGAAGCTAAAAAACCACAGAACATAGTAAGTGCAGTTAGAATTGCTATTTCTATTTTTTTCATGTTTGGTATTTTGAAGAAATGCGCAATATCCAATGTTAAAATGCTACAACTAGCCATATAAAATAACCATCGACTCCAAAAGATCAACTCTCCATTCTCAGCTATCAAAGTAGCAAGCATTAGCGCCATAGCAACATAGCTAACCGTTGTGATAAAACTAACAAACATATGTGATCTGAAAACCTGCTTAATAGTCTGTTTTTTTGTCTCTAAATAACCAAATAATATAGAAGATATTGCGAAGATCGCAGCTCCTATCCAATAAATCATACTTATTTCGATCAAAAAATCCAAACCTAACTTTCTTTATTCTTTCTATCTCATTTGTTTCATTTATTAAATTAACTGCTTATATTGCATATGATCTTTCCACCGTGATTAAAGTGAAAATACAAACGCCCCCTTCAATAAGGGCCAAATCTAAATGTCTAAAGCCCAAGCAATGATTGTAATGTAGCATTTAAAATTTGACTTTGCTGCCTTTCTCTGGAAATTTCTGCATTTTTATCTCCTGGTTGGTCTCCGTACCACCCGAATTGCGCATGATTTCCCCCCGCTATCTCAACTTGGATAGTCGTGGGTGGAAGTTGTTTCAAAGAATCTTGGATTTGAGAAATACTGACAAGTCCATCATTACTACCGTAAATAGTTGTTACCAGTAAAGTATACTTTGACATGTTATTTCCTGAAGCGGGATATGCTGCCCACAATATAAGACCCGCGATTTTTGAAGGATTTTCATAGGCAAATTGTGCAGCCATAGTTCCTCCAAGAGAATGGCCTCCAATTGCCCAAGAGGTTATTTGTGGATAAAAATTGATTATGTCGCCAGCCGTATTAACTCCAAAAACCGCTAAATTTAATGGCATAGGTGCGATGATCGTGAGAAATCCATGTGCAGCTATCGTGTGTGCCAATGGAGCGTAAGATCTATAATCTACTCTTCCACCAGGATAGACAATAAAACCAACGTTTTTGCTAGAATTGACAGGTTCAAAAACCAACCATCTATCCGTGGTAACTTTAACTTCTGAATCACTATTCAAAGCTTCATAAACATCAGTCATGGGTCCAAGTGGGATTTGAGCCCAAACTACGAAACCAACCAGAAAAATAGTAATAGCGAAGAGAACCGCAATTATTATTTTATTTCTTCGTCGCATGTACTTCATCACTAATGAAAACGAAACGAGATAATTTCTATATAATTTTTTGTTTATCAAACTAGTGGTAATTTACTTGCTGAAAAAGAGCAGAGCGGTAAGTATGATCAAAATGTCACAATTCCAAGATAAGTTATCTGAACTCAATCACCTTGCCACACACACTTATTTAAAAAAGATGGGGGTGTGCGGGTGATATCTCCACTGTGGTGGGGGTGCAAATCAACCATTGGCCGAATTAGGACTGGGATGCAAACAAAACAATGACTGAATTCAATTCTTGTCTTTTAGGTTTGCTGGGGCTCCGGATGATAAACTTAAAGGAGAAAAAGAGAACGTCAATCCAAGATGGTGGGATTAGCATTCATTCCATCCAGAGCCCTTTCAGCCCCTTCTCCTATAGTTGAACGGCTACTACATTTCCTTCATTAATTCTTAAAATTATGTGATTGCAGAATGACAGTCACAAGCCTGTATCATGAACAAAAAAAGAAAAAGGGAAAAAGGTTACGGTTGACAACAAAACGAACCAAAATACCTTATATCGTAAGCCTATGATCCTTGAATTAATCTGAAAAAAGAAAATAGTTGTGGTTCGCAAGATTTTAATGGATGAGAGAATCTGCTTAGGCATCGCTTAATCGGCGGCCCAACTTCTTTGGGCATTAAAAGTCAGGTAAAATGTTTGCGGCTGAGACGACTGAGGTCATTGAACTGTCTACACCTGTGATTTGTTGTATTAGTAATACTATCGCTTCAAGTTCTTCTTGGTCCTGCACCTTAAGTGAACATAAAATGTCATAAGGGCCAAACACAGAATCGGCGGATAGCATTTCTGGAATTTTGAGTAATTTAAGCCGTACGGTTTAAGTTCTTAGGTTTCGTATTTAAGAAAACGAAGGCAAATTGTTTTTCAGTAAAATCATGGCTTTCAGAAATTGTTATTAAACTTATAGTTTTGGTTATCAAATTCTTTTCTGCTCCAATCAACCTGATAGGATTAAACCAATTTTCGATGAAAGCATCTATTCTTGACTCCACTAAACCGAATCAACAGATCCACAGGTCCAAACAACAAGAATATGTCTCTTTGGTCCACATACTTTTTAACCAGATTCATGAATACTTCCATGCAGTATCTAGGTTTACAACTCAGCCCCATATACGCTTTTAAAGCCAATCAGCTCCATTCAAAGTTATCCTAGGCATTAAGGAACAATTTTGTCATCTCAGATGTTTGAGTAGACAATTGCAAATACTTATCATAAAATATGCTTCCGCCTCTTCTCAACCACATTGACTCGTCTTTGACCCGCTTTAACCATAACCTCTTTGAAAAATCCCTCATAAGTGGCAAGTTTTTTCAACGCTGTTAACCAAGCAGCAGCAGTTATCTTGGTATGAAATACTCGATCCCTCTGGACAATAATTGCCTTTCCCGGACAAATTTTCTGGCAAGCAGAACAGTAGACACAAAATTGAGGGTAGACAACAAGTTTGCCATCCTCTCTCTTGATAGCTTGGGCGGGACAGATATCCTGACAGGCTGTGCAATCTTCTGGACACAAATTCACCATCAATTCCAAAGTTCCTTGGAATGGCTTTCTCACTTCTATTGCACTGAATGGACAGGCTATTTCACAACGTTTACAGTATATACATTTGGACTCGCTAACGGTTACATCAACTACTTTTTCTATTTGATCATCTTCCGATCGCTGAATAGATACCTGAATCGCATCTAGAGGGCACTCTTTTTCACATACCATCTCACATTCTGGTCTGCAGTTAGACAACTGCGTGTATTCTGTCCTACTCAACGAATCATTTAAGGAATCATAGTTGTATTCTGCAACTGTTTCTTTTGCAACCTTTATCTCTTTCAGTAAGGATGGAAAAGCTTTGTTCTTAACAATCGTTGAAATCTCTTTCCCGTCAATTTTCATGGTTAAGGCATTCAAAGGACAAAGAACCACACACTCGCCACAAAGAATGCATTTGTCAACATCAAAAGTTATCGTTGGCTTCTTAGCGAGTACCCCATTTTCTATTATTGCAGGGTTTTCTTCTATGGCTTCCTTCGGGCAGATTTCAGCGCATACTCCGCAACCATTACATTGTTCCTTGTTCAGAGTTATCGAATAGTAACTTGAAAGGTCTCGCCTTTCAAGCTTCATTTCTTCTTCAGTCTCATGCTTTCTCAGTTGACCCCGCAACACTCTAACCCCTAACCACATTTGCCGTGTTTTCTTGATTATCAAAAGCGTTGATAGCTCCCACTCTGTTTTCTTTTGGAGTCAGAGCATCCACTGTCTTCTCTATTTCTTCCTTTGTTACTTTATTAACAATTTCCTGCATTTCCCTAATTTTGGAGGCAAACTTTTGACCTTCAGCAGCACTTATCCAAGCCAGGTGAAGCCGGTTTTTATCAAGGCCTAACCGCTCCATTTTCTTCCACAATCTTTCAACGCGCTTCTTAGTTTGGTAATTAGCATTAATGTAGTGGCAGTCATTCAGATGGCAACCTGCAACCAGTACAGCTGCCGCTCCTCTGGCAAAAGCGTGTTCAACAAACTTTGTCGATACTCGACCTGAACACATAGTTCTGATAATGCGAACACTAGTAGGATACTGCATCCTACTTACACCAGCAAAATCCGCACCCGCGTAAGAACACCAATTACAACAGAAAGCAACAATCTTCTCATCCGCATTCTCCTCAGTGGCCGCATCTATCTGCGCGAATATTTGTTCGTCAGTGAAATGCCTCATCTCTATAGCGTCTCTGGGGCACTCAGCACCACACGTGCCACATCCAGCACAAGCTGCCTCAACAATCTCAGCTCCCTTTTTTTCTTTGTCAATTGAAATCGCATTGTATGGGCATACACGAGCACACAAGCCACACACCACACATTTGTCTGACAGTATAAAAGGTGTAATAGCTTCAACAGTCACACTTCCCTCAGCCATGAGAATGCTGGCTCTCGCCGCTGCAGCACTCGCTTGCGTCACACTGTCTTTGATGTCTTTGGGAGCTTCTGCACAACCGGCAAGAAAAACCCCGCCAGTTGGAGTATCAACAGGTTTGAGTTTAGGATGAGCCTCCATAAAGAATCCATCTGAAGTCTTGGATAATCTTAGAAGGCGTTGAATTTTATCGCTGTCATCCCTTGGCTTGAGACCTACAGAAAGAACCACCATTTCTGCATTAATTTTATACTTCCTATTTTCGAGAGTGTTCTCTCCAATCAAATACAAATTGTGGGATCGCTTATCCTCATATATTTCAGCTGGCAATCCTCGTATGAATTTGACACCTTCTTCTTTTGCTCGTCTAAAAAGATCTTCGAAACCCTTTCCAAATGACCGAATATCTAAGTAGAAAACATAGATTTTGATGTCTGGCCAATGCTCTTTAATGAGTAAGGCATCCTTTATCGTATTCATGCAGCACACATTGCTGCAGTATGGGTTACCTTTCTCTTTCGAGCGAGAACCTATACACTGAATGAATACAACTGATTTTGGAATCGATAAATCACTATGTCGAAATAGATCGCCCCCGGTTGGTCCTCCTGCGTTTATAAGCCGCTCAAACTCTAACGATGTTATTGTATTGGGAAATCTCAGGTAGCCGTATTCCTTCAAGGTTACAGGATCAAACACATCTAAGCCTGTGGCGACAATGATGGTTCCAACTTCAAGGATAATTTCTTCCTCTTTGTCCTTGAAATTTATGGCATTGGGTCCACAAACCTCTTTACACCGCGCACAAGTATTATTTTCCAATCCAATACAAGCTTTTTCATCAATTAAATAACAGGCTGGAACGCTCTGAGCGAAAGGGATGTAGATTGCTTTTCGGGAAGAGAGTCCCAACTCAAATTCGTTGGGAACCTCTATTGGACATACGTCAACACAATCACCGCAGGCTGTACAATCCTTGGTAACATATCTTGGCTTTTTTCTCACTTTAACTACAAAGTTTCCTATATAACCTGAAACCTCGGTGACTTCACTATTAGTTATTAATTCAATGTTAGGATGTTTGCCCGCATCTGACATTTTTGGGGCGAGAATGCAAATAGAACAGTCCATGGTGGGAAAGGTCTTGTCAAGTTGAGCCATTTTTCCTCCTATGCTGGGCTTCTTCTCCACAAGGTAGACTTTATAGCCGGTATCCGCTAAATCTAAGGCTGCTTGGATACCAGCTATTCCTCCTCCAATAACTAGTGCTTTCCTAACCACATTGACAATGGCTTCTTCTTGAGGCTCAAGAAGAACTGCTTTTGCAACTGCAATGCGTACCAAATCCTTCGCTTTTTCAGTGGCTTTTTCATGTTCGTACAAGTGTACCCAGCTACAGTGCTCCCTGATGTTCGCCATTTCGAATAGATACTTGTTTAATCCTGCCTCCTCGCATGTTCTTCTAAAAGTAGGCTCATGGAGGCGGGGAGTACAAGACGCCACCACAACTCTTGTAAGCTTATGTTCTACTATGTCCTTCATTATTATTTCTTGTCCAGGGTCCGAACAGGTGTACAGATTATGTTTAGAGAGTACAACATGCGGTAGATTTGAAGCAAATTTTGCCACTTCCTCACAATTTACTGATCCCGCAATGTTTTTTCCGCAATGGCAAACATAAACTCCAATACGAATTTCTACATTGGAGTTAGATTCAACTCTAGAAGCTTCCATTTTCACTCCTCAAAACTTTTTCAATGTGCTCCAGCGAGATGCCTTTCAGATAATGGTCAATAGAAACTGCGGCTTGTTTGCCAGCAGCAATTGATGAGATGGCGGTTGATGGTCCTGACTGCACTTCCCCACCAGCGAAAACACCACAAAGAGTAGTCTCCAAGGTAACCGGATCAACCCTGATGGTGTTCCTATCCAGTTCAACTTCCTTGGGCGGTATAAAGTGAGGCGCTTGACCGACAGCCAAGATGACCGAATCCAATTTCATGACAAACTCCGAGCCTTTAATTGGTTCAAGTCGCCTTTTCGCGTTCTTGGTGGGAGTGCCCAACATCATTCGAGCACACTCTATACCGATTAATCGTCCATCTTTGCCCAAGATTTTTTTAGGCCATGTCATAAAGTGGATTTTTATACCTTCCCTTTCCGCTTCTTTGGTTTCTTTCTGTATTTGTTCCCCTATTCTCTCATGAAATATCATTCTCTTTCTTGATCTTCGGTATATCACGTTCACCTCTTTGGGTCCAAGGCGAAGAGCGACTCTCGCAGCATCAATCGCTAGTAATCTGTGAACACAAACCACTGCGACTCGATCTCCTAATTCAACCTTCTTCCCTATGTTCACTTCCCTCAGAAAATCAATTGCGTTTATGACACCCTTCAGCTCTTCGCCTTCAATACCAAGTTTTTTCCCTTTATGCATCCCAGTAGCAATAAATAAAGCATCAAACTCTTTTGAGAGTTCATTGAACATCAGATTTTTTCCGATTGATACCTTTGTTCTGATCTCTATTCCCAGGTCCTTGATGCGTTCGATGTCCGCATCAAGTACAACTCTCGGCAATCGATAATCAGGGATGCCTACTCTTAGCATCCCGCCTACATCAGGTAGCGACTCGAAAACCGTTACCGAGTACCCTTTCTTGATCAACTTGTAAGCAGCCGTAAGTCCAGCTGGACCTGAGCCGATGATGGCGACTTTCTCGTCATGAACAGGGGGAAAGGATTTTTCTTTCGGTTTTTCAGCTTTATAGTCGAGAATAGTATGTTGAATAGCCTCTGTGACTAATTGTTTATTGTCAATTACACGTTCTGGATGAAAACAAATATAGCAGCACGAAGCTGGGAGTGGAATGTTTTCTCTAATTATTTCCAAAGCTCTAATGAACCCTTTAATGTAACCTCGTTCAAAAGCAAATCTTCTAACGGCTTGAAAAATCTCTGGAAGGCTCAGGCTTTGCGGACAAAGTCTATAACAACGATAACACCAAGCACAAAGCCATAATTCGGCTGAATCTAGGATTTCACCATCGCCTAATGACAGACTATTAATCAATATCCTCGGATTATAGTGTTTTGGAAGTAATTCTGCAACTGGACAACTCGCAGTACAAATACCACATTCATAGCAATATTTCAGCTTTTCAAAGTCAAGTATGCTTCTTAAGGCCTTCTCCAGACTTGATGCATGGATTGAACGTACCACGTTCTTTCTATCCTAATTACTTCGGAATTTTAATGATTTGATTCTTTAGCCTCTTAGACCTATGAGTTCACATTTCTCGAAAAGTTTGATAGCGCTTTATAACAATTCTACTTTGATAGTATATTGTGAACTTTTAGATAATTCTTAAAGGTCAAAAAGGAGTTAAAGAAAAGTATAGTCACACTAATTGTTACTTTAATTTAAATGTAATGATGTTACGTCAGGGCATTTTGAGGTTAGTTACAATAAATGTTACTATTAACTACATTAAATGCAACACATATGGCAAATAAGAAGTTGAAACCTCAGTTTTTCCGCAATTGAAAATATATATAATATTCGGTTCAAGAAGGAATAGACGAAATGCGGAGAAAACGAAAACTAAATTATGAAGTTCCTTCTTCCTAATTCTACGGGATATCCAGGTGATTAAGAAGATTCTTGTGGCAATTGACGGTTCTAAAGCATCTAAAAATGCATTAAACTTTGCAGTTGATTTGGCTGAACAGACTTCAGCGGAGATTAAGTTATTAACAGTGGTTCCCCCCGTGCTCCTTCCCTCTTTAAGTTTCTACAAAGTAAAATCCAAGGCAATAAAAGAATGCATTGACGAGTTGGAGACTATTTTTTGGGATATATTAGCTAAATCATTAGACGAAGCCCAGAAGAGAAGCCCAAAATTGAAGATCTCAACAAAACTCAAACTTGGAGAACCACACAAAAAGATTTTGCAAACCGCAAAATTAGGGAAATTTGACCTCATTATTATGGGAAGCAGAGGGTTAGGCAGCAGATTCACGGCTCTTGGAAGCATCAGCTCCAGAGTTATAGATCAGGCTTCATGTCCCGTAGTAGTAACCAGATGAAGAAAGAGCGTGCTATTGGTTTTACCAAAAAACTAGAAAAAGGGGGGTTTGCGGGTGATATCTCCACTGTGGTGGGGGTGCAAATCCCCACCGGTCCACTTTATTGAATCCCGGTACTTTTTGGTGCAAGTGTTCATTTTCTTTTCCTGAACACCGGATCTTTTTTTATGAACTCCGGTCAACCTGCAAGAGGAGGCTAGGTCACTTCACTAGCATTTTGGCTACTATGTCAGGCTGCAAAGAGTCCTTAGGGCTTTGGATAATGATTACTCTATTGCTTTAATGTGATTGTTTTAATGCTGAAACACTTATGCTAACAATTGAATTAGCTACATCTGCTACTTGTTTCTGAGTCAATCCTAATCGATTGATAACGTCTTTGGCTTCAGGTTCACTGACAATGCAATCAATTGGATAGATCTTCTCCTGCAATACTATCACTTCTTCAAATCCCGCCCGTCTTATTAATTCAAGGTATTTATCTTTGATTTCCGCACCAGCTATGCAACCAGCATAGGCTTCCATATCTTGCTGTATTGCTTTTGGTAATTCTTTTAAGAGAACAATGTCGGAAACCATTAATCTTCCATTAGAAGCAAGCACTCTGTAAGCTTCTTCAAAAACACGTTTCTTATTAGCTGAAAGATTGATCACACAATTAGAAATAATGACATCAACCGAGCTATCTGCCACTGGAAGGTTCTCGATTTCTCCAAGTCGGAACTCAACATTTGTATACTTGCCTTTCTCAGCGTTTGAGCGAGCTTTATCAAGCATTTCAGGAGTCATATCGACTCCGATTACTTTTCCACTCTTCCCGACCCTTCTAGACGCTAAGAAGCAGTCAAATCCAGCACCAGAACCTAAGTCCAGCACTCTTTCACCTTCTTTTAATGAAGCTAAAGCTGTTGGATTGCCACATCCCAAACCGAGATTAGCTCCTTCTGGAACGGTATCAAGTTCTTTTTGACTGTAACCTATTGTTTTGCTTACTTGTTCATGTGTGGGAGCAGAACAACAGCTTACGTTTGATGCACAACACGAACCATTTGTTTTAGCGACCTTGGCATAACGCTTTCTAACTTCTTTTTTGATGTTTTCTTTTTCCAAAATCAACTCTCCTTTCTAGTCACTATTTCAAATCCTACCTCATTTTCACTTCAAGGCGAAGTTTTCCTTTCCTATCAACAACCATTTTCTTAGTCGAAGACATGCTAATAGCAGATGCTGGGTCTTCTAAAAGGATTTTCTATACAACTAATGAAAATAAAGGAGAAAAGGATACGGTTGACATAGAAAATATCCGCAAAACGAACGAGGCTACTTTCTAGATAAAGAAGTTTTTTCTCTTTTCTCCAAGTTATAAAATTTGAAATTAGAAAATCTTGGGTCTTTAATACTGGAGTGACGTTCCAGCTTTTGAAACGCTCGTTTCACAGTGTCCCTTAACTATGGTCTTGCAAATGTATTAGTTGTGATTCAAATGATGAGCAAAAGGCAACTTGTCGTGTTTGCTTTATTGGTGTCCGTCGCAATGATAACGGCTCCAGTTTCAGCAATATTTGGGCAAGGCCAAGTTCAAGCGACATCTGCAGAAAAGCTAGTTGAATTGGCTGAAAGAGCAGAACAACAGGTTAACAACTTGATTGATCTGGTTTATGCAAACGAGACTATTCTTGACGCGATTGAAGCTGTTGGGCTTCTTGGCGAATTGGCAGACAACGTGACATTGTACTATGAAGGCGTGGACAACTTAACTATAGCTCAGGAAACACTTTCCCTCGAAGATTACGATGGTGCTGTTTACTATGCAACCGAAGCATTTAGTATTTTCAGGGAAGTCTTCAGTTCAATATACGTTATTCTTGAAGACGCAGGGTTCCATATGGGAAAAATAATTGACAATCAAGGGCTTTTAGAAGCTATTACCCGTCAACTGCAAACGATCGACCGTTTGAGACAGCTTCTGCCTGAAGACACACCAGACGAAATTGTACAACTACTTGATGATGCGGAAGCACTTTTGGACATAGAGGAGGCCAAAGCGTTACTATTGGAAGGCAAAGCAACTGAGGTTAGAGATACCTTGCAGGAAGCAAAGGAGCTAATCTCGCAAGTCTACGTTTACCTGAAGGAACATGCTGAAGGGCTTAATGCTTGGAGAATTGACGGTTATTGCGAAAGAGTCCGCGAAAGAATCAGAGAAAGATTTAGAAACGGAAACCAGTTGGGAATCGACTTCACTGATGTCCTTGAAGCGTTCGGTTTTCAAAGCGAAAACCAGTTCATGGAAACTCTGGAGGAAATGATACAAACAGCCAAGGGTAAAAAAGGCGAATTCAGGAATGCACTACAAGACTTAAACGACATCGGCCAGATGGTTCAAGATATGGATCAAGCCCTAGCTCAAAAGATGAACCAATACCAGAACGGGTATGGCTCAGGCAATGGCAACACCGGCGGGAACTACGGACAAGGCGGTAATGGTAGCGGCGGTAAAGGCGGCAAGTAAAGAAGAAGCAGAAACTTCCTTCACTTTTTCACTTTTTGTTTTGACTTTTATTTGAGTTGCACTTGGTTTTCCAGTCCGATTTTTTTTACTTCAACTATCTCTAGCCTTTCAAGTCTTCTGACCAGTCTCCAAAGGCTTGTTCTGGGCATGTCTGGAAACCGTTCTCTTATTTCAGCCTCGAAAGCTTGACCGCCTTTTTCAGCTAGAAACTCTATTACCTCTTTGTCCTCTTCCTTCAACTGCGGGTAGGCTTTCAATATTTTCTTGACGTTAGGTCCTCTTCGCCGTCTAATAATTAAAATACCTGAGCTGACCACGGCGACCAAAGCGACTATGGCTGCTATTAAATATTCGATTGGAATTATAATGTCAGATGTTCCATTATCATCGGTTCCATCTTCCAGCAAGGGTAAAATGTAGCTTATTTCCCATTGACCAGGAAATAGTGATAACTTTATTCCGGTGCCGCTTGTGTCTATTGCGGTTGGCATCATGTTCAAGTAGATAACTGTTGAGTTTTGAGGTAGAAAAACTGCTGAAAAGTAAGGGTTATCGGTGACCAATGTCCACACTTCTGCTTCTTTGCTTGTAAGCGCTATTGTATCGTATTCGATTGAGATGTCCTCTGCTCCCAGAGTGAAAACAGTCAAGTCATCTCCGTTTATCTCGTAGTCAACTGCTAGTTCGTTCTCGTCAAGAACTATCATGTTCTCAATAGAAGAAGAGAAGATTGACAGTGTTATTTCAGGCGCCAACTCATCAACAGTTAACGTTTGCGCAACATGAACTAAGCCGTCTCTGTATACGACGAGGTCAACGGATTCAACCTCGAACAGAGATTGCGCAGCTATCTTTGCAGTGGCAAACGAAATTAGAGCAAAAGCAGCAACGACCGCAAAGATTATTTTTTGCTCAACAGTCTTCATGTTAGCTCCTTATCGAATTGGCATGCTTGGAATAATAGCTTTTTGTCTCTGTAGCGTACTGCGCTACTTTTTCAAGGCTTGAGCTTTGGCTTGAAACAAGCGTTTCTGTTTTTGGAATGCTTTTCTCGACGTGTCCCTTAAGTTTCGGTTTAGCGTATATTGTGTCAGGTGATTTAAGATGTTAAAAACCAAAATCACAGAAAATCGAACAAGAATCTTGGCTTTCACCATAGTATTTCTGCTGATATTGTGCTTTGCGCCTTTATGCTTGGCTTCTGAAGGTCTCGGAGAAACTGTTGGCGATGGCAAATATTCAGAAATTCCGGGCGTACCAGACAACGCTATTCAGTATAACAAGACGGACTTGACACCTGTGGCTGAAATGGAGCAAGTCGCAGCTGGAGAACCTGCCTTGTTTCTGTACAGAAATATGACTATGCTGATGAACTGCTCACGTAACTGTGAAGTGGTCTTTACAGCCGATCCAGAAGTAACTCCCAAAACCTTTGGTCTCTCGATAGAACCTAACCAGACTATGACGTTAACAATGAACATGTATCGTTCTCCGATTCAGGGCGAACAGACCATGGAGGGGGCGCTCAACTTCTATTTGGGTATAGAACCCAATTCTGAAGTGCAGCTGCAAGCTCAGATAAGACTACTTATCAATCAGACAGAGCTGAACCAAGAGTTAAACAGGATCGTTAATGCTTCGAGACTTACATGGATGTACTGGAATCAGACGCGCTCTCAGTGGGAAACCGTTGAGAGTCACATGGACAAGAACGGTTATCTCGTGTGTAACACTGACCACTTCTCCTTATGGACAGTGGCAGAACTCGAGGATATCACAGAAGACACGATCTCGAGCGGGATACCTATCGAATATATCTCCATTGGTGCAGTAGCAATAGCGGCTGTTGTAGTCATCGTCGGAGTATTTGCGTATAAGAAGCGCAAATGACTAACAAATTAAAACGCTCCTTTCTTTTTCTATTCTCCTAAAATTTTTACTGAGTGTAAACGAAGTTCATGAAGGATATGTATTCAAATTCCGCATGTTTGTCTTTGACATTACCATATTCTATGAATCACTGGGCAAACGTCATCCTAGCTGTAGTCTTATTCATTCTTAATATCGTTGGATAGCCAGGTTATCCTGAACCTTATGACAAATTCTTGATAATTGTAGGTTTTGTGTTTAACGCCCTGACTATTTGGTATGCATAGACTTGGGTCTAAAGAGAGAGGAAATTTGTTGAAAAAAGTGGGAGGTTCGCGGGCAATATCTCCACTGGCCTCTGGTTCAAACCCAGCTCTCAACATTTTTATGGACTTTGGCGCAAACCTGAGACACTATTTTCCTTTTTTTGAAGAACTTGCGGTTTTACTTTGAAGAGCAGAGTACAGAAGTCGCAATTCATTCTCTGCTATTTTTTCCTGCCATGATGTGAAATTTGAGATTCTTTTTAGGCTCTCAATTAATTTTATGCTATTTTGCAAATGCTCTTCAACCTTGATGTGTTCTTTTTTTTCTTTGGTGACATATACGGAAGATTGTCTATTAGACCAGTCTCCTGGTTGGTCTGAACCAGGGATGAATTCGGGTAGAAGCTTTTCTAAGGTTTTTGGATCCACTATGCTCCCTAATTTTTTTATTTCTCCTGAGAAACTCCATAAGCTTTCGTCAACTCCATACAAAGTCATGTCATAGTTGTTGTGTGCCAAATCTGTGATATCTTCAATTGAAAAAGCTACTAGTTTTATTCCATGTCGCTTCACAGTTTCATTCATTGCTTTTAGAGCTGGAATTGAAATAAAACCATATAGGATTATCTCTTTTATTGTAGATTCTACCTCTTTGCATTTTCTCACCATTCTTTCTATTGCCTTCTGTCCAGTCTTGCCAGATGCTTCAGTGTCAGGTTTTAATAAAGTAATTTCTTTTTGACGGGGAAGGGTCTTAAAATCTTCATAAACGATATTTAATCCTATATCTGATTCGTCACCGTGACTTCTATAGGAAGGTTTTTCATATTTGAGACGTATCCAGACGTCATTAAATGCTCTTCCAGCATTTAACTCCCTAAAAGCTGTATGCAATTCATATCCCGGACCGGCTCGTAGGACGTTCTCGACAACTATTGATTCTTGATCTGTCGTAGAGAGGGTTGTCAGTTGACTCATTGCTTTTGCAGCTTCCAAGGCTGCGTTAAAGGCTTGATTCTCTAAGGATTTCCCAAGGATGTGGGGATGACAAGCAATGTTTTTCCCTTCTTCAGTATCAATTATATATAATTCTTCAATTAGATCTGATCTATGCACTCTGAAAACGTTCGTTGAATCTTTCTGATTCTCAATCTTGATTAAAGTTGTTGAGTCGACGTCAATATTGTATTCTGATATTATTTTGTCAATATCAGATTTTGGCAAATAATCCATGAATTTACCTCAGGTTAAACTCATTTTAACTGAAATTAGTAATAATGAGCATTATTCTCTTTTTTATGTCTGCGCTCAAAAACTTTTCCCGTCTTTATAATAAAAATTTTTAATGAGAGAATGTTTAGTTAACTTGACGTCAAAAACAATTGCTTAGAAGAAGGTGATGAAAATTACTGTTCTTTCAAAAGATGAAATACTAAGAAACATTAAGGAAGGAAAAATTGCACTAACACCTTTCAAAATAGACAACGTTGGACCTACGTCAATAGATTTGACTTTGGGAAACAAATTCAGAGTTTTTCGAAAAGTAAGGAAAATATTCCATATCACAGAAGATCTGAATTTTGAAGAAGTCACTAAAGTGATAATTGTCAAAAACGGTAATTATCTTCTTTTGATGCCCGGGGAACTAGTCCATGGTATTACAAAAGAGAAAATTCGGCTTTCTGAGGATTTGGCTGGATGGATAGAAGGTAGAAGTAGATTTGCCAGAATCGGTTTAATGATACATGTGACAGCAGGAATAGTTCAACCTTGTTGTAACAATAAACAAGTTCTGGAGATAAGCAATATGTCTCCAATGCCTATTGCTCTTTATCCTGGGACAAAGATTTGTCAAATTATTCTAGAGAGAATAGAGGGAAACGCAAAATACGAAGGGAGATTTAAAGATCAGATTAGTCCGTAGCAAAGTCGCGTTTCTAAAGAAGAGGGATTTGCGGGTGATATCTCCACTGTGGTTGGGGTGCAAATCCCCACCGGTCCATTAGAAAAAATTTCAATAAAAAAAGCATAATTTATGGTTTATTAGATGGATAGAGGGGACAAAATAGGTGTATTGGCTTAAGGTTCAAGATTAACCGCTATTCATGTTGAAAGATTTTCTTTCCTGTTTCTGTATATTCGATAATACCTAGCTGTGTGAGGAAATCCAATCTGTCAACAACATCTTGATACTCTGCAATTTTACCATTTACTACGCGCAAAATATCAACAGCCAAAGTTGTTAATTTCTTGCCGGTAGGAGCTATTCCCATAAATTCGCCAGTATGAGCTCCTGTATTTGTTCTTACCAAAATCCACACTTTATCCCCTTCAGCAATTATATCTTCAATTGTTTCATGGTAATCTGGAAAAGCTGCAAAAGCCATCTGTATGAGTTGTTTAAGTCCGGCTGGACCGACTTGGTTGGTTTTATCAAAATAATCTGAAGACAGTATTTCATCTAATAAATCCAAGTTTTGATTATTATAGGCTTCAACAAACCGCCGAACTACTTTCTTATTCTCTTCCAACGACATAAAACATCCTCTTTCCTTTTCACTTTCTAGAAATTTAATATTTCCTTAAAAGTGATCAAGGTTTGTGTTGAAACCCTGATTCTAATGTATGTACTTCAAGTTGTTACCTTGATCCTCTTTCATTTCTTTCATCGATTTAAACTGGGCTTCCACGAGAATCTTCAATTCTGCAATATTTTTCTTTATATTCTCTATCTCTTTGCTATTTTCTAAAATCCCTGATTTCCCAAGCTTTTCGTTAATATTTCCAACTGTTATCTCCAACACTTTAACTTTGAAAGCAAAAATCTGAAGCGCATAAAGCAGACTTAGCTGAGAAGACAACCTCTCCAAGCGATCTATCTCAAGCGTCTTTCTCATTAGCACTTGAGTTTTTTGCTCTTCAGAGGCCTCTTTCGAGTGAAGTATTTTTTCATAGGCAGTTGCTTTTTTCACCGCTTTTTCTTTGTTATCCTCTAACGTCTTTTGAATGCGTTTTGCTGTCCTGTCCAGCATTTCTAAGACTTCATCCACCGCAAATTCTCCTCTTTTATTGTTTCCCCTAAATAATTCAGGGGTATATGTTATTTTCCATAGTTCCTATCTTTTGTAAACCAATAGTGAAAGGTCAACTTCTAGAAAGTAGGGATATTGCGCAAGTTTTGTTTGTTGCAAAATAAAAAGGCAGCGTGGTGGTTTGTTTCACCCACTCTCGCTTCTTATTCCGAGTTTTTGTTCTGAAAGGCTTATTCTACGACTTTTTCCCAACTGGCGAAGAAGTCTAGAACTTCTTGACATCCGTAGGTCTTCAATCTCTGCCTTAGTTCGACTCTGTCTACGACTGCTTTCTGGAAATCCCAGATTTGACTAGCTTTGTCCGTCAGATACAAAATGCCATCAGCTCCTGCTCTTCCAGCGCGAACCGAAAGCGTTACTAGCTCGCTTGGAGCTGGCACTTCTGATGGGTTGTCTCCTGGACCGAAAACGTATAATGCTATGTTAAGTTTTACGTCTTTGAAGAGTTTCTTGAATCCTCGAGTCAGCATTTCCCAATACCATGGAGTTGCATAGTTCTTGCTGAACATGACGACTAGAAATTCGTCAGTTAATGGGGCTAGGTCGTCAAAGCTGATACCGAAACGCTCTAAGCTGGCAACTGGGTCTGGAAGGACGCCGATTACGAATTTCTTCTTTGCACGGTCGCGTACTCTTTCACTCACTTCTCTCATGTAATCAGTGACTTCTTTTCTGCGCCATTCAAGCCAACTTAATCCACTTTTCTTCCAGAGTTCCTTGCAGCGTGGACATGTGCAGTGTCCGTGGTCTGCGAAGTGAATACTATTCAGCCACACTCCTGGGCTATGCCTTGCAACATCTTCTATATAATCCAGTTGCTCAGCTCTGTGCTCAGGCTGTGTGTGACAAAGTATGTCCCAGCGCACATTATAGTTATCGTTTGTTCTCCACGCTGGACCTAGAGGTGATTGTGAAATCCAGTCTGGATGATTCCGAGCTGTAACGTTATCTCCGAAAATTGCGACATTACTGTACATGTCTGACATTGGCGGTAAGCGTCTGCCCACCTCGGGTTTCACACGAAACAGATGAAAATCAAAGCCTTCAGCCTTTTTTGGCTCAAATACATATGTGCCGAATTTCATTTTTTTCTACCTTTTACGAATGCTGAATGTTAGGCGCTGTAATAAAGTTTTGCATAATCCTCCAAGAATCTAATATAAAAACAATTTTCCTGCAAAAGAAATTTTGTGTTGCTACCTAGTGCAGAACCATGAGATAGTTTTTGAGTTTCACAAATTCAGTTTAACTTGAAAAACCAAAAAGAAAACAACCCAACAATAGCTATCTTGACTCTTTCTAGGAATTCAGAGGCAAACGCGTAAAACACAGTAAAAAACAAAATAATGTGCAAACCTTTTTCTCCGCTCAATAGCTTAAATTTGTGATGTGAGTTATTCTTTAGAGATGTGACTATACAATGTTTCGAGTGCGAGTCAACAAAATAGAGTCTGTCCGCGATTTGGATGGTAACCTTGGAAAACGGATAGAACTGGTTGAAGAACGAGGAGTTTCGCCCTTCGTAGTCAGACCACAATCAGAAGAAGTAAAAATGGCTCAAGACGTGCTTCAAGCTTTACAACAGCAGATGCCCTTCCTCCAACAGAGGACACACATATCTATTCCAAAGATTCTTTTGTTTTTGACAGAACAAGAATATGACAGCTTAGGCATAAACTTCGATGTGAACCAAGTTTTCGAAGTAGGCTTGGAAAATCAAAGCCTCAAGTTCAATAAGCTCTCGTAATGGCGCCACGTACATGCTTCAAAGCTGAATGCCTAGGGTGAAACGACAACACAAACATCATTTTTCGTAAAGTTGCACAAATCTCTTGCAAGCCGTCAACCTTGCCCTTATCGCAGTAAAGCGGGATTGGCTCATTATAGTCGTCACACTCGTAGTAAACGTAAATCTGAGAAGAATTGTTCCCAAACTTGACAATCCCATAATCCAAGTTCAAAAGCTTAGCAGTTTCTTCAGCGGCTGTCTGAATAGAAGCCAAACGCTTCCTACGTGGAATACTACTCGATACTGATGCGTAGACAAGCAGTCTACCGGAATTGGTTTTAAGCAAATATACCCACCAATACTCTAACAATCAAAAAACATTTTTAAGACGCAGGTTCAAACGACAAATCTGCACCCCAGAGTGGTGTGTTAAAGTGAAAACCCATAAACTATTAAGACAGACAAGATTATGAGAAATGAAAGAAAAAAAAGTGAAAACTCGAGCTCATGTATTTATAACTGGAAGAGTTCAAGGCGTTTTTTTCAGACTAGAAACCAAACGCAAAGCAGATCAGCATGGTGTGAAAGGGTGGATTCGCAACTTATGGGACGGCAGAGTGGAAGCCGTGTTCGAAGGGGAAAAAGACGCCGTGGAAAAGATAATAACTTTTTGCAGGCACGGCCCATCAGGAGCAAAAGTAACAAATTTCAAGTTAATATGGGAATCTTACCAAGGAACATTTGAAATGTTCAAATTGAGATTTGACTAGGATTTCTTAGGTACTCTGAAATGCGAGTCTTTCCCAGCGCTTATGTATTCTCCTCCCAATCCACGTACCGTCGACGCGATTTTCGCAAAGTTTTCAGAACCAAGAAAATGTTTAGGTTTCACCATAACATAGTCACTTTTTTCTTCGAAACCTAGCAATACTTCTAAGTCTTCCGAAAACGCTATTCGAACCTCATCCACAGCTTTTTTCTCTCCAAGAAATTCACGAGAATCAATGCCAATCGTTTGAGGTTCTGGCTTTGTTGCTTGTGAACCTATCACTGATTTCATTGACGAAGACACGGACCGCAGGTCCTCCGAGATCTTATTCAAGACAACAAGAAGTTCATTAACTCTTTCGATAAGCCTTTCCAGACTCTCCTTGTCTGCGCTCATACACCCTCTCCCTTCAAATTCTAAAATACTTTAGGCTCTTATTAATTATTTGCAGCTTCAATTTAGACCCAACCTTACCGTTAAAGCTTGGAAGAAGACCAAATTGTTCGAAATCGATGGAAGCAAAAAAAGCGGAAGTGGCACAATTCTACGCCTAGCCGTATCTCTATCTGCTATAATCAACAAACCTTTACACATCTTCAATATTCGGCAAAACAGACCGCAAAGAGGTTTGAAACCCCAGCATTTGGAAGCAGTATTGACGGCTGCCAAACTCTGCAATGCACAAGTGAAAGGAGCAACATTGGGTTCCAGAGAACTATGGTTTAAACCCTATGAAATAACAGGTGGAGAAATCGAAGCCCGAATTGAAACAGCAGGAAGCATTCCGATGCTTCTAATGACAACACTTCCCATATGCGTATTCGCCAAAAAACCGGTTCGCTTGAAAGTGATAAAGGGCGGAACAGATGTTTCCCACTCCCCAACTATAAACTATCTGCGAATAGTGTTTCTCTCAATGCTGAAGCAGATGGGACTTGAAGCAACTATAACCGTGCACAAGTATGGGTACTACCCAAAGGGAATGGGAGAAGTAACCATGACTATAATGCCCCAGTTCAAGTTGCGGCCAATCAGACTGAAAGACTTCGGCAAGCTAGAAAAAGTAAAAGGTGTTTCGGTCTGCACGTACTTAGCCGATAGAAAAGTTGCTGCACGTCAAGCCAAAGCAGCACACCTTTATCTCCACGAGAAGGGTTATGAAGCGGACATAAAAGTCGTAAATGACAAGTCAAACCCATTTCAGAAAGGAAGCTCCATTACCTTGTGGGCAGAAACTGACACAGGCGTGATATTAGGCGCAGACGCCATAGGTGAATTGAAAAAAGCCAGTGAAGTCGTTGGTAGAAAAGCAGCTGAAAAGCTTTATTCAGAACTTGCAGTTAAGCCCACTGTTGACGTGCACATGGCAGACATGCTTGTTCTCTATATGGCTTTTGCAGAAGGTACCTCCACTCTGATAACAAGAAAGCTTTCGGAGCATTTGGAGACAAACATTTGGCTTGCAGAGAAGATGCTAAAGGTCAAATTTAACATAAAACGAGTAAATGATCTCTTTCTAATAGAAAAATGCGGTTGATTGGATGGCTGAGCAATCACTTTGTATCAAAGTCAAGAAAATTCACGGGGAGAGAGCCCTTGTTCTAGCTAAGAAGCTAGGAATTAGCAATCGGAAACTGAGAATCCAACAGAACCTAAACTCCATCTGCATACCTCTTATTCGAAATCCAGATAAGGCTGAGGTTGCA
>Ga0209536_100002055_pt1 | contig 32816 bp, 29 predicted proteins | sample DeeMarSeWOR28_12_FD_187461 | JGI IMG/M metagenome (GOLD analysis project Ga0209536, IMG submission 187461) | Marine sediment microbial communities from White Oak River estuary, North Carolina - WOR-2-8_12 (SPAdes) (version 2) | ecosystem: Environmental > Aquatic > Marine > Intertidal zone >... | reverse complement strand
GAGGCCGGACGTCCACGGGCATCCGGGCAGCGGGCGGAGCCGGCGAGGCACGCGTCCCCGCGGCAGCGGGCGGAGCCGGCGAGGCACGCGTCCCCGCGGCAGCGGGCGGAGCCGATGGAGCACGCTTCCCCGCCGCTGCGCGCTCGCCTTCGCGACGGCGCTGCTGCTCGGCGCAGGAGAGCGACCCCAGGGCGAGCTCCCCGCAGACCTCCGCCGCATCGAGAAGACCGGACTCGAGCTGGCGCGCACCACCCTCGCCCGGAGCAGGACGCTCACTCCCTTCGCCTTCGTGATTCGGAGCGACGGCCGCACCCAGCGCGTCTCGCCGGCGAAGAAGCGCGGTCGCTACCGGGAGGACGCGCTGGCATCGCTGCTGGCGGGACTGCGTGCGAGGACGCGTTCCGGCGACTACGAGGCGGTCGCGATCTTCTCCTACGTGGTCATCTCGCTACCGGACGGCGAGGAGGTGACCGCCATCCACGTCGGCATCGAGGACGGGCGGGGCCACTGCGCGGAGTCCTTCGTTCCCTACCGCAGCACGGGAGAAGGCGAGCTCGAGCTCGACCCCGCGATCCACAGACCCCGTGAGCCGCTGGTCTTCCCCGGCTGCGACCCCGCGGAGCCCCCCACCCCTCCCGGACCCTGAGGCCCCGCGCCAGCCTCGGCCCAGCGGCTGCGGCGGGTCCCGCGCCGCGTGCCTCCGTCTCCTGCCCGCTCGGGGCTTCAGCCCTTCTCTCGACCGGCAGCGTGGGCCCTGGCAGCGACGAGGAGGTCGGCCCACCAGAGACCCATCATCTGCGTGAAGGCCGGGCCGACCAGGTCGTCTCGCACGGGGTGATCGGCGGGCAGCGCCTCCCAGCCCCGGTGCTCGAGCACGATCCGGGTGCCGGCCTCGACCGCCTCGAAGCGGACTTCCACCTCGGTCACCTGGCCGGGGGCGAAGTCGCGCCCCCTCCACTCGAACACGAGACGGGAGGCCGGCTGCCAGACCAGCACCCGGCCGATCTCGAACTCGTCCCCCGCCGCCTCGTCTCCCACATCGCGGCGGGAGCCCAGAGGGGCCCGAGAGCGATCGATCGGGACGCCCCCAGCGGCCCGAGCCCTCGCGGATCCCCGAATCCCGGCTCAGCCGTGCCGCTGCGGCCCGAACGCCCGCAGCCGACCGGCCGCGCGGGCCGACTGCGCGCTGTGGACGGGTCGGGCGGGACGCAGGAATCGGTCGCGGTGAGCCTCGAAGGTCTCGCTGGCAGCGGCCTGGTCTTCCGGGCGCCCGATATCGAGCCAGTGCCCTTCGAACACATGGGCGCGGACCGGCAATCGGCGCTCCAGACAGACGGCCATCAGGTCGTCGAAGCCGAAGGAGCGGTCCCGGGGGATCCACTCGAGCATCGCGGGATCGAAGGCGTAGATGCCCATGCTGCAGGGGAGCGAGAGCGTGGGCTTCTCGCGAAAGCCCTTGATGCGTCGCGTGGCGTCCAGCTCCAGGACACCGAGCGAGATCTGCACCTTCTTGTGATAGGTGCCCACCGAAAGCCGGGCTCCACTCGCGCAGTGATCGGCCATGAAGACCCGGTAGTCGAAGTCGGTCAGCAGGTCGCCGTTGGCCACGATGAAGGGCTCTTGGAGCCCCTCCACCAGCGTCAAGGCCCCGATGGTCCCGCGAGGAGCACTCTCCTGGACGTAATCGACCTCGGCCCCGAGACGGCGCCCATCACCGAGTACCGCCGTGATCAGGTGCCCCAGGTGGCCGAGGGTGACGGTGATCCGGCGCAGCCCATAGGCGACGAACTGGCGGACCATGATCTCCAGGACCGGCAGGTCGCCCACGGGGACCAGGGGCTTCGGCAGCACGGTTGTGTAGGGGGGCAGCCGCGTGCCCAGCCCACCAGCCTGGATGATGACCCGGTGCATCCCCGCTTCGACCTCGCAGCAACTACCGCAGTGGGACCAAACCGGCAGCTTCCGGTCCCGACAGCCCCGACTCCGGCCAACAGCTTCGAACAGGCGTCCCATCCTCAAAGAGGCGAACGACGTTTGCAAGGACAATGTAGGAGCCGGCCGCACGCGCCATCCCCCAGGGATCCAGCGCTCCGACGGGGCGGGGGGCTGCCGGATTTTTCTGCCCACGCAGCAAGTTCGGCGTGACACGAACCTCGACGATTCGGCTCCTATTGTTACGAGTTCATGCGCATCGGAAGCCCGCGGAAGTCACGCGCAGCCCTTTCGAGTGCAGCTCCAGACCCCGATTGCCTGCGCGAAGGTCGCGCAGGCCTCCCTCCAAAAAAAAACGGTGTTTCCCTCCGACGATCCGGCTGTGTAGAATCCGAGGCTCCCGTCTCCGCCTGCGCCCCTCATCGCCCAGGCCCGAGGCGACCCCCGATCCGCCGCCGAATGCTGCCGCTGCCCGAAGCACCCGTTCCCAAGGCCCCCATGAAGATCATCCTCCTGAGCTCCATCTCCCCCGAGACCATCGAACAGCTCGAAGCCAGCCACGACGTCGTGTCTGCCATCGGCCTGGGACCGCAGGAGATCCGCGAACTCGCCAGCGACCGGGAGGTGCTGGTCCTGCGCAGCGGCGTCCAGGTCGACAAGGAGCTCTTCGAGGCGGCGCCGGATCTCCAGCTGGTGATCAGAGCCGGATCCGGCTTCGACAACGTGGACCTCGACGCGGCCCGGCTCGCCGGTGCGCGCGTGACCCGGATCCCCGGGCCGTCGGCCCACGCCGTCGGCGAACTCACCTTTGCCCTGATGCTCTCGGTCGCCCGCAACGTCGCCCTGGCCGATCGCGGGGTCCGCAAGGGGCATTGGCCGAAGCCCCAGCTCGGCGGCAACCTGCTGAGCGGCAAGACCCTGGGCATCGTCGGCGCCGGCAACATCGGCGGCCGCGTGGGTGAGCTGGGCGCCGGCTGGGACATGCACGTCATCGGCTGCGTCGCCCCCTCGTCCCCCGATCCCAGTGAGCGCCTGGCCGCGCGCCAGATCACCGCCGCGAGCTTCGAGACCGTGGTGGCCGAGGCCGACTACCTGAGCATCCACACGCCGCTGACCGATGCACCCCATCCCGACGCGACGCGCGGCTTGTTCGACGCCGAGGTGCTGGGGCGGATGAAGCCCGGCGCGTACCTCGTCAACACCGCCCGCGGTGGCATCGTCGACGAGGACGCCCTCTACGACGCACTCACCCGAGAAGGCGGTCTGCGCGGCGCCGCCCTGGACGTCCACGGACGCGAGGGCGAAGGCAACGTTCCCCGCCTGGCGGAGCTCGACAACGTCGTCCTCACCCCCCACATCGGCGCGATGGCCCTCGAGTCGCAGCAGCAGATCGGGGACCGGATCCGGACCTTCATCGACGCACACAAGAGCGGGACCCTCGACGCGGAGGCCAGCGATCGAGAGATCCTCGTCTGAAACCAGGCCAGCACGGAAACAGATTTCACGTAGACGTGGGCGAATCAGCCCGCAAAGCACAAGATGCAGAGGAGCTTAGAAGATGAGCCAGTACCCGACCCTGAAGGAACTCCTGGACCGCGGCGCCACGGTCCGAACCGCCGGCGCACACGACGGACTGAGCGCGATCCTCGCGCGTGAGGCCGGATTCGACGCGATCTGGGCCTCCGGGTTCGAGATCTCCGCGGCCCACGGCGTCCCGGACGCGAACATCGTCACGATGTCCGAGAACGTGCAGGCGGCCTCGCTGATGGTCGAGTGCTCCGGGCTTCCCGTGATCGCCGACTGCGACACCGGCTATGGGAACGCCATCAATGTGATCCACACTGTCCGCTCCTACGAGCGCGCGGGCGTCTCGGCAATCTGCATCGAGGACAACGTCTTCCCGAAGCGCTGCTCCTTCTACGTGGGAGTGAAGCGCGACCTCGTGGACCCGGAGGAGCACGCGGGGAAGATCCGGGCCTGCATCGACACGAGGAAGAGCAGCGACTTCCTGATCATCGCCCGCACGGAGGCGCTGATCGCCGGCTGGGGGATGGACGAGGCCCTCAAGCGCGGGCGGCTCTACGCGGACGCCGGCGCGGACATGGTGCTCGTGCACAGCAAGTCGAAGGAGCCCGACGAGGTCCTCGAGTTCGCGCGCCAGTGGGACCGGGAGACGCCTCTGGTCTGCGTGCCCACGACCTACGCCACGACCCCCTACCAGGTGCTCGCCGAGGCCGGGTTCCGGGTGGTGATCTTCGCGAACCACGGCCTCCGCGCATCGATCAAGGCGATGCAGCAGGTGTTCGCCCGGATCCACGCCGAGGGACACGCGAGCGCGGCCGACGACATCATCGTCACCCTGCCCGAGGTCTACGAGCTGATCGGGGTGCCCGAGATGAAGCAGCAGGAATCTCTCTATATGCCGCCCGGGGGAAGCGAGAAGTAGGTTCCATCTATTCCCGGAGAAGACGGGGGGTCCATGCGATGAAAGCCATCATTCTCACTGCCGGATACGGCCGCCGGATGCGTCCGCTCTCGAACCAGACGCACAAGACCCTGCTCAACGTCGCTGGGCGCACGATCATCGAGCGGATCATCGACGGGCTGGTCGACAACGGAATCACGGACATCGCCATCGTCACGGGGTACCGGAAGGACCAGCTCACGGCCTTCCTGACGAGCAACTTCCCCGACGTCCGGTTCACCTTCGTCCACAACGCCCGTTACGACGAGACCAACAACATCTACTCGCTCGCGCTCGCCTTCGAGGAGATCGACATGGACGACGACGTCGTCCTGATCGAGTCCGATCTCGTCTACGAGCCTTCGGTGATCCGGCGTCTCCTGGATTCCCCCAGGGAGAACGTGGCCCTCGTCGACCGCTTCCAGCGCGGCATGGATGGCACGGTGGTCACGCTACAGGGAGACGTGATCAGCAACGTCATCCCGCCCCACCTCCAGGGCACCGACTTCGACTTCTCGGACAAGTACAAGACCCTCAACATCTACAAGTTCTCGAGGGAGTTCTGCAGCACGGTCTTCAAGCAGCTGCTGACCTACTACGCGAAGGTCATCGACGACAATTGCTACTACGAGCTGATCCTCGGCATCCTGATCTACATGCAGCGGGAGACGATCCACGCCGCGCTGATCGAGGGCGAGGAGTGGGCCGAGGTCGACGACCCGAACGACCTCCGCGTGGCGGAGTTCAAGTTCAATCGCGAGGAGCGGCGGAAGATCCTCGAGTCCACCTTCGGGGCGTACTGGAACCACGACGTCACGGACTTCTGTTTCATCCGCAACATGTACTTCCCGGACGGGTCGATGATCTCCCAGCTGCGGAGCGACCTCGCGGGGCTGCTCCACAACTACGGCTCGAAGCAGGACGTCCTGAAGGAAAAGCTCGGATACCACCTGCTGGTCGACCCGAAGCGCCTCCACGTCCTGAACGGCGCCTCGGAGTGCTTCCCGATCCTGCGCTCCTGCTTCGAGGGCAAGCGCGGGCTGATCCCGACGCCGACCTTCGGCGAGTACGAGCGCCTCTTCGCCGACACCCACACCTACGGCGACGACGTGGGGATCGATCCGGACCAGATCGAGAGCCGGGCCGCCGCGCGAGACGTCGTGGTACTCGTGAACCCGAACAACCCCACGGGCTCCGTGGTCCCCACCGACTGGATCTACGACTTCGCAGCGCGACATCCGGAAAAGACGGTCCTGGTGGACGAGTCATTCATCGACTTCACCGACCACCCCTCGATCATCACCCGCCTCGAGGAGGAGCCCCTCGAGAACGTGATCGTCCTCAAGAGCCTCTCGAAGTGCCTGGGCGTTCCGGGCATCCGCCTGGGGTACGCCTACTCCTGCAACCAGGCCATCAACGCCTACGTGCGGGACCGTCTGCCGATCTGGAATCTCAACTCGCTGGCCGAGCACTTCCTGGAGGTAATCCTCAAGCACCGGTCGTCGCTGGACGAGTCCTTTCGGCTCACCATCCGGGATCGCGAGTCGTTCAGCGACCTGCTCTCCCGCACGGACTGCGTGGACGAGGTGCATCCCAGCGGCGCGAACTTCCTGCTCCTCACCCTGGCGCAGGGCGTGGACGCAGACGATCTCGTCGACCACATGCTCTCGAAGCACGACACCTTCGTGAAGGACGTCTCGGGGAAGTTCTCGGGCGAACGACATCTCCTGCGGCTGGCGGTGCGCCTGCCCGAGGAGAACGCGCGCCTCGCGGAGGCCTTCCAGGCCTACGCCAACCTGCACGGCATCGGCAAGGGCGCGCGCAGCGCGAGTTCCGGACGAGCCTGATGGGCGGATCGAATGAGCATGAGTGAATGGGAGCCCCTCGAGCCCGGAGCTCGCCGGCCCCGCGACTCGCGGAGGGCGCGGCCGGGTGATCGCTCGCTGGCACCCGTATCGAGGCGCTCGGTCTCGACCCCGAGCCCCGAGAGGGACACCACTCCGGCACCGGCTCACGTGCTCTCCGATGCGGCCTGGGCGCCGGTCTCGCCGGACCTCGAGGGCTTCATCCGCATCGAGGATCTCTTCGGCATCCTGCGCCGTCGCCGGCGTGTGCTGCTGGCGGCGTTCGCGCTGGTCGCCATTCCGAGCGTCTTCGCGGCCCTCTCGCAGGTCCCCCTCTACGAGTCGACCACCCTGCTCTTCGTGAAGTTCGGACGCGAGTTCGTCTACCGGGCCGAAGTCGGCGAAGAGCAGATCTTCATCAATCGCGATCAGCAGACGGTGATCAACTCCGAGCTGCAGATCCTGAGCAGCGAATCCGTGATGTCGGACGCCGTGAAGACCGTGGGCATCGAGGCGCTCTACCCGGACCTGGTGCCGGAAGAGGGCGTCGACGACGAGGTGGTGCAGCGAGCGACCCAGATCTTCCGGGCCAACCTGTCGGCCTACGCGGTGCCCGACGCGGACGTCATCCGGGTGTCCTTCCGCCACGAGGATCCGGAGCTGGCCGCCGAGGGCGTGACGGCCGCGGTGGACCACTTCATGGAGAAGCACGTCGAGATCTTCAGCGACCGGGAGGCGATCTCCTTCCTCGACGAGAAGGTCCCGACGTACCGGAAGCAGCTCGAAGCGTCCGAGGAGGCGCTGAGGGATTTCCAGGCCCGCTACCCGGACTTCTCGCCGACGGCGCCCCGCGAGTCGCTGCAACGCGAGCGGGAGCAGGTGAGCGCACAGCTGGTCGAGACGCGAGACGAGATCACCCGGGTGCGAAGCGAGCCCGAGCCCCAGGCGATCGCCGCCGCGCGCGCGAAGCTCCTCGAGCTCCAGCTCCAGGAGCAGCGCATGGGCCGGGGAATGAGCCGCGACCTGGAGCTGATCCGCAAGGAGATCGCGCTGGTCGAGGCGTTCCTCGACAGCCGCGTGGGCGCCACGGGCAGCCGCCACCGGACCCGACTCGCACATCTGGGAGCCGAGCAGAAGCGGCTCGAGGCGAAGCTCGCAGAGCTCGACGCGATGTTCGGTCAGCTTCCCCAGCTCGTCCGCGAGCACGAGGAGCTGGTGCGCAAGCGCGACGTGGCCGAGCAGCGTTACCGCACCAGCGCGAAGCGCCTGGCGGACTCGCGGCTCGCCGACGAGCTGAACCGCACGGAGCGGGCCGCCAACATCCGGATCCTGACCCCGGGCCAGGTCCCCCTCGCCCCGGTCACCCTGCGCCGCGAGATGCTGATGGCCTTCGGCCTCGCCCTCGCCCTCACCGTGGCGATTCTCACCACCTTCCTGGTGGAGTTCCTTTCCCCCACCCGCGCCTGACCCCATCGGGCAAGGCGCCGAACGACAGCACCGGAGCTTCCAAACGATCCAATATCCGCTGATTTTTCGCTTGAAATGGTGAGGGCTATACCCCACGATGGACGGCTGCGGCCCCGGGGGGTTGCGTCGCCGAGCGGCCCTCACGTCGCAGATGAAGCAGGACAAGCTGAGAGGAACCACACGCTCATGAATCGGGTCATCATCCAGGCTGGCGGACTCGGAACTCGCCTCCACCCCTACACCACGGTCCTGCCCAAGCCACTGGTTCCGGTGGGCGAACACCCCATTCTCGAGACCATGGTCCACCAGTTCGTGAGCCAGGGCTTCTCGCGGATCACGATCACCCTGGGCCATCTCGGTCACCTGATCATGGCCGTGATCGGCGACGGCAGCCGCTTCGGCGCGGAGGTGGACTACGTCTGGGAGGAGAAGCCACTCGGGACCATCGGCGCCGTGACCCTGGTGAAGGACCTCAACGAAGAGCCCTTCCTGGTTGCCAACGGCGACCTCCTCACCGACTTCGACTATCGCACCTTCATGAAGGAGCACGCCTCGGGGCAGGCGAGCCTGTCCGTGGGCACCTACCACAAGAAGGTGGAGATCTCCCTGGGGGTCTTCGAGCTGGACGTCGGCCGGCGAATCACGGGCTTCCGCGAGAAGCCCACGATCTCCCTGCCCTGCAGCATGGGCATCTACGCCATCGAACCCGCGCTGCTCGACCTGATTCCCAGGAACCAGTACTTCGGCTTCGACGACCTGATGACCATCTGCCTCGACCAGGACCTTCCCGTTCGAGCCCATCTCTTCGAGGGACACTGGCTCGACATCGGTCGACACGAGGATCACGCCAAGGCGTCCGAGACCTTCGAGGCCCACCGCCACGCCTTCCTGCCACCTCGAAAGCACGACGCGAAGGACGTGGTAGGGGAATGACGAGCCGCCGCATCCCCTTCTTCGACGCCCGCTTCGACCGCGAGGAGATCGAGGCCGTGACCCGTCCCCTCGAGCGCGGCTGGCTCACCATGGGTGAGGAGGTCGAGGCGCTCGAGGAGGAGATCCGTCGGGCCACGGGCGCCGGCCACGCGGTAGCCGTGGCCAACGGCACCGCGGCGCTCCACCTGGCCAGCGCCGGCCTCGAGCTCGGTCCCGGGGACGAGGTCGTGTGTCCGACCCTCACCTTCGTGGCCAGCGCCAATGCGCCCAGAGCCCTCGGCGCCCACATCCGACTCTGCGCCTCCGTCGGCCCCGACGATCTCGGAGTGGACCCTGCCGCCATCGAGACCGCGATCACCGAGCGCACCCGGGCGATCGTCGTGGTCCATTTCGCCGGCTTCGCCTGCGACATGGAGGCGATCCGGGCCATCGCCGAGCCCCGCGGCATCCCGATCATCGAGGACTGCGCCCACGCCGTCTTCACCCGCCACCGCGGGCGCACGCTCGGGCTGCACGGGCGGGTGGGCTGCTTCAGCTTCTACTCCAACAAGAACGCCACCTGCGGCGAAGGTGGCGCCCTCATCACCGACGACGCCGAGCTGGCCGAGTCGCTGCGGCGCCTGCGCTCCCACGGGATGACCGTCCCCACCCTGGACCGCAAGCGCGGGCGCGCCTCGAGCTACGACGTCGTCGTCCCGGGGTTCAACTACCGGATCGACGAGATCCGCGCGGCGCTGCTGCGCGTGCAGCTCGGACGGCTCCCGGAGCGGCTCGAGCGGCGGCGACAGATCTTCCGGCGCTACGCCGCAGCCTTCGCGGGGACGGCGGTCCAGCTGCCCTTCAGCACCGGCCGCCACGCCGACGAGCTCCCCGACACCGGGGTGCACATCCTGCCGGTCGTTCTGCCGGCGGGGACCGACCGGGCCGCGGTGGTGGAGCAGCTCAAGAAGGCCGGCATCCAGAGCAGCGTCCACTACCCGGCGATCCACGGCTTCAGCGCCTATCGCGACCAGGACGTCCCGGCCCTGCGCGCCACCGGAGAACTCAGCGACCGTGAGCTCTCCCTGCCCTTCTACCCGGATCTCTCCGACGATGACGTCGAGACCGTTGCCTCAGAGCTGCTGGCCGTCCTCGACCAGCACGCCGCGCCCCGCCCGACCGCCTAGCCCCCGCCCCGGGAGCACCCGGCCGCGCTCGCCCTGGCCCCCACGCGGCGAGGCTCGCTCGAAGCCTGGTCCCGAACCGGCATTTCTCCATCCCAACCTCGATCCGCCCATGAGAAGCCGTCACCGGAGTCCCGAACGTGTCCACTGACTGCATGGAAAGCGCAGGAAGCGTCGTGAACGGGTCTGCAAAGAGGACATTCGACGTGATCGTGGCGGCCATCGGGCTGCTGGTCGCGTTGCCGCTCTTCGGGCTGATCGCCATCGCGATCAAGCTCGACAGTCGGGGTCCGGTCTTCTTCCGGCAGACGCGGGTCGGGCGCGATCGGGTGCCCTTCAGGATGTGGAAGTTCCGGAAGATGCCCGACGATCTGCCGGTCCAGGGACCCATGCTGACCATGCGCTACGACACCCGGCTCACCCGGGTGGGCGCCTTCCTGGAGCGGACGAAGCTCGACGAGCTGCCCCAGCTCCTGAACGTGCTGATGGGCCAGATGAGCGTGGTGGGACCGCGCCCGGAGGTGCCGAAGTTCGTCGATCACTACCCGGAGCTCTGGGACGAGGTGCTCCAGGTGCGCCCCGGCATCTTCGGCCCGTCCCAGTTCCGGGGACGCAACGAATCCGAGCTCTTCCCTCCGAACGTGGAGGACGTCGAGGCGTTCTACGTCCGGGAGATCCTGCCGGGGAAGCTGCGCATCGACGCCGACTACACCCGGAACGTCGGCCTGCTCTCGGACCTCTGGCTGGTCGCCGCCGGCGTGATGGCCGTCGTCTTCGGCGTCTTCACCCGCAGCACGATCGTCACCCGCGGCCGTCAGCTCGCCGCCTTCCTCGGCCTGTCTGCCGTCGGGGTCGGCGGAATGGGGCTGGCCATCGTCGCGACGGGGACGCACCTCGACTCAAGCCTCGCCCTGGATGCGCTGCTCCTGGCCGCCGTGGTGAAGCCGCTCTTCCTGCTGGCCCTGCGAATTCCGCGCTCCCTGCCCACGGCCATCAGCGCCGAGGAATTCCAGAGCGCCCTGTGGTGTGCGATCGGAAGCACCTCGGCGATCGTCTTCGGGATGTTCTGGCTGGGGCACGGCAGCATGGGGCGGCTCATCCCCCTGCTCGACACCGGCTTCTTCCTGTTCTCGCTCATCCTCTACCGGCTGCTCTTCTACGCGCTGCATTTCACCTACGTGCTCCAGAAGTCGCGAGCGCTCACGCGCCAGCTCCTGCGCAGCTCACTCCTGCTCGCCCCGCTCAGCATGGGCCTGGCCGTCACCCTCTGGCACGGCGGCAGCACATGGACCGCCGATCCCCGCGCTCACGTGCCCCTGCTGATCCTGGCCGCCCTGCTCCGCCCCGCGACGCTGCTCCTGCTCCCCGTGCCGCTGCGCAGCCTGAGCGGCGGCCACCTGTCCATCTCGGCCGTCTCCCGTCTCGCCGTCACGACCCTCGCCGGCTCGGGGCTGATCGTGCTGGGCTCGCTGCTGCTCAACCTGCGCGCGTTCTCGCCGGCAGCGCTACTCCTCGATGCCGGGATCTTTGCGCTGGCGATCACGGCCATGGCCTACGTGCAGATCGCGCGACTCCCGCAGCGGCCCCCCGCCGACGGCCCGGCGCGGCGCCTCGTCGCGATCGGATCCGACATCGAGCTCGAGGCGTGCCTCCACATCCTCTCGACCCTGCCCGAGCACGACTACGAGGTCGTCGGCATCCTGACGCCCCACGAGCGCCACCGTCGCCTCCGGGTGGGCGGGATCCCGGTGATCGCGGAGATCCGCGACCTTCGCGAGACCCTCGACACCTATCGGATCGACACCGTCGTGCTCCTCCCCTCCAGCCTGGACGCCAGGAACCTGGCGTTCATCGAGCAGACGAGCCGCGAACGCGGCTGCCGACTGGTGCCCATGAATCTGCTGGCAGACGTCATCGCACCCATCGTGGAGCAGGACCTGGAGCCGGTACAGGAGATGCGTGCATGACCCGAAGCGCCCCCCCCCAGAGCGACGCCAGCGCGCGTCCCACGGTCTGCATCCAGGGCCTCGGCTTCGTCGGCTCGGCGATGGCCGTCGCCACCGCCTCGGCGCGCGACGATCGGGGACGGCCTCGCTTCGAGGTGATCGGGCTCGACCTGCCCTCGGCGGCGGGCCAGCAGCGGATCGACGCGCTCCGCCGCGGGGAGTTCCCCTTCGGCACCTCGGACCCGAACCTGATCGCGGCCACCGAGGCGGCGAAGTCCGCCGGCAACCTCGACGCCACCAGCGATCCCGCGGTGATCGCATCGGCCGACGTGGTCGTGGTGGACGTCCACCTCGACGTGCAGACCGCAGCCGAGCCGCCGCGGGCCGACCTTGAGCCCTTCCGCGCCGCGATCCGGATGGTGGGCGAGCACCTGCGGCCCGGTGGCCTGGTGGTGGTCGAGACCACCGTTCCGCCCGGGACCTGCGAGCGGGTCGTCGCGCCGGAGCTCGCCGCGGCCTTCCGGCGGCGCGGGCTGCCGGAGGATGGGTTCCTGCTTGCCCACTCCTACGAGCGCGTGATGCCGGGCGAGAACTACCTCGCCTCGATCACGAACTTCTGGCGCGTGTACTCGGGCCACACCCCCGAGGCCGCCGATGCCTGTGAGCGCTTCCTGGAGCAGATCATCAACGTCCGCGACTTCCCGCTCACCCGGCTCGCCCACACCACGGCGACCGAGACCGCGAAGGTGATGGAGAACAGCTACCGCGCCGCGAACATCGCCTTCATCGAGGAGTGGAGCCGATTCGCCACCGCGGTGGGCATCGACCTCTTCGAGGTGATCGAGGCGATCCGCATGCGCCCCACCCACAGCAACATGCGCCAGCCCGGCTTCGGGGTCGGGGGCTACTGCCTGACGAAGGACCCGCTCTTTCCGATCGTCGCGGCCCGCCAGCTCTTCGAACGCCCGGACCTCGACTTCCCCTTCGCCCGCCTCACCACCGCCACCAACGCGCGCATGCCCCTCGCCACGGTCGAGCGCACCGAGCAGGTCCTGGGCGGCCTCGAGGGCAAGCGGCTGGCGCTTCTGGGCGTGACCTACCGGCAGGACGTGGCCGATACCCGCTATTCGCCGGCCCGCGTGTTCGTGGAGGAGGCCCGTCGTCGCGGCGCCAGCGTGGTGGTCTCGGACCCCCTGGTGAGCTGGTGGCCCGAGCTCGAGCTACCGGTGGAGCCGACCCTGCCGCCCGCGGAGGCGGTGGACGCGGTGATCTTCGCCGTCCCCCATCACGAGGTCCTGGGCCTCGACCTCGAGAAGTGGCTCGGGAACAGCGGGACCGCCGTGATCGATGCCAACGACGTACTCACCCCCGTACAGCGGGAGGCGGTCCGGAAGGCCGGTTGCCCGTTCGCGAAGATCGGACGGGGCGAACGGGAGATGCAGCAATGAGCAGGATCCTCATCACCGGAGGCGCCGGATTCATCGGCGGACACCTGGCCCGGGCCCTCGCGGATCAGGGCCACGAGATCCACCTGGTGGACAACCTGGCCCGGGGTCGCCAGGACCGCTTCCTCACCGAGCTGGTCGCCGGCGGCCGGGTGGAGCTGCACCAGCGCTCCCTCACCGAGCCGGGCGCCCTCGCAGACCTCCCCGACGACTACGGCCAGATCTACCACTTCGCCGCGATCCTGGGCGTGCAGAACGTGCTCGACCGGCCCTACGCGACCCTGCGCGACAACGTGGCGCTGCTGGAGTCGGCGATCGAGCTGGCGCGCCGCCAGCGGAGCCTCGAGCGCTTCGTCTTCGCCTCCACCAGCGAGGTCTACGCCGGCTCCCTCCAGCACATGGACCTGCCCTTCCCCACCCCGGAGACGGTGCCGATCGCGCTGCCGGGGCTCGACCAGCCGCGCACGAGCTACATGCTCTCGAAGCTCTACGGCGAAGCCATGGTCCAGCACGCCGGCCTGCCCTTCACCATCGTGCGACCGCACAACTTCTACGGCCCGCGCATGGGGCTCGCCCACGTCGTGCCGCAGCTGCTGGAGAAGGCCTACCGCGCCGAGCCCGGCAGCGAGATCGAGGTCTTCTCCGTGGACCACCAGCGGACCTTCTGCTTCATCGACGACGCCGTCGCGATGATCTCGACCGCGGCCGGGAAGCCGGAGTGCGCCGGGCGGACCCTCAACATCGGCTCCGAGGCGCCGGAGGTGACGATCGGCGAGCTGGCGCAGCTGATCGTCCGCGTGGTCGGCAAGCCGCTCACGATCGCGCCGGCGCCGACGACGCCCGGCTCGCCCTCGCGACGCTGCCCGGACATGTCACTCACGTCGGAGCTCACCGGCCTGCGCGCCGCGATCTCCCTCGAGGACGGGGTGCGCCAGACCTACGACTGGTACCGCCCCACGGTCTTCGAGGACAGCGGCGACGACGTCGCGCGCTGAGCCGGAGCCGCGGCGCAGCGAGACGGGAGGCGGGTAGAGGCATGGCCATGGGCGAGATCGCGGACACCGCGGGCGGCGCGAGAGAGGTCGCGGAGGCGCGGCCGCGCAAGCTGCGCGTCGTGGACGTGATCAACACCGACTGGTCGGCCCGGGAGCTGCTCGATCACCGCGTCCGCCAGGCCAACGAGAGCGGCCGCTTCGAGAACGAGATCCTGTGCGCCGTCTCCGATCACGCCGAGGGGCTGCGGAAGGGCGGACACACGCTCCACGCGGTACCCGTCCCCCGCGACACCTCACCCCTCGGCATGCTCCGGGCGATCTTCTCCGCCCGGCGCGTCTTCCGGCGACGCCGGGTGGACGTCGTCCACGTCCACGGCACCACCGCCTGGGTGGTGGGGGCCGTGGCCGCGCGGCTCGCCCGGGTCCCGCTGGTGGTGGCCCAGGTCCACGGATTCCACCACCACGAGAACATGCGCCCCGCGGCGTTGAGGGCGGTCCTCTTCTGCGAGCGCCTGCTCTGCGCCCTCGCGGATCGGCTCCTCTACCAGAACCCGGCGGACATCGAGGAGTGCCGGCGCCACCGCCTGGCCCCGGACCGGAAGAACCGGCTGATCGGAAACGGCGTCCAGCTCGACGCCTTCGAAGCCAGCCCGCCTCCCGACGGCGACCCGCCGGTGGTCCTCTGCGTCTCGCGGCTCGAGCCGGTGAAGAACCTGCCCCTGCTGATCGAGGCGGCGCGCGTGCTGCGCGACCGCGGCCGGCGCTTCGTCGTCCAGCTCGTCGGACAGGGCGAGCTGCGCCCGGAGCTGGAATCGCTGGTCGAGCGCTACGACCTCTCCGAGTTCGTGCAATTCCTGGGCTACCGCACCGACGTGCCCCAGCTCACGGCCGCCGCGGACGTCTGCGTGCTGACCTCGCTCAAGGAGGGCCTGCCTCGCGCCATCATCGAGGCCGGCGCCTGCGCCCGGCCCATCGTGGCCACGGACGTGATCGGGAGTCGCGATGCGGTCGTCGACGGCGAGACCGGCTTCCTCGTCCCCCTGGGCGACGCCGAGGCGCTGGCCGACCGCCTGGAGCGACTGCTCGCGGATCGGGAGCTGCGCCACCGCATGGGCCGTTCGAGCCGAGCGCACGCCGAGGCGAGCTTCGACGAGCGCCGCGTCACGGAGCGGATCCTCGAGGTCTACGAGGACGCACTGGCGTCGGATTGAGGTGAGATCCCTCTCCGAAGAGTGACGCGTCTCACGTTCCCTGCGGAACGGAGCCGGCACGGGTGATGCGCCTCACATTCTTCCTGCGGTGCGGGCGCTGCACCGGTGACGCGTCTCACGTTGTGGATCGCACCCGTTGTCGAAACTCCCGCCATGGGCACACAACGCAGCACCGATCGAACCGGCTCCTCTCCTCGCACCCCGCTCCTGCAGCTCGCCGTCCTCCTGCTCGTCACGCTTCCGCTGGCAGCGCAGGCCCTCGACCGCGACGTCGTCCTGGAGTTCCTACCGCCCGCCACGGGCGGCGCGAACGGCTACTACGTCTACGCACTGGACGAAGGAACGGGCGCGGAGGAGAAGTTCGACGCCGGTCTCGCCGTCCCGGACTCGGACGGGATCGCGCGAACCATCGTCGTCCTCGCGGAGGAGCGCTCCTACCGCGTCTCCATGACCACCTACGGCGAGGGCGGCGAGTCGGTGGACTCGAACGTGCTGCAGATCCCGCCGGTGGAGGTCTGCGATCCCGTCGACTGCGATGACGAGGATCCCTGCACCCTCGACGGCTGCGGCGAGGACGGCGCCTGTGTCTACCGGCTCGCCCCGGAGGGCACGACCTGTGACGACGGCTTCGTCGACACCATCGACGACCAGTGCGATGCCGGAGGCGTCTGCGAGGGGCTGCTGCTGATCTGCAGCGACGACCGCGGCTGCGACGACGGCAACGTCTGCAACGGCGCGGAGACCTGCGACGGCGGCCTCGTCTGCCTCGAAGGCGTGCCCCTGGAGTGCGACGCCCCGAGCGCGTGCCAGATCTCCTGGTGCGACGCGGAGGCCGGCTGCCTGGTGGAGGATCAGCCGGACGGAACGGCCTGCGACGACGGCGATCCCGACACGGAGAACGATGCCTGCGGCGCCGGGGTCTGTCGGGGTGAGCCCGTGGTCGCCGATCCGCCCACCGGTGGTGGCGGTGGAGGCGGCGGCGAGCCGGTGCTTGCCGTCACCTCCTGCACCCCGGAGATCGTGGGGCGGGGCTCGACGACCCTCACCATCGTCGGCCGGGGATTCGTGACCGGCACCGAGGTGCATTTCGACGACGGCAAGGGACCGACGCCGAAGCTCCGCTCGCTCCAGCTCGCGGGCAGCGACGGCACGACCATGCACGCCGAGATCTACGTCTCCGGCAAGGGGCCCAAGCGGGACATCACCTGGGACATGGTGATCACGCTGCCCGACGGCACGGCCCAGCGGGTGCAGGACGCCTTCACGGTGCGCAAGTAGCTTTCCCCCTCGCCACCCCGTAGCTCCGGAGTGTCCGGGTCTGCGGGGTGGCGTTGCACCCCGCGGGCTGCGCGGCACGCGTGATGTCGTTTCCCCAGTCTCAGAAGCGGGCGCGTACGCCGGCGCGGGGGCGGATCGACATGGAGGAGAAGCCGACGGCCTCCTCGTAATTCGCATCGAAGAGGTTGTCCACCGCGGCGTAGACCTCGAACCATCCGGTCGCGCTCCACTCGAGCGCCAGGTCGAAGCGCATCCAGGCGTCCAGCTCGACCACGCCGGGCGCCGTGGGAACCGACGCGTCGCGCACCTCGTCCACGAAGACGCCCTGCAGCCGCAGCCGAAGCCGATCGACGGGTGACCAGTCGAGTTCGACGCCCCCCCGCCACTCCGGTCGGTTGCGCAGGCGCCGATCGTGTCGGTCCCGGGTGTGGGTCCAGGTCGCATGGGCGCGGATGGAGAGCTCCGGACGGGGCCGCCCCCGGATCTCGAGCTCGACGCCGCGCGATCGGACCCGTTCCAGGTTCTCGAGACGGAAGGTGTCGAGATCGAAGTCGATCAGGTCGTCCACGCGCAGGTCGAACCAGGTGACCGAGGGCTCGAGGCGCGTCCCGAAGAAGCTCCCGCGAAGGCCGACGTCCCAGCCGCGGCTCTCCTCGGGCTCGAGGTCCGGGTTGCCGACGACCGGACTCCCCAGCGCGAAGAAGCTCGGCAGCTTGAAGCCCTCGCCCCAGCTCGCGTGGAGCTCGACATCGAGGGGCAGTGGCAGTGAGGCCGCGACCCGCGGGCTCCACTCCTCGTCGCCCTCGTCGCTGAAGTCGCCGCGCAGACCGGCGAGGAGGGTCGCCCCCAGCGGGGCGCTCCAGCGCAGCTCGGCGAAAGGCCCGCCCTGGGAGCGGTCCATCCGGAAGCCGGTGGGCACCGGCGCCAGCCCGGGGTCGAAGAAGACCAGCGTGGCGTCGCTCTCGCCGTGCTCCCACTCGACCTCCCCTCCGAGCGTGAGCGAGAGATCATGGGGCGCGTGCAGCGTCGCCTGGCCGCTGAGATCGTAGCGACGCAGCCGGTCCTGCGAGTCCGGCTCGGCGGGGATCCCGAAGGGGTCACCCGAGGAGGGAGCCACGCCGGGCGAACGACGGTCCTCCCAGCGCTGATAGGTGGAGGCGACGAAGGAGGCGTCGAGCCAGGACACCGGCGCCGCCTCGAGGGTGATGCCACCGGCCAGGTCGTCGATATCGCGCCGCTCGAACTCGCGGATCGCCGCCAGTTCGTCGCCTCCGCTGAACTCGGGGTAGGCCTCCTCGCGAGCGTTGCCGAAGCGGGCCACCGCGCGAAGGCCTGTCCCTCCGCCCAGGTCGGCGCCGAGGGAGGCCTGGGCGTGGGCGCCGCGGTAGTCCCCCAGGCCCTCGGGACTTCCGTCGTCCTGATAGGAACCGCTCACTGCGAGATCGAAGAGCCCCCGCTCGCCGGAGGCGGCGGCCTGCACGCGCACGGCCCCGAAGCGCCCCCCGGAGGCGTCGATCTCGGCGCGGTCGGGTCCCCGTCCACCAGCGGTGCGGATGTGGATCACGCCGGCGATCGCATCGGAGCCGTAGACCGCCGAGAGCGGTCCGCGCACGATCTCGATCTGCTCGATCCCACCCACCCCCACGGTCGAAAAGTCGAAGGAGCCGCCCCGTGCGTTGGAGGGGTCGTTCACGACGACGCCGTCGAGCAGCACCAGCGTGTGGTTCGGATCCAGTCCGCGCGTGTAGACCGAGGCGCGACTTCCGCGAGTGCTCGGCTGATCCACGTGCAGGCCGACCCGCTGGCGGAGCACCTCGACCAGCGAGTCGAAGGGATAGGCCTCGAGATCCTCCCGGGTGACGATCTCGACGCTGCCCGGGAAGCCGCGCAGCGGCTGGGGCTCGCGCGAGCCGGTGATCACCAGGGTCTCCGGAGGCGGATCGCTCTCGCCCTCGGACGGGGCGGTCGGCTCCGCCGAGAGCGGGGTCGCGAGGGCAAGACACGCCAGCAGCGCCCCGGAGACGATCGCCGCTGCGCGACCGGCGCGCGGAAGGACGCTCATGGCGGCCGTTCGCAGCCGCTCAGCCGGCGAGGGGCCCGACGATCTCCTTCGCGAACTGCTCCAGCACCGCCTCGTCCCGGCCCTGGACCACGATGTAGCTGATCCCGGTCTCCTCCCGGCGCTGCGCCAGCCGATCGCGGATCTCCGCGGCGGAGCCGGTCAGGAAGAGCGGGCAGTCGGCCACCTGGGCCTCGGTCATGCCGCTGGACTTCGCGAGCGCGCTGCGCAGCGAGGAGGGATCGTCGGTGATGGCCGTGACGAAGGTCAGGGAGTTGAATTCGATGTCGTCCGGATTGCGGCCGGCCCGCTCCGCCGCGGCGCGCACCCACGCCACCTTCTCGCGGATCCGCTCCGGCGCGCTGTCGGCGGGGGTCTCCGGCGTGACCCGCCCCCCGACCATCTTCGGGTTGATGCCCACGATGTCGGCCCAGCGCCCGGCCAGCGACAGGATCCGCTTCCCACCCCCGCCGATCAGGATCGGAGGACGGCCCGGGTCCGACGCCGGCGCCGCGCGCGCGATCTCGCGGATCTGGTAGTGCTCCCCCTCGAAGCTCGTGCGCTCGTTCTCCCACATCGAGACGATGACCTGGAGCGCCTCCTCGAGCCGTGCGATCCGCACGCCGGGCCGGTCGTAGGCGATGCCGGCCTCTGCGTAGTCCGACTCCATCCAGCCCGCGCCGATCCCGAACTCGTGTCGTCCACCGGACATCTGGTGCAGCGTCGCCGCCGCCTTGGCGAAGACCACCGGGTGCCGATAGTCCACGTCGTAGACCAGCGTCCCGACCCGGAGGCGTGTGGTCACCGCAGCGATTGCGGCCAGCGCCGCCGTCGGATCCCACTGGTCGCTGAAGTGGTCGGGTATGAAGACGGTGGAGTAGCCCAGCGACTCGATCCGCCGCGCGGCCTCGGGCCACGACTCGAGGGGCAGGGACGCGATCTGCACGCCGAAGCGGAAGGGATGCGGCACGGTCGACTCCTTCGGGTATGTCGGCCTCGCAGGGTAATGCAGATCGGCGGGAAGGCGGGGCCGAACGCGAATCGCGCCCACCCGCTCGGCGGGATGAACGTGGATCGCGCCCACCCGCTCGCTACCCTAGCCGCCGACGGGGGTGACTCATGACGCGGATCCTGATCACTGGCACCGGGCTGTGGACGCCGCCCGAATCGATCAGCAACGAAGAGCTGGTGGCGTCGCTGCGGCAGGCGACGGAGCGCTGGAACCGGGAGCACGCCGACGCCATCGAGCGCGGCGAGCTGGAGGAGCGCGATGCGCCCAGCGAGGCCTTCATCGTCAAGGCCTCCGGCGTCCGCAACCGCCACGTGATCGAGAAGCAGGGGGTACTGGACCCGGAGCGTCTGCGACCGCGCCTTCCCCTCCGGAGCGAGGACGAGCTCGGGATCCAGGCCGAGATCTGCCTGCCCGCCATTCGCGAGGCGTTGGCGCAGGCCGGGCGCTCGGCGGAGGACGTGGACGCGCTGATCGTCGGCTGCTCGAACCTGCAGCGGGCCTACCCGGCCGTGGCGATCGAGGTGCAGCAGGCCATCGGCGCCGGAGGCTTCGCCTATGACATGAACGTCGCCTGCTCGTCGGCCACCTTCGCGATCCAGGCCGCGGTGGATGCGCTGCGGGCCGGCAGCGCCCGCTGTGCCGTCGTCGTGAATCCCGAGATCACCTCGGGTCACAACAACTTCGAGCTGCGCGAGTTCCACTTCATCTTCGGAGACGCCTGTACCGCGGTCGTCCTCGAGCGCGCCGAGGACGCGCTGCCCGGCGAGCACTGGGAGATTCTGGGCACGCGCCTCGCCACGCGCTTCTCGAGCCAGATCCGCAACGACGCCGGCTTCCTGAACCGCTGCGAGGATGGGGAGCGCCACCCCCACGAGCGTGTCTTCCGACAGAACGGGCGCCGGGTCTTCCGCGACGTGTGCCCGATGGTCGCCGAGCACATCCAGCGCCACCTGGAGGATTCCGGCATCGAGGTCCGCGACGTGCGCCGCTTCTGGCTCCACCAGGCGAACCTCTCGATGAACCAGCTGATCGCGAAGACCGTGCTCGGACGCGCGCCGGAGCCCCACGAGGCGCCGGTCATCCTCGACGAGTACGCCAACACGAGCTCTGCCGGCTCGGTGATCGCGTTCCATCTCCACCGCGACGGCCTGAGCGCCGGAGACGTCGGTGTCCTCTGCTCCTTCGGCGCCGGCTACTCCGTCGGCAGCGTGATCCTCCGCCGGGTCGACTGAGCGCCCGTCCCTACCGGCACAGCCCCCCTTCACCGGCGGCCGCGGCTCGCAGTCGCAGATCAGGCGCCCTCCCTCTCCGTGCATCCAGTCGATGGCGCGCAGCGCGTCCGGCGGAGGCATGCCAGGCGCGGATGCCGCGCAGGGACGGCGGTCATCGCTGCGCGAGCGGCCTATACTCGCGGCATCGGAGCGAGTATGCGAGTTCGAGTCTGGATCGCGGCCGCGGTCATCCCCTTCGCCGCCGCCGTCGCAGCCGCCGGGGAGGTCGAGACCCTGCGCGGGTCGGCGCTGCTCGACGGCGATCCGCCCCTCGACGTCGTCGTGATCCGCGGAACCGAAGTCGGCGGCGCCGTTCCCGAGCCCCGGCCGGCAGCGCCCCCGGCGCCGCCCCCCGCGAGGCCCACGGTGCAGAACGTGACGATCCTGATCGCTCCACCGCCCGGCCCGCAGCTCCCCGTGGTCTGGGGCGGCTACGGACTCGTTCGTCGCCACGAGCACCGCTCCGTTTGGCGCCCCGGGCCGAGATCGTGGAAGCATCGACCCGGCCATCACCACGGGGCCGGAAGCCGGCTGAACCTCGGAGTCGGAGGCGCCGGCAGGGTCTCGTTCTCCCACCGCTGACGAGGTCCCGGCCCTTGCACCGCCTTCCGTTCCTGACGGTTCTGATCGCGCTCCTCGCCGGTTGCTCGGCATCCGCCCCGTCGATCCGGTACTTGGACGAGTCCACGGCCGACGGGCTCCAACGCATCCGCCACATACGGCTCGACCGCGTGTGGCTGATGCCGGGAGCGAGCTTCCAGGGCTACTCGAAGGTGGCGATCCTTCCGGTCACGGTGGCCTACAAGCGTCCGCCGAGTGGTCGCGGCCGATCCGGCAACTTCGCGCTCACGAGCGCTCAGATGGAGCGGCTCGAGCGCTCGTTCCAGGAGGCTTTCGAGCGCGAGATCTCGCGCAGCGAGAGCTTCGAGGTCGTCTCCGACCCCGGTCCGGAGGTCCTGATGGTGCGCGGCAGGATCGTGGACATGGTGGTCGAGGCACAGCCCCAGCTGCCCGGGCGCGGCCACAGCTTCGTGAGGCGCGCCGGCGTGATGACCCTGATCCTCGACGTGAGCGACTCGGTCACCGGCGCCCCCCTGGCGCGAATCGCAGACCGCAGCGAGGTCTCTCCCAGCGGCGGCTTCCACCTGTTCGAAAGCAACGGCGCCAACATCACGACCGCGGTACGGCAGACCCTGGAGCGCTGGGCGCGCATCCTGCGCGACGGCCTCGACGCCCTGCACACACTGCCCGAGATCCCCGAGGCGCCCCTCGGCGGGGCCTGACTCGCCGTCGCCCGTGGCCGCGAGAATTCACTTGAAACGCGAGCCGCCCTTGGAATAACGTCCGCGCTCTTCGGAGCGAGTGAACCAGCTCGAACCCGCTGCGGCGTGCCCGTCGCGATCACTGGGGACGAAAGGACGGAGGCGTACGCCGCCGTATTCGAGGCTCGCGACGGCATCGAGCCCATCGCGTGCCAGGAGGAGGGAGACCAGGGATGCCTGGAGCCAGCTCGGTTGGACACGATCCGCGCGGTGCCCGCTGGGAGCGGCGGCTGCGCATCCTGATGGCGTCGGCCCTGGCGTCGACGCTCGCGGCGGCGGCCGCTCCGGGAGAGGAGCTCGCCGGACAGCCGCCGCTCACCGTCGTCTCCTTCGGCGGCGCCCTCGAGCGCAGCCAGATGCGCGCGGTGATCCGGCCCTATCGCAAGGCGAGCAAGCGCTGGGTGAGCGTCGTCGCGCATGACGGAGGCATCGACGAGATCGCATCCCAGGTCCGCACCGAGAACGTCCGCTGGGACGTCGTGAACCTCAACCTGGCCGACATGCTCCGGGGCTGTCGCCAGGGGCTGCTCGAGAAGATCGACGTCTCGACGCTGCCGAAGGGAGCCGACGGCAAGCCGGCGCGGGACGACTTCTACAAGAATGCCCTGCGCGACTGTGGCGTCGGCCACAACATCTACGCGACGGTCGTCGCCTACGACACCGAGGTCTTCGACACCCCTCCCACGAAGATCGCGGACTTCTTCGACACGGAGCGCTTCCCGGGCCAGCGCGGTCTGCGACGCGATCCGATGGTCGCGCTCGAGTGGGCGCTGCTGGCCGACGGCGTCGCAAGCGAGCAGATCTACCCCACCCTGGACACGGAGAAGGGAGTCGACCGCGCCTTCAGCGTGCTGGATCGCATCCGCGACGAGATCGTGTGGTGGACCGGGGGCGACGAAGGGCCGGCGCTGATCGACCGCGGGCTCGTCACCATGGGCTCGGCGTGGAACGGCCGCGTCCATGGCGCGGTTCAGAACGGCGCGGAGATCGCCATCCTCTGGGACGCCCACGTCCTGAACATGGACGTCTGGAGCATTCCACGCGGCAGCGATCGCCTCGCGGATGCGCTCGGCTTCATCCGCTTCGCTACGGGAAGCGAGGTGCTGGCGCGGCAGGCCCGCGAGATCCCCTACGGACCCGCTCGCCGCTCGGGTCTCGCCCTGGTCCCCGCCGAGTTGCAGAGCCAGCTTCCGACGTCTGCCGAACACCTGGCCGACGCGATCCGGATCGACTTCGAGTGGTGGGCCACGAACGGCCTGGAGGTCGAGGACCGCTTCGAGGAGTGGCTCAGCCGCAAGCCCGTCTACGACTTCCACCAGCCGGACCGGAACTAGGGGCGAGGGAGAGAGCCATGAAGGGAAGCCTGAAGCACGCAGTCTGGATCGTGGCCCTGGCTCTGGCGGGGTCCGTCGCAGGCGCCGCCTCCGCGGCCGACGACAAGGTCGAGCGGCTCGAGAGCCTGGTCGAGAAGCAGCAGCGCCTGATCGAGGAGCAGGGGCGCATGCTCGAGGAGCAGGGCCGACGCCTCGAGAGCCAGGAGAAGCGCATGGAGCGACTCTCCGACCGGATGCGCTCCATGCGCCGCGCGAATCGCACCATCCTGATGAGCGACGACGACGCCCTGGACAACCAGGTCACCTCCGGTAGCAAGGACGTGAAGCTCGCCATCTCCGGCCAGATCCACCGCGCCATGAACCTCCTGGACGACGGGGACTCCACCGATCTCTACCACGTGGACGCCGACACCTCGAACACCCGCGTCCGCTTCGTCGGCACAGGCCGCGTGACCGACGACGTCACACTGGGCACCAACATCGAGCTCGCCATCAGCCCGAACAACTCGGGAGACGTGAGCCAGGACGACCAGAACGCCGGCGACACCTTCGACCAGCGCATCGCCGAGATCTTCCTCGACAGCGAGGATTACGGGCGGCTCGCCATGGGCAAGGGACCGTCCGCCTCGGACGGAACGGCCGAGGTCGATCTCTCCGGCACGGATCTCGTCGCCTACTCGGGCTGGTCGGGCCTGGTGGGAGGCATCTTCTTCTACGATGACGACGACGACGATCTCAGCGACGCGACGATCTCCGGCGGCTTCGGCAATCGGGACGGCCTTGGCCGCGAGAACCGCATCGCCTACGAGACGCCGAAGTTCTTCGGCGTCCAGCTCGCCGCCGGCGCCAACGCAGACGAACGCTACGACGGAGCCATCCGCTGGGCGGGACAGGGCTACGGCTTCAAGGTCGCCGCGGCGGGCGGCATCGCCGACTACGAGCGCAGCGACGACCCGAAGTATCGGCTCTCGGGATCCGTCTCGACGCTCCACGAGGCGACGGGACTCAACCTGACCCTCGCGGGCGGCTTCGACGACTCGCGGCCGGATCCGAGGGACGGAGACGCCGACTGCGGCGTGACCCTCGACTGCCGCGATTCGGACGGGAGCCACCTCTACGCGAAGCTGGGCCTGATCCGGAGCCTCTTCGACGTGGGCGACACCGCCTTCGCCGTGGACTTCACCCGCACCCAGAACCTCCCCACCGCGGACGACGACGGCCAGGCCATCGGCGCCATCGTGGTGCAGCACTTCGACCGCTGGGGCGCAGACCTCTACTCCCAGTTCCGCTGGATCGAGCTCGACCGCCGCGGCCCCTTCGATCTGGAGGACGTCAACGTCGGCACCGCAGGCGTGCGCGTGAAGTTCTGATGCCGCCGGCGCGCGCGCGGTGGACGCGCCGCAGTGGACTCGCCACCGCCGCCCTCGCGTTCATCGCCTGTGCAGGCTGCGCCGGCTGGGAAGACTTCGACCCCCCGGTGCAGCGCGACATCCCCGAAGGACCGGGCCTCTTCTCGGGCGAGCGGGGTGAGCTCGCCGTCGAGGTGGACGTGCGACAACGCGACCCCGCCGAAGACGACCCGACGACCGAGGCGGAGCCCCGGACCGGCGAGCCGGACGACGACGACGAAAGGCACCCGGCCGGCTCGGCCGACGCTCCCTGACGATCGGACGATCGGATTCCATGCCGCCGCAACGGGAGGCCGCCGGCGTTCGGCCCGGAGGGACCCCGGCATGTACTGCGAGAGCTCAGCGAGAAGCGCTTCTGGATCCACAGCGAGCCTCCGCCGGATCCTACTCGCGACCCTCTGCGCCCTGGCGCCCGCCGTCGCACCCGCCGGCGCCGGGGAGCCCGGCGGAACGGAGCACGGGGGCCTAGCCGAAGTCGGCGCCAAGCTGGCCGACCCGACCTCCAACCTATGGTCGATGCAGGCGGTTCTCGAGGCGCCCGCGTTCTTCGACGGCGACCTGAATACCGGCGACCCCGAGGTCGGCTCGTCGCTCACCCTCCAGCCGTTGATGCCCCTCCCCCTGTACGGACAGGGGGAGGACCAGTGGAAGCTGATCACGCGACCGGTGCTCCCGGTCATCCTCAGCCAACCCGTGCCCCGAGGCTCCAACAGCTTCTACGACAAGGGGGCCTGGGAGACATGACGCTCCCGATCCTCCCCACCCCTCCCACGCGCTATCTGAAGACACCCGGCGAGCGGGGACAGTGGATCCTGGCCGCCGGACCCACCTGGTACTTTCCCACCGCCACCGACGATGCCCTCGGCACGCAGCAGTTCGGAGTCGGACCGGGCCTGATCCTCGGCTACAGGAACGAGCTCGTCACGGCCGTGGTGTTCCCCCAGTGGTGGTGGGGAATCGGAGAGTTCGACCGGGACGACGACACACCTCACCTGAACCAGATGGCGATGCTCTACGCGCTCATCTTCAACCTCCCCGATGCCTGGCAGATCGGACTCAATCCGACGATCACCTACGACCGCAGGGCCGACTCGGACGACAGGTTGACCCTCCCCGTCGGGCTCTTCGGAGCCAGGACCTTCAGGATCGGCCGCATGCCCTTGAACCTGAGGGTCGGTCTCGAGTACTCGGTCGTCAGCCCCGACACCTACGGCAAGCGCGTCGGCTTCCGCTTCCAGATCACCCCGGTGATCCCGTCCCTGGTCGCCGATCCGATCTTCGGCGGCGCGAACTAGGCTTCACTCCGCGCAGGCGGGATCTTGGTCGGGGTGGTGGGATTCGAACCCACGACGCTGACCCCCCAAAGATCAGGCTCTGGCCGCTGAGCTACACCCCGACCGCGGATCCTGCGATCCGCGAGCAGGGTACACCGGCTCCGCAGGGGAGCCACGGCGCGGCGCTCAGATCGCCAGGGGGCTCAGCACCTTCTCCTCGAGCCAGCCGAGCACCTCCCGCAGCGCCTCGGGCCGGATTTCGTGGCCCATGTCGTACTCGCGGAAGACCGTCGGGACACCGAGCTCGAGCAGGGCGTCCCGCGAGGCGTAGGCGCGATCGATCGCGACCATCGGGTCGCTGCTGCCGTGGATCACCAGGGTGGGAAGCCGAGCGTGGGCCGGGTGCCGCGGAATCCCGCGCGCCACCTCCGTGGGCAGCCACGAGGAGAGCGCCAACAACCCCGCGTAGCGCTCCGGGTCGCGCAGCGCGAGCTGGTAGGCCATGAAGCCCCCCTGGCTGAAGCCCGCCATCACGAGCTTCGCCGGATCGATGGCGTAGCGCTGCTGGGCGGCGTCGAGGAAGCGTCCGACCCGAGCGAGCGCGTCCTCCACGACCTCCGGGTCCGGCGGCCGCCCCGACGTCAGTGGGAACCAGCCGTAGCCCACGGCCCCTGGGCCGGCCTGGAAGGCCAGCGGCCCCTGCGGACACAGCACCAGCGCTTCGCCCCGGTGGAGGATCGGGGCCAGGCCGATCAGGTCGTGGGCGCTGGCGCCCCAGCCATGGAGGAGCAGGACCGTCGGATGCGGCCCCTCTCCCGGGGGAACGTGAGCCGTGTAGAGCAACTCCATGGCGCCAGCATAGAGAGCGCGAGCCGACGCCGCCGGACCCGTGCTATCCCCTTCGCCCATGGCAGGCAGGAGTCTCCTCGACAAGGTCTGGGACGCGCACACGGTGCGAGAGCTCCCCGGCGGTCAGACCCAGCTCTTCATCGGGCTGCACCTGATCCACGAGGTCACGAGCCCCCAGGCCTTCGCGATGCTGCGCGAGATGGAGCTGCCCGTGCGCTTCCCCGAGCGGACCGTGGCCACCGTCGACCACATCATCCCCACCCACGATCAGCGCCGTCCCCTGGCCGACGCGCTCGCCGAGGAGATGATGGTGGCGCTCGAGCGGAACACGGCGGAGTCGGGCATCCGCTTCCTCGACACGGCGAGCGGCAAGCAGGGCATCGTCCACGTGATCGGCCCCGAGCTCGGACTCACGCAGCCCGGCATGACGATCGCCTGCGGCGACAGCCACACCTCCACCCACGGCGCCTTCGGGGCCGTGGCCTTCGGGATCGGCACCTCCCAGGTGCGCGACGTTCTCGCCACCCAGTGTCTCACCCTGGCGCGGCCGCGGGTCCGGCGCATCGACGTGACCGGGAAGCTATCGCCCGGCGTATACGCCAAGGACGTAATCCTCGCGATCATCCGACGCCTCGGCGTCAAGGGCGGCGTCGGCTACGCCTACGAGTACGCGGGCCCGGTGCTCGACGCCATGTCGATGGAGGAGCGCCTCACCGTCTGCAACATGTCGATCGAGGGCGGCGCCCGCTGCGGCTACGTGAACCCGGACGACACGACGTTCGAATACCTGCGCGGTCGCGAGTTCGCGCCCGGCGGCGAGGCCTGGAGCCGGGCCGAGGGCTGGTGGCGCGCGACGGCCAGCGATCCCGACGCCGGCTACGCCGACCGGGTGGAACTCGCCGGGGCCGACATCGCCCCCTCGGTCACCTGGGGCATCAACCCGGAGCAGAACCTCGGCGTGGACGAGCGCCTGCCCCGCCTCGCCGACGTACCCGAGGCGAGCCGCCCGTCCATCGAGGAGGCCTACGCCTACATGGCACTCAAGCCGGGCGAGCCCATCGCCGGCACGGCGATCGACGTCGCCTTCATCGGCTCGTGCACGAACGGCCGCATCTCGGACCTGCGCGAGGCGGCGCGCGTCGCTCGCAGCGGTCGGGTGGCCCCCGGCGTGAAGGCCCTGGTCGTACCGGGCTCCCAGGCGGTGGCGCGCCAGGCGGAGGCGGAGCGTCTCCCCGACATCTTCCGCTCCGCGGGCTTCGAGTGGCGGGAGGCGGGCTGCTCCATGTGCCTCGCCATGAACCCGGACAAGCTGGTGGGACGCGAGATCTGCGCCTCGTCGAGCAACCGCAACTTCAAGGGCCGGCAGGGATCGCCCACCGGGCGCACGCTGCTGATGTCGCCGGCCATGGTCGCCGCGGCCGCGATCCGCGGCGAGGTGACCGACGTGCGGGAGGTGCTCTGATGGCGGATCGGATCGAGCGGGTCCAGGGCCGCGGCTGCGTCCTGCGCGGCGACGACATCGACACCGATCGCATCATTCCGGCGCGCTTCCTGCGCTGCGTGACCTTCGACGGTCTGGGCGAGCACGCCTTCGAGGACGACCGGGAGCAGGCAAAGGGCGACCACCCCTTCGACGCCGAGCGCTTCGACGGCGCGAAGATCCTCGTCGTGGGCGGGAACTTCGGCTGCGGCTCCTCGCGCGAGCACGCCCCCCAGGCCCTGATGCGCTGGGGCTTCGAGGCCTTCGTGGGCGGATCCTTCGCGGAGATCTTCTTCGGCAACTGCACGGCCCTGGGTCTGCCCTGCGCGACCCTCGCGCCGGACGACCTGGCCCGGGTGATGGACGCGGTCGAGGCGGACCCGGAGCAGGAGCTGGTGCTCGACCTGGGGGCGGGGACGCTGCGCTGCCGCGACGGGAGCTTCGCGGCGACGATCCCCGACGGAACCCGGGACCAGCTGCGCGAGGGCACGTGGAACGCGACGGCCGTGCTGCTCGACGCCGGTGACGCCATCGAGGCCTGCGCGGCACGCCTCCCCTATCTCGATGGCTTCGGCGGCCGGACCGGGGACCCTCGGGCCTGACGTAGAATCGGGCCGTGGCTCCGCAGTCGCGCTGGAGCGCGAACGCGACGGCCTGCGTACGGCGCTCGAACGACGCTGAGCCGCGGGTCAGCGGCCTTCGAACCCGGGGTCGCGCTTCTCGAGGAAGGCCGCCATGCCCTCCTCGCGATCGCGGGTGGAGAAGACCAGGCCGAAGGTCGCGCGCTCGAGAGCGCTCGCCACGCGAACGTCGGCGTCCTGACCCTCGAGCAGGAGCCGCTTCGCCTGGGCGACGGCCACGGGTCCCTTCTCCGCGATGGTCCTCCCGGCGGCGAGGGCGGCCTCGAGCAGGGCCTCCGGCGCGAACACCCGGTTGGCGAGGCCGATGCGCAGCGCCTCGTCCGCCTTGATCGGCGCACCGGTGAGGACCAGCTCCCGGGCCCAGCCGATGCCCACCCGCCGCACGAGCCGACTCGTCCCGCCGAAGCCCGGCAGAATGCCCAGGTTCACCTCGGGCTGACCGAAGCGCGCCTTCTCGGAGGCGTAGATCCAGTCGCAGGCGCAGGCCAGCTCACAGCCACCGCCCAGGGCGAAGCCGTTGACTGCGGCGATGGTCGGTACCGGAAGCGCCTCGAGGGCGGCGAAGGTGTCGTGACCGAGCCGGCTGAAGGCCTCCGCCTCCGTGGGGCTGAGACCGCGCATCTCGGCGATGTCCGCGCCCGCCGCGAACGCCCTCCCCTCTCCCGTGACCACGACGGCGCGCAGCTCGGCGTCGGCGGCCAGCTCCGCCGCCCGCCCGCCCAACGCCTCCAGCGTGGCCCGGTCGAGGGCGTTCAACGCGTCGGGGCGGTTCAAGGTGAGGACGGCCACCGCCTCGTGGCGTTCCAGTCGGACGAGATCCACGCACTTCCCCGGGATTCAGGAGCCGCGCAGTCTATCACAGCGAATCCGGGGCGCGTGTTATGCTCCGGCGCCATCTCAGGGAGGGTGAGACGTGGAGACATCTCGCGTCGCGACGGCAGCGCGCGCCACCGGCATCCTGGCCGTCGTGCTCTTCGCCGGCGCTCCGGCGGCGATCCAGCTGGGGCTGCTCCCTCCGGGCCTCGGCTTCCGGCTCTTCTCCGCCAGCCTGCTGCTCGGGCTACTGGCCGTCATCCTGGGCCTGATCGGCCTGGCGCGAACCCGCGTGGCCACGGGCCGCGACGGCCGCGGTCGCGCGGTGCTGGGGGCGGCCCTCGGCGGCGCGGTGGTGCTGGCGATCTTCGCGCTCGCGCTTCCCTCGGGCGACCTGCCCGTCATCAACGACATCACCACCGACCTCGAGGACCCGCCGGCCTTCGTCGCCGCGGCCGAGCTCCCGGAGAATCGCGACCGCGACATGACCTACCCGGCCGAGTTCCGCGAGCAGCAGCGCCGGGGCTACCCGGGCCTGACCTCGATCCAGGTCTCCAGTGCGCCGGCGGCCACTCTCGAGCGGATCGCCCGGATCGCCACGGACCTCGGCTGGACGGTCATCGCGCGAGACGATGCCGCCGGCACCCTCGAGGCCACCGAGACCTCCCGGACCTTCCGCTTCGTGGACGACGTGGTCGTCCGCGTGCGTCCCGCCGGCGACGGCTCCGTCGTCGACGTCCGCTCGAAGTCCCGGGTGGGCCGCGGCGACCTGGGCGCCAACGCCGCACGCATCCAGCGCCTGGCCGACGCGCTGGAGCCGTAGGTCGGGCGCGGCCGCCGGTCAGAGCGGTCCGTCCTCCTCGAGGGCGCGGGCCTTAGCCCAGCGGTAGTCGGCCTTCCCGCTCGGGGAGCGGGAGATCTCGTCGACGAAGACGAAGCGACGCGGCAGCTTGTAGGGCGCCACGTGGGCGCGAGCGACGGCCAGCAGCGCCTCCTCCGACGCGGCCTCCCCGCCGCGCAACCGCACGATCGCCGTCACCTGCTGCCCCCAGCGCTCGTGGGGCGTGCCGACCACGACGGCGTCGTAGACCGCCGGATGGTGCTTGAGCGCGTGCTCCACCTCTTCCGCGAAGACCTTCTCACCGCCGGTGTTGATCGTCACCGAGTCGCGACCCAGGAGCTGGAGGCGGCCGTCGGCTCCGATCCGCGCGCGATCGCCGGGCACCGCGTAGCGCACGCCCCCGATCACGGGAAAGGTCTTCGCCGTCTTCTCCGGGTCTCCCTGGTAGCCCAGGGGGACCCGACCGGAACGCGCGAGCCAGCCCTGCTCGCCGGAGCCGGCGGAGACCGGACCGGAGAGGTCGTCCTTGAGCACCGTGTTCTCGGGGGCCATCTCGAAGTCCCCCGTCGTCACCCGGTCCCCGTCCCGCACCACCTGGCTCGCCTGGGACCCGCTCTCCGACGAGCCCAGGGCATCGCGCACGCGGATCCGGGGCAGGCGCTCGAGGAACTCCCGCTTCAGGGCCGCCGTGAGGATCGCCCCGCCGGAGGTGAGCAGCCGCAGCGAGGAGAGGTCGTAGTCGCGCACGCGGAGCTGATCGAGGAGCGGACGACCGAAGGCGTCCCCCACGATGGTGAGCGCCGTCACCCGCTCCCGCTCCACCGTGGACCAGATGTCGTGGGGATCGAGACGGCGGGGCTCCGACTGGACGATGATCGTCCCCCCCATGGCCCACATGCTGAACGCCGCCCAGTGCGCCGCGCCGTGCATGAAGGGCGGCGCCGGCAGGGCGCGCAGATCGGCCCGGTCGGCCTGCTCCACCACCTCGCGTGCGGACGCGACCGGCCTCGTGTAGAGCGCGGCGCGGAAGATGTCCTCCTGACGCCAGAGCACGCCCTTCGGCATCCCCGTCGTGCCCCCGGTGTAGAGGACATACAGGTCGTCCGGGGAGAGATCTTGCGGCGGCGCAGGGTCGGCGGAGGCGAGGGCCTGCTCGTAGTCGAGGGCGCCGTCGAGCAGCGGCTCGCCGCTCTCGTCCCCCACCTGGAGCCAGAGTCCCACGTCGGGAAGGCGATCGCGAATGCGGGCCAGGGTGGGCGCGAAGTGGGCGTGGAAGACCACGGCCTTCACCTTCGCGTCGGTGAGCAGGTAGACGAGCTCCTCCTCGACGTAGCGGTAGTTCACGTTGACGGGCACCGCGCGCGCCTTGAAGGCGCCGAGCATTCCCTCCAGGTACTCGTTGCCGTTGTAGAGATAGAGGGCGACGGCGTCCTGGCCCGACTCCCAGTTCTGGAGCGACTTCCGATCCGCGTGGCAGCCGAGCCCGGCGCTGCGCAGCACGTGGGCCAGACGCCGCGTCCGGTCCGTCACCGCGCCCCAGTCGAGGCGGCGATCGCGGAAGATCAGGCACTCGCGCTCGGGAGCGCGCTCTGCGATCGCCTCGTGGATGGCTGCGAGATTGAACACGCACTTCCTCCCCGGATGCGCTCCGGCCGCGGTCCTGCCTAACCCGACGGGGGGCACCTGTCCAGGGCGGAGATCACGATCGGCCCGACTCCCCGGCTCGGGCCAGCCGGAGCCAGGCGCTGAGTGCCTCCAGGGTCCGCTCCACGCGCCGTGCCGGCTCGCTCTCGTCCGCACCGAATCCGCCGTCGGGGGCCTGTTCGGCGTCGA